>OMDQ01000012.1_pt1 | contig 19776 bp, 20 predicted proteins | sample 1645241 | NCBI WGS metagenome assembly OMDQ01 (sample SAMEA103958153, study PRJEB25191) | human gut metagenome
CATAAAAAAAGTGGCAACACCCATTGTAAAGCGTTACCTGTATATTTTTTCAAATTTTTTGAAATAAATGTTTCTTGATATTTTTATATCGACGTATTATAATGACACTGTAATATACATAGGAGGTAACTATTATGGCATACGTTATTTCAGATTCTTGTGTAAGTTGTGGTTCATGTGCCGGAGGATGTCCAGCAGGAGCTATCTCTCTTGGCGATTCACATTATGAAATAGATGCAGATACATGTCTCTCATGCGGAGCTTGCGAATCTGCTTGTCCTGTAGGCGCTATTTCAGCTAACTAATAAGAATAATGCGTAATGGCTCGTGCAATGCACGAGCCATTATTATTTTATCATTCAATAGTGTTCTCCGGATGCATCCAGTTATCTTTGTATATGTATGCCAACAGTTGCAGCATAGAAGCATTTTTACTCCATTTGGCATATCTGTCTTCTGAATTCAAGGTCGGAGCCACATACATAAGTACAGTCCAGCTGGCTCTATTTCCCGGTATTTCCGGTTCTTTTACAGGATTATCTGTTGTGCCATCTTCTGCGATATCAACATTCGGGCGTTCTGCCTTTTTGTATGCTTTTTTCATCGAACAACCGCACAATACCGGCACCATTGCCAGAACTGCAAATAATATTTTTTTCATATGTGTCTCCTCTTTCAATATCCTTATACTATTTATTATTGCATATACTTATGCGTAAACAAGGTAGAGAATCCTGGGTCTGCTTGTTGGGAATCTCTACCCAAATGGCGCAAATCGGCAAAATATGGTAGAGATTCCCGGGGCTGCTTGTTGGGAATCTCTACCCAAACAGCTCAAATCGGCAAAATAGGTAGAGATTCCAAGTTCCGCCGTCCGCTTTCTTGCTTCCACGCACCAATAAATCGATATCCCAATTACAACATGTTCCTCTTCCCACTTCTTAGTAGCCAAATCATATATTGTTATTCTTAACTTTACCTGCTACAAATGTGATAGTTATTAGACTTTGTTGCTTTTAGCCAACTTATCTCTCGTAGCCTAGCCTTATATGTGATTTCTGTCCGTCGGACCAGAGATTTGCTTATAGCTTCCTTCAGATTCCACCTCGCGATAGACACCCTTGCTGTTCAGCTATAAACTTCCCACTATCCGGGCGTGTTCGAGACTTTCACCCGTTAGAACGTGCCCATGGCGCGCAAACTAAAAATGGACTTCAAATTTAATTGAAGTCCATTTTGTAATTATGTATTTATTCACCATTTGTCTGGTCTGACAATTTTTTCATATATGAATTGAAAATTATCTCTGCATCTTCTTTAGTATCTGCATCAACCAGATATTTAGTGCCTGCATCTTCATCCCAGATTTCGATAATAATCTGCCCTGTTTCCCTGTTGTATATGAATCGGTATAGAACAATAGTACTTAAATCTTCTATTCCACCGTTTTCATTGTATTTCGTTACAGTAGCATAAAAAAAGATTTTACAGAAATCTTTTGACATATCAACCGATATAACAGGCCTGTTTCCCGTTAATTTTCCGTAATCCTCTACGCTTAATACTCCGTCTGCTTTCTTATTGCGAACTAACAGGTCAATATACCAACTGATATTTTCTCTTTCCCATTCCTTGGTAACTGTATTGTATACATATCCCTTTCCTCCTGTATTAAACCTTGCGTATTTAGAAATTATATGTATCCCTGTGGAATTGAGAAATACCATTACCGCTATCTGAAGCACCACGACTATTGCAAGAATAGTTGATAGAATAATTATCCATGTTTTTTTCATATTTTGTCCTCCCTGTATATCTATACTGCCACATATGGTATGTTAATTGATGTACTTCCTTCAACCGTTGTATAAAAGCATTTAGTAATCAAATATGAAAATTCATTAAATGATTTATTGTTATTTTTATAATTGTAAAAATTTTTTGCAGCTTCACTTCCCGAAGACTTGTAATACTCATTAAGATTATTACCTGCATATGTCTTACTACTATTCTGTACTTCAACAACCACACCATTGCTGTATGTATATCGTGGATATACTACAGTAACCGAACTTCTTATATTATTTCCTACATAACATAAAATTTGAGAATTGTCACTTTCTCCCAGCCTTTTAACAAATACAAATTTCTCATTTACATATATACTTACAATATATGAAAGATATACATATTTTAAACTACTCGATGTAGTTATATTCTTGTCATATGAACTTAACAAAGTAAATAACGATATTCCCGTACCAAATCCCGGTGCTGCACTATCCAAAATCGCAGTAGCTAAAGACTGTGCTACAAATTTCCAAATTGTTGTGCTACCTGCTTTAAAAGTACCTGTTTTTTGTGAAGTCTTTGTCTCTGTTTTACATAATTTGCTCGTTCCTGAATCTGCTGATTCTCCTAATATTTCCTGGATTTCATAAACCTGACCGGCATAGCCCTGAGTGTACCTTTTACTGGTCCACCTTACGCCACTCACGTATCCGGGGTCATATGCCAATGAAGGAACATCTTTACCTCGATTTCTATTACTGTTCAAAATCTTATTGTGAAGTTCCTCTTCGCTTATTACTTCTTCTCCACGTTTCTCAAGCTCTTCATCAATTGCTTCTATTTGTGACTTATTATTTTCATAATCATCCATCAATCTCAGTCTCTCTTCATGCAATTCCTCTGATGTTCTCCATTCACTGTATTCGGAGTCATCTGCACTTACTGAAACACAACATGGTATAACTGCCATCACCACGCTTAAAACAATTACTATTAATCGTTTACCCATAATCTTTCTCCTTTGCTTTCATTGCAGAGAACGATATCCCATAAACATATTTCCGTATACAATCCTTTACCAATTAATATGAAACTCACGCCATATTCATGATATATTAATTATCTACATCTTCACATCCATATCATTCCCTTAATTAACGTGTTACAACATCTCACAAATTTTACCCAATATCACCTCTCCTTTTTTCACGATAAACTACTGATACTTTTATGTTATCATATATCTTAACGAATGTCCACATTTCAAGTCAGTTTTTTCATTTTCTTCCTATGCTTGAAACGTGTATCCTTACCTGCTGCCGCCTCTTTGCCCGACCGCTGGCAGCTACGTATTGTTTCATCAAGCTTCTTATAGCGTTCCTCTGCCGCTTCATCATTCACACGAAAAAGATAGTCCATTTCCTTTACCACTTTTTCATGAAGTTCCACATTATTTTCCTTAAGGGCTTCCGTGAGAATGCTGCCGATAATCGCTTTGAACTGTTCCATACGGACATCCCTTGTATTCTGTTCCTCACTTTCAAGCTCTCCCTGTTCATGCTCCATATGTATAGGTATTATATCCGCTTTTCCAAAAATCTCGGTTTTGATTGCCTTAAGCTGATAACCCTTATTTTTCATTTCCTTAGCTTTCTGGAAAATTTCAATTTCTGTATCTGTATAATAACGATGTCCCAATTCATTTCTTGGGATTTTCATGCCAAGCTCTTCTTCCCAATACCGGAGTACATGCGCCTCCAGACCTGTGATTGCAGAAGCTTCTGAAATTAAATATCTTTTCATAATATGTCCCCTTAATTTTTTCACTAATTATACCATCCCATATGGGGAAAAAAATATTTTTTCTTCGACTTACTTTTACAAAAAAAGAGCAAGTATGACACTTACTCTTCTTCGTGATTATATTGAACTTCCAAATCCGCAAATTTTGTTAAATCTCCAATCCATGCAAGGTCAATGGTTCCTGTAGGACCGTTTCTTTGTTTGGCTATGATTATCTCGGCTTTGCCTTTGTTATCAGCATTGTCTTTTTGATAATACTCATCCCTGTATATGAACATAACAACGTCCGCATCCTGCTCGATGGCACCTGACTCTCGCAAATCCGAAAGCATCGGTCTTTTATTATCTCTTGCTTCAACAGCACGACTTAACTGGGATAATGCGATTACCGGAACGTTAAGCTCCCTTGCAATCCCTTTCAATGCTCTTGAAATCTCCGATACTTCCTGCTGTCTTGATTCACTTCTGCCACCTGCTGTCATAAGCTGTATGTAGTCGATTATTATAAGACCGAGATTATTATCTCTCTTGAACTTACGGCATTTGTTACGCAATGCTCCAATGGAAATTCCCGGTGTATCATCAATTATAAGGTGGGACATACCTACCCTTGAAGCACCCTCTGATACGCTGCTCCATTCTGCCGGGCTCATGCTTCCCGTTCTTATATTTTTGGAATCAACCTTGGATTCCATAGAGATAAGACGGTTGACAAGCTGGACTTTTGACATTTCCAGACTGAATATGGCAGTTGTTGTCTTATTTTTAACAGAAACATACTGTGCAATATTAAGGACAAATGCCGTTTTACCCATGGATGGTCTTGCCGCAACAAGAATAAAATCCGAGTTTTGGAGTCCTGCTGTTTTGTAGTCAAGATGTTTAAACCCTGTGGCAATTCCCGTAATTTTACCGCCTGCCTTGGATGCCGCATCCATCCTGTCAAGTGCTTCAATAACAACATCGCTTATAGGTGTTATCTCCTCACTTGTCCCGCTGTTCTTTACTGCGGTAATATCCTTTTCCGCATCGGCAAGTATGTTATCCACTTCATCCTTGCAATCATAACATTCATTTTCTATTTTCTGTGCGACCTTAATCATATTGCGCAGGACAGATTTTTCCTTTACAATCTTGGCATAACCCTTAATGTTGGCGGACGTTGCCACTACATTAAGAATTTCCCTTAAAAAATCAATTCCTGCCAGTTCCTCCGGTGCGCCCATCTGTTTTAATTTGTCCTGCACCTGAACAATGTCTGCCGGCTTATTTTCCTTATCCAGCTCCGTTATTGCCTGAAACATGATTCCATACTGACCGGTATAAAAATCGTCCTTAGTAAGCATATCCGATGCTATTCCTATGGCATCTTTATCCATAAGCATTGATGAAATCACGGACTGTTCGGCAACTGTACTATGGGGCATAATACGCTTTAAAAGTGGTTCATCCATACTTCTATGCCTCTCTGACTCTTACATTCAGCTTTCCAACAACATCTTTATGAAGCTTTACGCTTACAATTGTAGTTCCCACACTTCTGATTGGCTCATCAAGAACAATTTTTTTCTTATCTATTTCCATTCCATGCTGTTCCTTAAAAGCAGTTGCAATTTCCTTAGATGATACTGAACCGAAAGTTCTTCCGTCTTTTCCTGATTTAATAGAAACAATTACTTCCATGTCCGCCATTTTTGCTGCAAAAGCCTTGGCTTCTTCAAGCTGCTCTTTAGCAACCTTTTCTTCATGTGCCTTCTGTAATTTAAGGTCATTAAGGTTTTTGGATGTTGCTTCCACTCCGAGTTTCTTAGGGAGAATACAATTTCTTGCATATCCGTCACTGACATCCACTGTCTGTCCTTTTTTTCCAAGTGCTTTAACATCCTGTAATAATATAACTTTCATTAAATTGCTCCTTCCGTTTCCATTGTATCTATTGTCTTTTTAACAAGTGTTATGGCATCCTCCAATGACATATCCTTAAGCTGTGCGCCTGCGATTGTCATATGTCCGCCGCCGCCAAGCCTTTCCATGATAAGCTGTACATTAACTTCATCTATAGACCTTGCGCTAAGGTATATTGTATCGTTGTAATATGTAAAAACAATTGATGCTTTTATTCCCGTAATGTTAAGAAGTTCATTGGCAGCCTGTGCTCCTACAATAGTAGGGCTTTGTAATCCCGAACTTGGGCATACGGAAAGTGCATAGTGCTTATACACCTCAGCGTGTCTTACCGTCTCTGCTTTTGCCTTGTATTCGTTCATATCGCCACGCAGAAGTTTTCTTACTCTTACAATATCTGCACCGTTACGTCGTAAAAATGCTGCCGCTTCAAAAGTTCTTGCCCCTGCTTTATTGGTAAAGTTATTGGTATCAATAACTATTCCGGCATACAAAGTATCTGCCTCTATTGATTTAATTCTGATATTATCGCAAATATACTGAAGTATCTCCGCAACCATTTCACATGCGGATGATGCGTATGGTTCTACATAGGAAAGTGTTGCATTTTCAATCTGGTCATCAGCCTGACGATGATGGTCAATAACCACTGTCTGTCTGCATTTGCCAATCAATTCCGGACATTCCGTATAATTAGCCCTGTTTACATCAACAACAACAAGTAATGTATTGTTTCCTACCTTTGCCAGTGCTTCCTCGCTCTTTACAAAAAGATCAGGACTGTATTCCTGGCTGTTCTTATACAAATCAATTATAGGCAGTAATGATGTCGTTAAGTCATTAAGAACAATATGTGCTTTCTTTGAAAAAATTCTTGCCGCCGTGTATATACCGACTGCCGCTCCCACGGCATCTACGTCACTGATTTTATGTCCCATAATGATTACATTATCGGTACCCTCTAAAAGTTCACGGAGTGCGTGGGCCTTGACGCGGGCTCTTACTCTCGTATTCTTCTCAAGGGAATTACTCTTTCCGCCGTAATAAGTTACCTTATTGCCATCTCTGACAACGGTCTGGTCACCACCTCGTCCAAGTGCCAGATCTATTGCTGCTCTTGCCATTTCATAGTTCTTAAGGAATGAGCCGTTCATGGCTCCGATTCCTATACTAAGCGTAACTGCCATATCATTTCCGATATTGACGGACTTAACCTCCTCAAGAATGGCAAAACGTTCTTCTTTAAGTTTTTCAAGGAATTTATAACGCATTACCACGAAATATTTATCTTTTTCAAGTTTTCTTACAATGCCTTCACCTGCAGTAATATACTTATTAATCTTACGGTCTACAAGGGCTATTAAAAGCGAACGGCGGACTTCGTCGATACTTTCAAGTGCCTCATCATAATTGTCTATATATATAAGCGCCGCAACAAAACGTTCATCATGCAGTTCTTTTCTGCAGGCTGTTATCTCAGTCTCGTCAATAAAATATATGGCATACAAATCAGATGATGCTCCCGCTATAAGGATATTAACGTCAACCGGGGAATCCGACATGTCAATTTTCTCGGTAAAAACCTTATATATTCTGTTGCCAATTGCAACATTACATTCCTGTAAATTCTTACCCGGTTGAATCTGTATCTTAGAAAGTTCGGGAATTACCGTACTTATGTTCTTCCGGTAGTTGTCCTTGCCAACAATTGCACCAAGAGAATTATTAAGCCAGAGTATTTTGCCCTGATTATCCAGAAGTCCGTATGGAACCTTAAATTCATCCAACAACTTCTTTTGCATCTGTGCGTATCCTGAGGCAAAATCCATAAGTGCCTTAGATATAGCAACATGCTTATTAAATATCATAAAAAGAAGCCATACAAAATATGCCAGCACCGCTATTGAAACAACGATTCCCGCCCTGACACTTATAAAATATACCATTATATTCATAACAGCAAATACAATACCTGCTATAATCGGATATCTAAGATATAAATTTAACAGATTACGTAATCTCTTTTCTTTCCCTGCCATGTCATATCTCCTAAAGCTATAGATAATTTATTATATCACACCGGTAATTTTTTTTCCATACATAAAAATAGCCCCATGACTCGGATATGAACCATGGGGTTACGTTAATCAGATATAATTAATCAAGTGTGTAAGGTAAGATTGCAATCTGTCTTGCTCTCTTAACTGCAACTGTAAGTGCTCTCTGATGTTTTGCACATGTACCTGTAATTCTTCTAGGAAGAATCTTACCTCTTTCAGATACAAATCTTTTTAATTTATTAGCATCTTTGTAATCGATTACGTTAGTTGAATCGGCACAAAATACACAAACTTTTTTTCTTCTACGGTTGATTCTCTTCTTCATTGGAGCATCTGTTCCGCGGTTTTCTCTTGGATTAGGCATTTCTAGACCTCCTTAATTCTCTAAAATGGCAATCCCTCATCCTCAACGCCGTCAGGAATGTTCATAAATCCATCTCCTGCAGCACTTGGTTCAGGTCTGCCTGCTGCCTGTGAATATCCCCCTTCACCGGCACTATTCTTGCTCTCTGCAAATTCCTGTTCTTCAATTACAACATCTGTTGTATAAACTTTCTGTCCATCCCTATTAGTGTAGCTTCCGGTCTGTATACGACCTGTTACAGCTATCTTGGTTCCCTGATGAAGGTATTTCTCCGCAAACTCTGCTGCTCTGTCAAATGCCACACAGGAAATAAAATCTGCTGTCTGTTCTCCACCGTCACTACGGCGTCTTCTGTCTACTGCTAATGTATATCTGGCAACTGTAGTCTGTCTCTCACCAGATGAATAACTGATATTAGGATCTCTTGTTAAACGTCCCATTAAGATTACTTTGTTCATAATCTGCCTCCTCTACGGCATATGCCGTTAAGCTTCTATTCTTCTACGTTAACGCATAAGAATCTGAGAACGTTGTCCATGATACGAAGTTCTGAAGCAATTGCGTTAGGGAACTCTGCTACTGCGTCAATACTAAAGAAGTAGTAGAATGCTTCATTCATCTTCTGAATCTCATAAGCTAATTTCTTCTTGCCGGCTTCATCAACAGCTGTGATTGTTCCACCACACTTTGCAACAAGTTCCTTAACTTTCTCGATGACTGCTGTTCTTACATCGTCCTCTGTCATTGCGTTAACAACAACTGTTAATTCATACTTATTCATGCTGTACTGCACCTCCTTCTGGTCTATTGGCTTTCTATCTTAGTAGAAAGCAAGGAATATAAATCAATATATCACGAAGATATATGATACCATAATAAAAAAAACGTGGCAAGTCCAATTATTGTACTTTTTTAATAGATTTTGTATTTTTTTCAACTATTCTTCTTGCAATCATTATCTCATGTCCGCATCCCACACATTTCAACCTGAAATCGGCTCCGACACGCATGACTTCCCATTCATAACATCCGCAGGGATGGGGCTTTTTCATTTTAATAATATCGTTCACTTCAAAATCCATATTAACACCTGCCTTATCCTCAAAACCGGCAAAACGCTTCCGGATAAAAATATAACACCGACCACAAATGTAATCGATGTCATTATTATCTCTGATATAGAGGCGAGTGACGGATTTGAACCGACGATCAGGGTGTTGCAGACCCACGCCTTACCACTTGGCTAACTCGCCATATCTTTTTCAACAGCTTTTGTAGTATATCAGAGAAACTTTATCACGTCAAGAGTTTTTTCAAAAATTATTATCTCTTTTCACCGCAGAACGGACATTGTCTGTCTGCCACCGAATACTTGCTTCCACACTTTTTACAAAACACAATCCCGATTGTATCATTTTTATCTGACTGTATTGTTCCAAGTTTTGAGCTGATATTTCCTATCCTTCTGTTCATCCTGATACTCATAATCAGATTGACAATGCTTATTGACAATGCAATAAGCACCAGCACTCCGATTATTATTACCAACACTGACAGAACTGACTGGCTGAATATCGCATTTTTTGATTCGGTCACTGCACTTGCAGCAACCGAACCATCTCCTAAATAGTCATAATCAATATTACCCATTCTATTTCTCCTGTGTTCCTTTTTTCTTCCTGTTCCTTGTAACCAGAACCACTATTCCGGCTGTCAGTAACACCACGCACACTATACTGCACACAAAAAGTGCCTTGTTGGCATACCATCGGATAAATATGTTAGTAGATATGGTTACATTTTTATTAAAATCTGCCACATACTTTCCGTCTTCAGCCACATCGGTATCCGTGACATTTCCTGCCTTATCTGTAATAACCAGCCTTATGTGGCGGTTCATACCCTGTGAGACGCTGAATGAACCAAGGTACTGTGTTATCTCTTCCACATCCGTTATCTCTTTTGTCCTAACTCCGTCTATGTAGACTTCCACTTTTGCTATTCCCATGGCATCAAACAGTTCATACTTTACATCTATTTCCGAAGCGTTATAATTCTTCTTTCCAAGACCTGTCACCGATACAAGTTCCGGTTTGGTCGTGTCTACATAAAATACTGCGGCAAGCCTGTCCTCTTTCAGTGTCTCCGACTTGTTGCCGTCACTGTCCACGGTGGATATGACAATCCTGTAGATTCCGTCACTGCTAAAGTTGTCCCTGCTTATCACATATTCGTATTTATGCCATCCGTTTTTCTCCGACAGGTCATTGACACTGTACTCCGGATTCTGCATCATGGCGCCGTCCCTTGTTATCTGGACGGATACCTTATCATGGTCTATGCTGCCGGCATTGTATTCACTTACGGTAAAATCTTCCTGCACATTTTTTACATACGGATTATTTAAAAGATTTAACAGGCTCTCATTAAAGGTAAATACTGACCCGTATCCGTTGACGGTAAATTCAGTTATACTTTCCGATGTTTTTCCTGCCATGTCCTCTGCCGTCACACTGAGAACATAAAGTCCGTCATTGCCGCGTTCCTTAGGTATTTCGATAACCATGTCTCTTTCACGGCTGCTGCTTTCTTTTCCCGTCTTTACAAAAAGGTCCGTAACGTCTTCTTTATCGGTTATGTTAAGCCTGTCTGCTGTTTCATCATATGTGACAGAGCTTCTTACAAGCTTTACTGTGCCTGTCCTGTAATAATTATCTTTTATATTTATTTTTCCAGATACTGTGTCCGTATATGAAGTCCTGTCAAGTCCCGCAAGTGTTATTTCCGGATTGGCTGTATCCACCGTAAAGTGTATTCTTTCTGTTTTGGAGCTGTTGCCTGCCCCGTCTTCTGCCATAATCGTGATTTCATATTCACCTTCATCTGTAAATACTTTTTTCATCACGGACTCTTTTGTACTGCTTACAAAGCCTCCCATGTCAAGTACCTCGGTTATTCCGTTAAGGTTCCTTGTTCCGCTTATCTTAACGTCATTATTCCTGTAATTAACCTCGACGGCTGAAAATTCAAGGGTTGCGGAATCTTTTACATAACTGCCGTCCGTTACTCCTGAAATCCTTACTACCGGGTTAGTATTGTCAATGATGAAAGATATTTTTCTTTCGTCTGATTTATTTCCTGCAGCGTCTGTCGATACTGCGGAAACACTGTATGTGCCGTCTTCCGTGAATGTATATCTTCCGACAGTTTCCATCCTGTCAGACCTATCAGCCGTTATCACGTTTTCCGTTGTCTTCCCGTCAAGTTCTTTCCTGACGGTTATTACTGTGCCGTTGCCTTCTGCACTGAAATGTTTTTCCGTTACGGGAATATTTATGGTCACGTTTCCCGCATTGTCGCTTCCCGGTTCCACGCCTGTGATTTCTCCTATTACCGGTGCCACTGTATCTATATATGCACTTGCTTCTTTTACCGAGGTATTTCCGGCATTATCAGCTGCTTCTGCCCTGACAGTATACATTCCTTCTTCATTCATGGTTTCCATGATTAACCTGTCATCAACAGTGACTTTATACTCTTTGTCAGATGTCGTCCTGTTATCGTATGCTTCTGCATTATACCTGACGCCGTTGACGGTAATTGTTACGTTTCTGATTCCCGATTTTTCGGATAACGACCTGTCGGCAGCTTTTACGGTGAATGTCACTTTTCCGTTATACCAGCCGTACTTTCCCGGCTTGCTGTCTGCCGCAACCATTATGTCAACAGGCAGTGTGTCCACGTCTATATAGCTGTTTTTAACGCCTCTGCCCGCACCTATTACTGTATATGGGACATTTTTTTATTTCCCACTGAATCTTCAAGTACAAGTTCCGCATTTCCGCTTACATTGTCCCCCACATCAAAGGAGATTCCGTTTCCGGTAACATATCCCTGTATCGTCCTGTTTCCCACTTTTAACACGGCACTTTTAAGTCCTGATAATCCGTCACTTATGTCTGAAGTCATGGTAAACCTGCCGTTATAAAAAGTCCCGTAGGATGTCATTGTTTCTTTATTTCTTCCCGTGTTTCCAAAGGTTATTGTCATTCCTTCTGCCTGTGGTGCTTTTCTGTCCACATAGATGTCATAACGCTTTGGTGTGGAAACATTGCCGGCAAAATCTTCTGATGAAACGGTTACCGCTAGATGCCTGCTTCTCTTATCGTCAATGACACCTGTCATGAAATCTGCGGTATCAAGCACTGCCTTGGCAGTATTGTCTGCGGCTGTAAAACTGCCTGTGCCGTCTGCATTGAATGTCTTTTCTTCTCCGTTGACTGTCACTGTTATCCTGCTGATTCCTGAATAAACATCTCCGGCATCCTCAGATACGATTACTATTCCTGATTCCCCTGAAACATATATGTTTCCGTTTTCTGCGACATATTTATCGACATCCGGTCCGTTTTCCACGGAGAAGCTGTCATTTGCAGGTGTATTGTCTGATATAAGCACGTTGGTGTCTTCACCGTATTCAGCATTTCTTAATAGTCCTGCAAGTGACCTGACGGTTTTTCTTCCTGCCTGGTCCCATACCACAACGGCATAATGTACTGCCGTGTTATTTTCAAACGGGATGTCAAACCTGACATTTGTTCCTTTAAGTGAAGCATCATTCTTTGCCAATTCTTCCATTCCCACACTTTTAATCACATCTCCTGTCAATGAATCTATCAGTTCCACTGCGTAGAGGTGTCCGTCTTCGTCTGCAGCCCTGACATTTATGGATGCATTGCCGCTTGTGTAAAGTCCTTTACCGGTTATATTGATTTTTTCGTGATTTACAAGGGTAAGTTTAGGGGCTTCAAGGTCTGTTCCGAAATATTCGTGAGCGAAAGATGCGTTTCGTTCATCAATCCATAAATAAAAAGAATGGTCTTTGTTATTTTTTTCCGAATTAGTAATTGTAATAAACATTTGCTCTAATTGGTCTGTATATCTTTTCTTACTGATTTTATAATCTTTACCCTCCAATATCTTAATCTTTACTTTATCAGTAAGTGCCCATCTTGTCCTCACTCCGTTAATCACTTTACCATTCACAAGAGGTTTTTCTGTGCCGTTTTCTGTGTAACTTACTGAATATATTGAACTGTTGTCTATTTCCTTTCCACTGATTATAAAGGATAATGTCACCTGTGACTCTTTATATCCCCAGCCATAGCCTTTTATCGTGATTTCAAAAGGTACATTTCTTTCAATGCTATCAGTCTGTGATATGGTAATTCCCGAATCACTGATATTAACACTGATTCCCTGTGTTTTTGATGTCACAGTATATGACACATAATCTAATTTTCTGCCATATTTATTATGCATACCAAGTGTTACAGGCAATTTTACACTTTCATTCCGTATGTCATCCTCAGAGATTTCTATTGTCTCTGTAATGTCTTTTTCTATGCCATCCACATATACCTTAATATACGAATCAACAGCTTTTGATTCAATAGTGAATGTCTTTTCATATTTCTTCCATTCACCTTTCTTAGCCGCTGTCACGGATATGTGTGCTGTTCCTACTTCAAGTATGTGTATGCTTCCGTTTGTATCAATTGTTGCGATGTTTTCATTATCCGATGAATACACTATGTCAGTATAATCATCCTGATTCTCAATGTTTACAGGAATTGTATCCGTCCTGTAATCCGCTGCATTAATGCTTACCTTATTATCATAAGGGAGGGATTCTTTATTAACACTAAGTATTATGTCATTACTTGTTTCAGGATATGCCGTAAGACTGTATGAAGCCTTTTCTCCTGTGTATCTGTCCCTTGCTGTTATTACTGCTTCTACCAAATCATATCCGGAGTCTTTATTTATTGCTACTCTGCCTGTGCTGTCCACACTTATTTCCGCATCAGAACTTTCATATATAATGCTGTTATCATACTTACAGCTTAGATTCAGCCCGTTCCATGACTTCTTGTTCTTAAGCGTTACACCCGCAACAAGGTCTCCGCTTTTTTCAATAATTACGTTATTGTCATAAAATTTATTATTATCCACTCTGAATTCAGGAGTGTTATCAATATCAACAAGCAGATATACAGGAGTATATACCTTGTACCCGTCATCACGGACTGCTGTCAGCCTGACCTTAACATATCCCGGTGTACGGTAGTTGATTACACCATCTTCATAACCCGCGTAGTTGTATATACCGTCTTCTGTTTCATTGGATTCAATGTCTGTTGTATCCATGACAACACCTTCAGGCAGTTCATACTTTCCTTCCGGAGCATATGGGACATGGACTGTATATGTGGATGTGGCTTCATCATATACCGAACCCGTGATGTCTATAGGCGTAGCCATACTCATGGTAACGTCATACTCCGTCTTATCCGTACTGTAGGATTCAGTTTTAATGACATCACCCATTATTATGCTTACTTCAAGTCCTGCTGATTCTCGGTTTCCTATATCAATGGTGTATTCATCATTGCTAAATACTGCCTCTGCTTCTTCATCACCGATTTTAAATTTAAGAATCTTATCCTCATCAGGATTCTCTGAGTTCTTGATTATAGCCCCATCAAGGTCTTTAACAACAAACTTCATCTGTGTACCCTCTGGAAGTACATCTGCTTTTACTCGTTTCTCTGAAAATGGAATGGATGTAACAAGCATTGCTACTGTGATAATCCATGCCATGTATTTCTTTACTCTCATAATTTTTCCTTTCTAAAATCCTAAATCACTAAAATCACCATCAATGAATACCATTTTTATCTTCTGATTACTTTTAAAATAGTCAAATACAATATATAATTCTGTATCTTTATATTTATATATTGTAAATACGTTATCATCTATTATGTTTTCATTTATCGGTTTCCCAAAATAAGCTTCAACATCAATTCTAGTAGATGCCCCTAGAACAAGTCCCACCCCTAGTAAATTTTTATTGTACATTTTCGTATCATGCCTTATGCCTATTGAATGTCCAACACCCCCCAGTTCATCCTGTGTTTCTGGTACTTTTTCCCTACTCCCATCTGCTCTATTAAAATACAGCGTATCAAGGATTACCCCGTTTTTTCCATGTATAACCGGTGCTGTTGTTGCCGGCTCTGTTGGGCGGGTTGGCTGTGGTTTTGTTGGCTTTGCCTGTGGTTTTGTTGGCTTTGTCTGTGGTTTTGTTGTCGGTGCTACATATGGTGTTGTTGGCTTTGCCTGTGGTTTCGTTGTCGGTGCTACATATGGTGTTGTTGGCTTTGCCTGTGGTTTCGTTGGCGGTGCTACATACGGTGTTGTTGGTTCTGCCGCCGCCGGAGTTGTCTCTTCTTCTACATTCTTATCATCCTTTGAGGTAGTCTCTTCTTCCTTATCCGCCTCTGTTGTGCTCTCTGATTCTTTTATAACATCATCTTTCTTCGTTGTGACATCTTCCTTTGAACTTTCATTTATTACAACATCTGACTGATTACTGTCTGCCGGATCTATTTTTGTCTGCTTAGTATTTAACGCGATTACTGTACCTATTCCTGCAAGTAATACTACTGCTACTGCTATAATGATTATTCTGATTTTATTTTCCTTAATCCAGTTCATTTTTTGCTCCTTTTACACCTTATTTCTATACTATTTCCTTATCTGTATGTATAATTAAGACATCTTTAAATAAAGTTATCTTTTCTATTCCAATTTCACTTTTAGATAAAATTGTGGTTCCTGAATCAGTATCAACAGATGACAGTACCTCTGTCACTTTTGATTCATTGAGTGATACCGTACCTGAACTCAATCCATCAGTAATTTCTGATGTTATATTTCTGATTCCATCACGTTTCACCTGTTCTGCATATGAAAACCTCATCTCCGTATTTTTATTTGAGTTCTGCATCATGGCAATAGACTTTTTCTCTGTTTTTCCTGTAAGATAACCGATTACTACACGTATCTTTAAAGTAAAAAACAGTATTATTCCCACAGTAAGCATAAGTCCGGCAAGTGCAAAACATATTATTGATATTATTTTGTATGTACTACCCATTTTTCTATTCCTCGTTATATATGCTCTCTATATCACTTATAAATAAATCTTTCTGTTCTAATATGCTCGCCTTTTTCTGAATTGATTTTTCCTGTAATACATCAAGATTATCTGTATTTCGATAAATCATTTCAAACAAACTTAATATTTCTTTTGCTTCTATGTCCGCTCTCATAAATGCCCGTCGCTGTTCATGAATAAGATTTAATATTGCTTCATACATCGTTAATTTAACATACGCAATATCCGGATTATCATAGTCTTCAAGATTGGTTATGCAAGTTTCAACAGCCGTAATAAGCTCTGCATATAATTCCTTTGTCGGTTCTTTTACACTTGTTGAATTATCTACATAATTTTTGTAAAAATCGCACACCACATAGTAGCTTTGAGCCAACGAATAATTTGCATATGAACCATCATTATTTTCACATACCTCCTTAAAAAATGGATATGCCTTTAGTGCTCTGCTTCTGAATGTTTCCTGGCTATTCTCATCACTGTCATACATATACAGATAGATTATTCCTGCCTGATAATTCATTTCGGCAATCTGTCCGCTTGTTTTATCATACGTGTTGTCATTATTTTCAGAGAAATTCTGATTATAATAATTCATAAATTGTTTGCTCTCTTCTATTCCAAAACCATGTTCCGTATATACCTCCAACATTTTGATATATGCCTCCGGACGCTTCGGATATAACTTAATCGCATTGATATAACTGTCAATCTTATCTTCATAACTTGTTGAATCTACTACCGATATCAAATTATCATATGTCTGGTTATTGGTTTTTGATGCTAATGATCTGAATACAAATCCTCCACCCAGAAATATCACGAAAAGTGATACTGCGATAATAAACAGTCTCATTTTTTTCCACTGTTTTTTCTTATAACTTTCATCTGCCTCAGTGTAATGTTCTAAGGCATACATTAGTTCATCACACGTCTGATATCTGTCATCCGGATTTGCCTGTGTACATTTATTTATTATGGCTTCTAACCCTGATGACAATGTGGGATTCCACTGCCTGATTGGTTTTATTTCATACGGCGGTTCTCCCGGACTCTGTCCTGTAACCAGGTGATATAATGTCGCTCCCAGACAATATATATCTGTTCTCGCATCTGTCTGACCCATTCCTCCAAATTGTTCGGGTGCTGCATATCCTCTTGTTCCAAGATTTACTGTATCTTTCAGATTATGTTCCTTATATTCCCTTGCAATACCAAAATCAATTACTTTCAGATTTCCTTCCGGTTTCAACATAACATTCGCCGGTTTCATATCTCTGTATATTATAGGTGGATTTTGTGAATGTAGATATCTTAGAACATCGCATAACTGCTTTGCCCAATCTATTACAAGTTCCTGAGGTTGTGCACCATTCTGCTCCAGAATTCTGTCAAGTGATTCTCCTTCAATATAATCCATAACAACATATATGGTTCTTCCACTATCTATGATATCAACAATTCTTGGTAATGCCGGATGGTCCAACTTTTTCATCATCTCGGCTTCTACAAGAAGGCTTTGAACCACTACCTGATTATTTTTATCATTGGATCTTTTTTCTATTTCCTTTACAGCCCACTGTTTATTAAGTCTTAAGTCCATTGCAAGGTATACCACTGACATACCTCCATGCCCTATTTCCTTAAGAATTTCATATTTATTATCAATAATATTTCCTTTTCCTGCCATAATCGAACCTACTATTTACCCGGCTTAATTACTACAGCCGTAATATTGTCACTTTCTTTTCGTTGTTTATTTACCTCTACGAGATATTTTAACTTTTCTTCTATATCACCATCAGTTTCACACTTGTCCAACTCTAACCCTTCAAATATCTCCCGTGCTGATATCTCATGTCGGAATCCATCTGAACATAGCAAAAAGCCATCTTCACTGCCTGTTTCGCCTTCATACACTTCTATTTCTACATTCTGGGTAGCACCTATACATTGTAATAAAACATTTCGTCTTTTATCATATTCTGCTTCCTCCCATGTCATTTTCCCCATTTTAACTTCTCTTGCAACCAAGGACTGGTCTTCTGTTATCTGCCTAATCCCTTTATTAACAAGATATGTTCTTGAATCTCCAACATTTATAACCATATAGTGATTATTTATTATCAAAATTCCTGTTATTGTCGTTCCGAGGTTCGAATGATTTCTTTTGCCATAACTAAATAGTTGCCTATTTAATTCAACAATAATTGACTCCAGATTTTTTCTTATTTCATCCCATCGTACTTCATCGTCAAGAAAATCTATCAATTTGTTATCAAACCAATCTGATAGTTTTGTTACTACATGTGCACTTGCCAGTTCCCCGTCTGACAATCCTCCCATACCATCACACACAACTGAAAATGCTATATTATAATTTTTATAATTACCTGTCTTAAGCAGAACACTATCCTGATTAGTTTCTTTTTCTATTCCAATATCATTTACAACACCAGTTATATAATTCATTTATTTATCCACCTATATCTTAAATCTAAATTCTTCGTTAGCAAGCCTGAAAACTATTCCATCCGTTAGTTCAGCATACTTGTTTTTTTCTATCTTTCTGTTTTGTATATATGTTCCGTTAGTTGATTTATAATCAATTAAATAATATTTATTGCCATCTTTTATAATATGTACATGTTCACGGCTTATTGCTGAATTATCACTTATACAAAAATCTGCATTTCCTTCCGCCTGCCCTATTACAAAATCATCTTTATATATATCTGCTTCTTCACCGGTTTTTATTCTTATAATTTTAGGGTAACACATTCTCATTTCCGCTTCGGATAAAATAGTTGTTCCTCCATTGTTCTCATCCAACCCCAACATTGTTGTTCCCCCTGTTTTGGGTTTTACACAGATATCTTCCGATTGGTTTCTACCGCTTAATAACTTTGAAGGATGTGCAACAGTTGTTGTATCTTCTGCCGAAAAGTTGGGTGTATATATACCTGTACATTTTATTTTTTCAGGTTTCTTACTGTTTCTATCAGATATTGTGAGTTTCTCACTTAGGAATTCTGCACCATTCTTAGTATTTCCTCTTAATCCATTAATAAAATTATGAAAATCATATAACGAAAAATCTATATGCTGATTAAAATACTGAATATACTTTGACACATATGAGCAATCCTCCATCTGATTAAATACAGTAGAAAATGCCAAATCCCTGAAAAATGCTTTTAATTCATATTCATTATCTTCATTTATTATTGGAACATACACAAACCTGACGCTTTTATCCTGCCTATTTACAAAGATATATTTTTTATCAAATACAAACTGTTTTATTTCAAACATCAGATTTACTGACTCACTTATTCCTGTCAGAATATATTGGATTACCGATAAAAATCGATCTTTTGATGTTACTGAAGTAAAATATTCTTCCAACGAAATGTATTCATTGACATTATATTTAATAGACTTTTTACCCGCCTCGGGTACCAGCAGATAATCGTATCTTCCTTCTCTGAGAATTTCATATTCCCTATTATTCAGTACCTGTCCGGATGTCAACTTTATTTCCACATACGCTTCTTTTCTTTTTTTAGTGAAAACTATTTTACTCATCCTGCTGTATCTCCTTTTATCATAAGCTATTGTCTTAATTTCTTTTCAATCTCGCCATTGAGATGTGTTTCTAAATTGCTATAGGCATCTGCTGATTCATCAACAAATTTTCTAATTCCTTTAAGCCGGCTTTCAACTGAACTCATCTTATTAACTATTTCATTTATCCTGAATTCAATGTTTTGTTCCTGCCTTATATTAATTGGTATCTTTCTTCTCATCGTGGCAATATCATCTAT
>OMDQ01000021.1_pt1 | contig 15630 bp, 14 predicted proteins | sample 1645241 | NCBI WGS metagenome assembly OMDQ01 (sample SAMEA103958153, study PRJEB25191) | human gut metagenome
ACGTGAGCCAGACCGTTATCATCACCCGCGCCGCCGGACGCACGCCGGTGCCGGAGCGGGAGTCCATCCGTTCGCTGGCCGCCCATCAGGCCACTATGGTGCTGTTCCTCAGCACGTCGCTGACGGAGCATTTGCAGTCGGAGCTGCTGGCGGGGGGCTATACCGCCGAGACACCGGCGGCGGTGGTGTATAAGGCCACGTGGCCGGAGGAGAAGATCTTCCGCTGCACCGTGGGGACGCTCCACGAGACGGTGATGGGCAACGGTCTGACCAAAACCTCGCTGATCGTGGTGGGCAACTGCCTGGGCGACAACTATCTCCGGTCGCTGCTGTACCACCCCGATTTTACAACGGAGTTCCGCAAGGGGGCGCAATGAGAGCCGCCCTGTTTGCCTTCAGCCGGGGCGGCTGCGCCACGGCGCGGCGGGTGATGGCAGCGCTCCCGGAGGCAGCGTTCGTGTGCTACACCATGGAGCGGTTTGAGGAGCCGGCGTTCCTGCCGCTGGACAAGGCGGTGTACGGCGCGTGCTTTTCCGCCATGGACGCATTGATCTTCGTGGGGGCCTGCGGCATCGCCGTGCGGGAGATCGCCCCCTATGTGCAGAGCAAAAAGACCGACCCGGCGGTGCTGTGCATCGACGAGGCGGGGCGGTTTGTGATCCCCCTGCTCTCCGGCCACATCGGCGGCGCCAACGCGCTGGCAGAGAAGCTGGCAGAGCAGCTGGACGCCACGGCGGTGGTCACCACCGCCACCGACGTCCGGGGAAAATTCGCCGTGGACGCATGGGCTGCCCGGCACGGCTGCGCCATCTCCGACATGGGGCTTGCCAAGGCGGTGTCGGCGGCGATACTGGAGGGGGATATCCCCCTTTGCAGCCAGTTTCCCCTGCCCTCCCCCCTGCCGGAGGGTACGTTTGCCGGGGAGAATGGCCCGCTGGGCATTTTCATCGGCTGGCGCGTCAGAACGCCCTTTGCCCGCACCCTGCGGCTGATCCCCCACGTGCTGCGGGTAGGCGTAGGCTGCCGCCGTGGCACCGCCGCCGACACGGTGGGAAACGCGGTGCAGGCGGTGTTTGCGGAGAACGGTCTGGACACGGCGGCCATTTGCGGTGTCTATTCCATCGACCTGAAGCAGGACGAGGCGGGACTGCTGGCCGCCTGTGAGAGAAACGGCTGGCCGGTGCATTTTTACACGGCGCAGCAGCTGCGGGATGTGGCGGGTGACTTCACCCCCTCCGACTTTGTCCGCTCCGTCACCGGCGTGGACAACGTCTGTGAGCGGGCGGCGCTGCTGGGTGCTGAAAAACTGATCGTACAAAAAACAGCGCGGGACGGCGTGACCGTCGCCGTTGCGGCAGAGCATTGGGAGGTGCGCTTTGGGTAAGGTAATTGTAGTGGGCATCGGCCCCGGCGGATATGAGGATATGACCATCCGGGCGGATGAGGCTCTGCGGGCGTGCGACGCCATTGTGGGGTACCCCGTCTACGTGGATCTGGTGCGGGATCGCTATCCCGGCAAGGAGCTTCACTCCACGCCCATGACGCGGGAGACAGAGCGCTGCCAGCTGGTGCTGGAGCTGGCGCGCAGCGGCAAGACCGCCGCCATGGTCTGCTCCGGCGACAGCGGCATCTACGGCATGGCCGCGCTGGTCTATGAGCTGCGGGGCGAGTCACAGGAGCCTGAGATCCAGGTGGTGCCGGGGCTGACGGCGGCGTGCAGCGGCGGAGCGGTGCTGGGTGCGCCGCTGACCCACGACTTCGCGGTCATCAGCCTCAGCGACCGTCTGACACCGTGGGAGACCATCGAAAAGCGCTTGGACTGTGCGGCGGCGGCGGATCTGACCATCGCCCTGTATAACCCGGCCAGCCACGGCAGACCGGATCATGTAAAGCGCGCCTGCGACATTCTGCTGCGCCGTCTGCCGGAGGACAGACTCTGCGGCATCGTGCGCAACATCGGCCGCGACGGGCAGAGCCGCCGCATCCTGACGCTGGCAGAGCTGCGGGAGGCGGAGGTGGATATGTTCTGCACCGTGTTCATCGGCAACAGCGCGGCAAAGACGGTGGCGGGACAGCTCATCACCCCCAGAGGATACCGAAATGTGTAATATCTGCGTGTTTGCCGGCACCACCGAGGGGCGGGAGCTGGCGGAATTTCTCGCCGGACAGCCGGTACAGGCCACGGTGTGCGTGGCTACGGAGTACGGCGAGACGCTGCTGCCGGAGGCGAAAAATGTCACGGTCCTGGCGGGGCGTATCCCGGTGGAGGACATCATCCGGATGCTGCAAGAGACCCGGTTCGATCTGGTGATCGACGCCACCCACCCCTACGCCGCCTCCATCACCGAGAGCATCTCCACGGCCTGCCGGGAGACGGAGACGGAATATCTGCGTCTGCTGCGGCAATCCTCCCAGCAGACGGAGGATGTGGTCTGCGTGGAGAACGCGGCGGCTGCCGCCGCGTTTCTGGCGCGCACGCAGGGCCATATCCTGCTGACCACCGGCAGCAAGGAGCTGGCGGCGTACAGCGCCATCCCCGATTTTGCCCAGCGGGTGTACGCCCGTGTGCTGCCGATGGACGCGTCGCTGGCGGCCTGCCGGGAGGTGGGGCTGAAGGCCGCCCACATCATCGCCATGCAGGGTCCCTTCTCCGAGGAGATGGATCTGGCGACGCTGCGGTTTGCCGACGCCGCGTGGATGGTGACCAAGGACGGCGGCGACGCTGGGGGCTTCCCCGCCAAGGTGTCCGCCGCCCGGAAGTCGGGCGCGGGACTGGTGGTCATCGGCCGCCCGCCCCAGCGGGAGGGTCTGCCCTTTACGGCGGTGCTGGACGTGCTGTGTGAGCGGTTCGGCTGCACCGTCCGGCCGCAGGTGCGGATCGTCGGCATCGGCCCCGGCAGCCGGGAGGCTATGACCCATGAGGTCAGCGAGGCCATCGAGACGGCAGACTGTCTCATCGGCGCAAAGCGGATGCTGGAGGCGGTGGCGCGGCAGGGGCAGCCCACCTATGACGCCATTGCGCCGCAGGATATCGCGGACTTTATCCGCACCCACCGGGAATACCGCCGCTTTGCGGTGGTCATGTCCGGCGACACCGGCTTTTTCAGCGGCACCAAAAAGCTGCTGCCGCTGCTGGAGGGCTGTGACACGGCGGTGCTGCCGGGTCTGAGCTCGCTGTCCTATCTGTGCGCCCGGCTGAAGACCTCCTACGAGGATGTCCGGGTGGTAAGCCTCCACGGGCGGCAGCACAACATCCTGCCGGAGGTGCGGGCAACTGGCCGACTCTTCGCGCTGGTGGGCGGCGAGCGCGGCATCAACGACCTGTGCCGCACGCTGACAGCGGGTGGTCTGGGCGGCGTCACCGTGTCTGTGGGACAGCGGCTGGGCTACCCGGACGAGCGCATCGTGCGCGGCACGGCGGCGGAGCTGACAGAGGGCGACTACGCCCCCCTGAGCGTGGCGCTCATCGAAAATCCCCGGCCCGACGCGGTGGTCACGCCGGGTCTGCCGGACGACGTCTTCCTCCGCAGCGCGGAGGGAATGCCGGTGGTGCCTATGACGAAAAGCGAGGTGCGGGCGGTGTGCCTGTCCAAGCTGCGCCTGACGGAGCGGAGCGTCTGCTGGGACATCGGCGCCGGTACCGGCTCGGTGTCGGTGGAGATGGCCTTGCAGGCAAAGCAGGGGCTGGTCTGCGCCGTGGAACGGCGGGAGGACGCCGCTGCACTGCTGGAACAAAACCGGGAGCGGTTTGCCTTGGAGAACCTACGGGTGGTCTGCGGCAGCGCGCCGGAGGCCTGTGCCGGTCTGCCCGCCCCTACCCACGCCTTTATCGGCGGCAGCGCCGGCAATATGCGGGAGATCGTGGCGCTGCTGCTGGCAGGAAACCCCCGTGTCCGCATTGTGGCCACGGCGGTCTCGCTGGAATCCATCGCCGAGCTGACGGACTGCCTGACGGCGTTTCCCTTTGCGGAGACGGAGGTGGTGTCGCTGCAGGTGGCGCGGGACAGAAGGGCCGGAGGCTATCACCTGATGAGCGGGCAGAATCCCATTTATATTTTTACGATGCAGGGCGGAGGGGAACAGACATGATGTGGTCGCTGGCGGCACTGGTCATCGGCTTTGGCATAGACCTTCTGGTGGGCGACCCCCACGGCTTTCCCCACCCGGTAGTGCTGATCGGAAAATGTATCAGTGTGTTGGAGCGGGGGCTGCGGCGTATCTGCCCCAAAACGCCCGCCGGTGAGCGGGCGGCGGGCGCGGTCCTGTGGGGCGCGGTGGTCATCGTGTCCACCGCCGTCCCGGCGGGACTGCTGTGGCTGTGCGGGCTGGTCAGCCCGTGGCTGCGTCTGGCGCTGGAAAGTGTGATGTGCTGGCAGATCCTGGCGGTCAAGTCCCTGCGGGACGAGACCATGAAGGTCTATGACGCGCTGGAGAGCGGCGATCTGGCGGCCTCCCGCCGCGCCGTCTCCATGATCGTGGGGCGGGACACCGCGCAGCTGGACGACAGTGCCGTGACCCGCGCCGCCGTGGAGACGGTGGCGGAGAACACCTCCGACGGTGTGGTGGCGCCGCTGCTGTTTCTGGCCATCGGCGGCGCGCCGCTGGGCTTTTTCTACAAGGCGGTGAACACCATGGACTCCATGCTGGGGTATGTGGAGCCGCCCTATAAGAACATCGGTCTGGTACCCGCCAAGGCCGACGACGTGGTGAATTACATCCCGGCGCGGCTGTCGGCGCTTCTGATGCTGGCGGCGGGCGGCCTGATGGGTCTGGATACGACGGCAGGCTGGCGGATCTTCCGCCGTGACCGCCGGAAGCACGCCAGCCCCAACTCAGCCCAGACGGAATCCGTCTGTGCGGGACTGCTGGGCGTGCGCCTGGCGGGGGATGCGTGGTACCACGGCGTGCTGCACAAAAAGGAGTATATCGGCGACGCATCGCGGGAGATCACCCACGAGGACATCCCTCGCGTGTGCCGCCTGATGACGGTCACAGCGCTTCTCACCCTGCTTTTGAGCTGTGGGGTCAAGCTGCCCTTTGCACTGTAAAGGAGACACAGATGCTGTATCAAACGGAAAATCAACATGGTGGTGACGTGTACGGCGGCGGTATCACACTGGATTTTTCCGCCAACACCAACCCGCTGGGTACGCCCCCCGGCGTTTTGGAGGCGGTACGCCGCGGGCTGCCCCAGCTGCACCGCTACCCCGACCCCTACTGCCGCCAGCTGGTGCAGGCCATCGCGGCCCATGAGCAGGTGCCGGCGTCGTATGTCCTCTGTGGAAACGGCGCGGCGGACCTGATCTACGCTTACTGCGCCGCTCTGCGGCCCCGGACGGCGGTGGAGCCTGCCCCCACCTTCGCTGAGTACGGGCTGGGTCTGGCGCAGGTGGGCTGCCGTGTGGCACCGTATTTCCTGCATCAGGCGGAGAACTTCGATTTGGGCAAGGGCTTTCTGCCCTTCTTGGAGGAGAAAAAGCCGGAGGTGGTATTCCTCTGCACCCCCAACAACCCCACCGGACGGCTGCTGCCGCTGCCGCTGCTGGAACAGATCCTGCAAGTCTGTGCGGCGTGGGGTGCGCGGGTGTTTCTGGATGAGTGCTTCCTCGATCTCACGGAGGGCGGCGTCAGCGCCAGATCCCTTTTGGCGGCGCACCCGGAGCTGCTGATCCTGAAGGCCTTCACCAAGAGCTACGGCATGGCGGGCATCCGGCTGGGGTACTGCCTGTGCGCCGACAGCGCGCTGCTGCGCCGCATGGCAAGCGCGTCCCAGCCGTGGAACGTATCCTCGCTGGCGCAGAGCGCCGGTGTGGCGGCGCTGGCGGAGCAGGATTTCCTGCAAAGAACACTGACTCTCGTCCGCACGGAGCGGCGCTGGCTCACGGATAACCTGACGGCGCTGGGCTTCTGGGTATGCCCGTCCCAAGCCAACTACCTGCTGTTCCGCGGGCCGCAGGGCTTGCGGGAGGGCCTGCTGCGGCGGGGCATCGCCATCCGGGGCTGTGGGAATTACAGCGGGCTGGACGACGGGTGGTATCGCATCGCCGTGCGGCCTCATGCGGAAAATGAGGCGTTGATAACGGCCATCCGGCAATTCTGTGAGGAGAGATCGCTATGGCAATGAATATTATGATACAGGGGACCATGTCCAACGCCGGAAAGAGCCTGCTGGCGGCGGGACTCTGCCGCGTTCTGAAGCAGGACGGCTACCGTGTGGCGCCGTTCAAGAGCCAGAACATGGCGCTGAATTCCTTCATCACCAAGGACGGCGGTGAGATGGGCCGGGCGCAGGTGGTGCAGGCGGAGGCCGCCGGGATCGAGCCGGACACCCGCATGAACCCCATCCTGCTCAAGCCCACCACCGACGTGGGCAGTCAGGTCATCGTCAACGGACAGGTACGGGGCAATATGCAGGCCATGGAGTATTTCCGCCGCAAGCGGGACTACATCCCCGCCGTGCTGGAGGCCTATAACAGTCTGGCGGCAGAGTACGACGTGATCGTCATCGAGGGGGCGGGCAGCCCCGCGGAGATCAATCTCAAGCAGGATGACATCGTAAATATGGGTCTTGCCAAGCTGGTGGACGCGCCGGTGCTGCTGGTAGGCGACATCGACCGGGGCGGCGTGTTCGCCCAGCTCTACGGCACGGTGGCGCTGCTGGAGGAGGACGAGCGCCGCCGTATCAAGGGCGTGGTTGTCAACAAGTTCCGGGGCGACCGGGCCATTCTGGAGCCGGGGCTGAAAACGCTGGAGGAGCTGTGCGGCATCCCGGTGGCGGGGGTCATCCCCTACACCCATGTGGACATCGACGACGAGGACAGCCTGACGGAGCGGTTCGGTCGCTCCATGGAGCGGAAGCTCTTGGATATCGCGGTGATCCGCGTGCCGCGCATCTCCAATTTTACGGATTTCAGTCCCTTCGAGCGGTACGAGAACGTATCGCTGCGCTATGTGGATCAGGTGAGCGACCTGCACCAGCCGGATATGATCCTGCTGCCGGGTACCAAGAGCACCATCGCCGACCTGCGGTGGCTGCGGCAGTCCGGTCTGGAGGCGGCCATCCTGAAGGCAGCCGACGCCGGTACGCTGATCTTCGGCGTCTGCGGCGGCTATCAGATGCTGGGACGCACCGTATCCGACCCGGAGCAGGTGGAGGCCGCCGGGGTCACGGAGATCAGCGGCATGGGGCTGCTGGACATGGACACCGAATTCCGCGGCGAGAAGGTGCAGACCCAAACGCAGGGCGTCATCAGCGGCGTGGAGGGGATGCTCTCCGCCCTGAACGGCCTGGCCTACGAGGGGTACGAGATCCACATGGGACGCAGCCGGCAGCAGATGCCCGCCCTCAGCGGCGGCGGAAACGTGTACGGCAGCTACGTCCACGGCATCTTTGACGCGCCGGGCATCGCCGATACGATCCTGCGGGTGCTGTGCGCCAGAAAGGGTGTGTCCTTTGACGCGCTGGCGACCTTCGACGCCAGCGGCTACAAGGAGCGGCAGTATGACCTGCTGGCGGATGTGGTGCGCGGCGGACTGGATATGCCCTTTGTCTACCGTGTGCTTCACCGGGAGGTATAACGCCGCCCGCCTCCTATCGGTATCAAGAAAAGACCCTGCCGGAATAGAACGGCAGGGTCTTTTTATCGGGATAGCCTCTTCCGTGCGTAAAAAGGCGGCAGCACTCTCCCCGACATAGCAGAAGCGGCGCACCCTTTGGGTGCGCCGCCTTTGCGAAAATGGAAAGGAGGAGGATCTAACATAGCCGCGTCAGCGGCTCAGGTATTTCAGGGCAATGGCGCTCATGGCCGCCGTGCCGGACTTGAGTACGTCCTCGTTGAACACGATCTTGCCGTTGTGCAGGGAGACCATCTCCTTGCCGCAGCCCGCGTCGGTCATCATGAACGCCGACGGCGTGTTGGTGAGCTTGCCGAAGAAGCTGAAATCCTCGCTGCCGGAGAAGGGGCGGTCGAGGTGGATCACCTTGTCTGCGCCCAGCTCCTCTGTGACCGCCTGCTCCACCAGATCGATCATGGCGCCGTCGTTGTACTGGAGGGCGTAGCCCTCCTCCAGCCGCACCTCGATGTCGCAGCTGAAGGCGATGCCGATGCCCTTGCAGATGCGGTTGACCTCCTGAATGGCGGTATCCCGCGCATTGTCGCTGAAGGAGCGGAGCACCGCCACCATCTGTGCCTCCCCTGCGGTGATATTGACGGCGTCGCCGCCGGACATGGTGCCCACCGTGAGGACGGCGGTCTCCAAGGGGTCGATGCGGCGGGAGACGACGGTTTGCAGGACGGTGATGAGGTAACCGGCGCAGGCGATGGCATCCCGTGCGGTGTGGGGCGCGGCACCGTGGCCGCTCTTGCCGTGGACGGTGATGTGGAACAGATCCACCGCGCTGGTGAAGTATCCCTTATAGAGCTGCATCCGGCCCACCGTGTCGTTGCCGGAGGGGCAGACGTGCTGGCCGAAGATGGCGTCCACATGGGGGTTCTCCATGACGCCCGCCGCCACCAGTGCCCGAGCGCCGCCGGGCATGGTGTCCTCACTGGGCTCGAAGATAAATTTCACCGTACCGGCGAAGCTGTCACGCATATGGCACAGCGTCTTGGCCGTACCCAGCAGCATGGTGGTGTGCAGATCGTGGCCGCAGGCGTGCATCACGCCCTCGGTCTCGCTGGCAAAGGGTACGCCCGACTCCTCGTGGACGGGCAGGGCGTCGATATCGGCGCGGAGCGCCACGCACTTGCCGGGGCCCTTGCCGCCGTGGAGCAGGCCCACCACGGCGGTGGGCAGGGGCTGCTGGATCTCGTCCATGCCCATCTTCTCCAGCTCCCGCCGGATGAGGGCGCTGGTGCGCACCTCCTGCATCCCCAGCTCCGGGTGGGCGTGGATGTCCCGCCGGATGGCGGTCAGCTCCTCAAAAATACTGTCAACAAACGTCTTGATCTCGGACATTTTTCACTACCTCACTTCTGGAAATCCGCTTATTTTACAGCCAGCCGCTCATCACGCCGGCCACCAGCACGGAGGTGATGGACACGGTGACCATACCGGCCACCAGCATCTTGGGCATGATCTGGGCGTTGATGGCCGCCCGCTCCTCGGCGTTGGCGCCGGTGGACTCGGACACCTCGTTGGAGATGATGACCGTACCGGGGAAACCGAACAGGCAGGAGCTGCCGATGGCCATGGACATCTGCCAGCTGTACCCGAAGATCTTGCCTACAAGGATAGAGACCACGGAGAAGGCCACAGTGCCGATGACCACACAGACCAGCAGCGGCACCACCATGCCGCCCACCATCTCCGGGGTGGCGGAGGCCAGATTGGTGAAGATGGACAGGGTGATGATGGGCATCACGATGCCGGTGGCGTGGGCCTTGCCCAGCGCGTCCTCATCCAGGAAGCCCAGTTCCTTGCACAGCACGCCGAAGATCAGGCACCACACCAGCTTGTTGACCGCGTCGTGGAACAGGCTGGACACCCACACGGACAGCAGCGCCACCAGAATGACCTTGGCAATGATGGCATTGGGGGTGTTGTACTTATCGGGCAGGGCGGGGATCAGCTTCTTGCGGCCCGCGGCGGCAGCCTGCACGGCGCCGGCGGCGGTGTCCACCTGCAGCTCACCGGCGTCGATCTGCGCCTTGATGCGCTTGGCCTCGCTCTTGAGGCACAGGGATGCCACAGGGTAGCCCACGAAGCCCTGGGCGCACATGACCAGCGTGGCGAATACCGCCAGATCGGGGAGGTTTGCCTTGTTGGCCATGTCCTGCATGGTCAGCGTGGCCACCACGCCGCCGGACAGGATGGGCGCGCCCACCAGTGCGAAGCCGCGGTCAACGATCAGCTGGCCGAGGAAGAACACGGCGGCGGAGATGGCGACGCAGGCCACGGCGGAGATGATGACGGTGCGCCACTGTGCGCCGAAGTCACGGAGCTTGATGGTGGTACCCAGATGCACCAGCAGCATGGTCACCAGCAGGCCCGCCATGCTCAGCAGTGTGGAGTCGGCAAACATGGTGGTGGGGAACACGCCCGTCCAGAAGCCCGCCAGAAACACCACAGAGGCTACCAGCAGCATGGACACTATGGCTTTTGTTTTTGCGGAGACCATGTCTCCGACGGCGAACACCACGAAGATGATCGCAGCAGCTAAGATCGCGTTCATTTTGTTTTTCTCCTTTACCTTTTGTGTTTTTCGGTTTTTTGTCTGGTCTTTCTATAAAAGAAAAGCGGCCCCGTCTGAACGACGAAGCCGCTGATCGACTCTTGTGAGGAGGTCGATTCGCGTATGTCATGTCAGCCGGTATCTATCTTTTCCGCCAAAATAAGCGTACCAAAAGAAGCCCCCAAAATAGGAGCGGTTACCGGCATAATAGGAGACGGCGGCATGATCCTGAATCATGTCGCTGCGGCGCATATCCTGACGCATCATGTGACGGGCCATTGCTGTCTCCTCTCCGCCGGTATCAAACCGACTGTGTTTTATATGATGCGATTTTAGAACTTTAAAACGCAAAAGTCAATGGTGAGCTATGACAGCATCGCCCCGTTTTCCCGCCGCGCATTTTGTTCACACTGCACATAGACACGCTGCCGGACGTCACATATAATGGAGCAAAGCGCGGAGAACCTGCGCGAAAAGGAGAAATGTATGACCGTCCGTATACAGACCAACTGTACCTGTTGTCTGTCCGCCGCCTGTGCGGACATGGTCTGCTGCGCTCATTTGGGTCATACATATTCTGCCGGATAACGCGGAGCTTTCCGCGATCATTCTGTATTCTTTTGGAAACGGTGGGAGATGTGTGACGTCTCCCACCGTTTTTCTATTGTCAGGAGGAATCAAGCATGACAAATACCGCCGATATCGCACGCGCCATGGCCGCAACTATGGAGAGTGCATCCATCCCCATGTACGGAAATAAGCTGCGTCTGCCGGATCGCGGCGCCATCATCGCGCTGATCCGGGAACTGCGGCGGCTGTTCTTCCCCGCCTATTTCGGCGATCCCCAGCTGATGGCGCTGCCGGCGGAAAACTACGCCGCGCTGCTGCTGGAGCGCATCGAGACGGCGCTGACCGCCCAGATCGCGCTGGCGCTGCCGGAGAGCGAGGCGGTGCAGGCCGCCCAGATCGCACAGGCTGTCGTGGCGGAGCTGCCCCACATCCAGCAGGTGCTGCTGACGGACATCGAGGCCACGTTTGACGGCGACCCCGCCGCCGCCAACCGGGAGGAGATCGTCTTCGCCTACCCCGGCCTGTTCGCCATCTTCGTCTACCGCGTCGCCCACGAGCTGTACCTGCGGCAGGTTCCCATGATCCCCCGCATCATGACGGAGTACGCCCACAGCCGGACCGGTATCGACATCCACCCCGGCGCGCAGATCGGGCCGTGGTTCTTCATCGACCACGGCACCGGCATCGTCATCGGCGAGACGACGGTCATCGGCAGCCATGTCAAGCTGTATCAGGGTGTGACGCTGGGCGCGCTGTCGCCCCGGGCGGGCCACGCCAGTCTGCCGGGCAAACGCCACCCCACCGTGGGCGACTATGTGACCATCTACTCCGGCGCGTCCATCCTCGGCGGCAAAACGGCCATCGGCGCCCACTCTGTGGTGGGCGGCAACGCCTTCCTCACCGGCTCCGTGGCCGATAACACCCGGGTGGTCATTACCGCGCCGGAGACCGTCTTCAAAAATGCCTGACGCTCCTTTCACAGATGCCAACAGAAAAACCAGGGGTGTGTCCTTGTTGTAAGGACACACCCCCGGTTTTTCTGTGGGATATGGCAAATCGCGCCGCGAAATTTTGTGCAGTTCGCGGCGTGCGCCGGACAAAGCGTTTCTTGCCATTTTCGGCTATTCTGTACTATAATGTTCGTAGCACAAAAACAAGGAGGCGTCTGACATGGAACGCATCAGCAAGGAGAACTACTACCTGGACATCGCCGAGACGGTGCTGGAGCGGGCCACCTGCCTGCGCAGGGTCTACGGCGCCATCATCGTCAAGAACGACGAGATCATCTCCACCGGCTACAACGGCGCGCCCCGCGGCCGGAAGAACTGCGTGGACATGGGCTTCTGCACACGGGAGGCTATGCAGGTCCCCCGCGGCCAGCGGTACGAGCTGTGCCGCAGCGTCCACGCCGAGGCCAACGCCATTATCTCCGCCAGCCGGCGGGACATGGTGGGCAGCACCCTGTATCTGGTGGGGAGGGACGCCCAGAGCGGTGCGCTGCTGGGCGACGCCACCAGCTGCGCCATGTGCCGCCGGCAGGTCATCAATGCCGGCATCAGCCGGGTCATCATCCGCCAGACCAAGACGGACTATCAGGTGGTGGATGTCAGCGACTGGGTGCATCAGGAGGACGATCTGCCCAGCCTGTAAGCCGCAGAAGCGGTCAGAACCGAAATATCCGGCCCGTCGGCCCGATAAAATAACAAGTGAACAAAGGAGAATGTGTGATGTTGAACGACTCCAAGATCGCCGCCTATACGGCGATCCTGCAGGAAGAGCTCCTGCTGGCCACAGGGTGTACAGAGCCCATCGCCGTCGCGTACTGTGCCGCAAAGCTGCGCGAGGTGTTGGGCGGAAAACCGGAAAAAGTGCTGGCTGAGGTCAGCGGAAACATCCTGAAGAACGTGAAATCCGTGGTAGTCCCCAACACAGCGGGACGCCGGGGGATCGACGCCGCCATCGCCGTGGGCATAGTGGCCGGCGACGCCGACGCGGAGCTTCAGGTCATCGCCAACGTGACGGAGGAGGATACGGCGGCCATTCAGGGCTATCTGGACAGCACGCCCATCCAAGTGACCTGACCCCTGTATGCTGGATATCAAGCTGACAGGCTGGCTGGGTGAGCACCGCGCCTGCGTCCGTGTGGCCAACAATCACACCAATATCATCTACATGGAGAAGGACGGACAGATCCTGCGGGAGCTGCCGGTGACCGGCAACGCCGAGGATCACTTGCAGGACAAGTCCGTGCTGAACGTCAAAGACATCATCACATTCGCTGAAACTGTACCTATAGACGCCATCCTGCCCACGGTGGGACGGCAAATTGAGAAAAACACCGCCATCGCCGCCGAGGGCCTCCGAAACAGCTGGGGCTCCAACATCGGCTCCGCCCTGCTGCGGCGCTCGGAGGATTGGGCGACGCAGGCGCAGGCGTGGGCCGCCGCCGGCTCTGACGCCCGCATGAACGGCTGTGAGATGCCGGTGGTCATCGTATCCGGCTCCGGCAATCAGGGCATCACCGCCTCCGTCCCCGTCTGGCGGTACGGCCAGCTCATGGGGGCGGACGAGGAGAAGATCCTGCGGGCCGTGTGCCTCAGCGATCTCATCACCATCCACCAGAAAACCGGCATCGGCCGCCTCAGCGCCTACTGCGGCGCGGTGTCCGCCGGTGTGGGCGCGGGCTGCGGCATCGCATGGCTGCGTGGCGCGGACTACGAGGGTATCAGCCACACGCTGGAAAACGCGGTGGCCATGATCTCCGGCTGCATCTGCGACGGCGCCAAGGCCAGCTGCGCCGCCAAGATCGCCATGGGCGTGAGCTGCGGCCTGCTGGGATACGATATGTACTGCGGCGGCAACAACTTCCGTCCCGGCGACGGCATTCTGGGTACCGATGTGGAGGACACCATCCGCCATGTGGGCGTGCTGGCCGCAGAGGGTATGCGGGAGACGGATCGCGTCATCCTGCGGATCATGACAGAGTAAAAAAACAGAGCGCGGGGTCTGCGTATGCAGACCCCGCTTTTTTGTGTCCACCGCAAGTGTCCCGCCGGGCCGCCTCCTTTCGCCGCTGGAAACGTTTTCGGCCCAATCGAAAAAGTTCGACAATAAATGGCGATCATTAACATACCACCCACATACGTTAGCAACTTCTGTATCCAAATGTCGTTTCATTAGCACCAATTTTATGAATATCGTGTTACTATTTAGAATCGTTAAGAGCAACAAATTTCGACACGCCGCAAGTCGAAAAAAATGAGTACAAAGGAGAGTGTTTTCTGTGGCAACATTTATCATCGGACTCGTCATCCTGCTGGGCGGCGCGGCCCTGTACGGCCGCTTCTGCGAAAAGGTCTTTGGTCCTGACGACCGCAAGACGCCCGCCTACACCAAAGAGGACGGCGTTGACTTCGTTCCCATGCGCGGCTGGAAAAATAGCCTCATCAACCTGCTGAACATCGCAGGCACCGGTCCTATCCTCGGGCCGATCCAGGGCATCCTGTTTGGACCCATCGCGTTCCTGACCATCCCCATCGGCAACATCATCGGCGGCGCCATGCACGACTATTTCTCCGGCATGATCTGCCTGCGCGACGGCGGCACCCAGATGCCCGAGATGATCCGCCGCTACTCCACCAAGGGTATCTATAAGTTCTACAACGTGTTCGTATGCGTACTGCTGCTGCTGGTGGGCGCTGTGTTCATCTACACCCCCGGCGACATCGCTGCCACGCAGGTCTTTGGCTTCAGCGGCAAGGCCACCGACCCCACCACCTGGATCATCTACGGTGTCATCTTCCTGTACTACCTGATCGCCACCGTGTTCCCCATCGACGCCATCATCGGCAAGATCTACCCCATCTTCGGCGGTATCCTGCTGTTCTCCGCCATTGGCATCTTCATCGGCATCTTCGTCACCGGTATGCCCCTGATGAACATCTGGGACAGCTGGGCTGCTCCCGTGCTGAGCCTCACCGGTGCTGACGGCACCGTGGGTACCTTCACCTACGCGGACTACTTCGCCAACGGCCACTTCCTGCCCATCTTCTTCGTGACCGTGGCCTGCGGCATTCTGTCCGGCTTCCACTCCACCCAGACCGCTATCATCTCCCGCACCATGAAGAGCGAGCGTCAGGGCCGCAACACCTTCTACAACATGATGGTGCTGGAGGGCTTCATCGCCATGGTCTGGGCTGCCGGTGCCATGGGCGTGTACAATCTGGCTCTGCAGGAGCCCAATGCCGGACTGGCTACCGGCACCGTGGGCGTTGTGTGCAAGTACCTGCTGGGTCATGTGGGCGGCATCATCGCCCTGATCGGCGTTATCGTGCTGCCCATCACCTCTGGTGATACGGCGCTGCGTGCCCTGCGTCTGAGTCTGTCCGAGACGCTGCACATCGACCAGTCCACCAACGGCAAGCGCATCAAGCTGGCTGTGCCCATCTTCGCGCTGGTCATCGCCATTCTCGTGTTCGCCAAGGTCAACAACGATGGCTTCATGATCCTGTGGCGTTACTTCGCATGGGCCAACCAGACGCTGTCCCTGTTTGCCTTCCTGTGCATCACCGCGTGGATGTTCGAGAACGGCAAGGGTAAGTGGGCTTGGGTCCCCATGATCCCCGGCTGCTTCTACACCTTCATCTGCGTGACCTACATCGCCAACGCCCACATCGGCTTCAACATCCCCTGGACGCCGTCCTACATCATCGGTGTGGTGTGCGCCGCCGCCTATGTGGTGGGCTGCTGCGTGTACGGCAAGAAGCGCGCCGCCAAGCTGGCCGCCAAGTAAGGCTTTCCCCTCCGCATTTTCGGATATACCAGAGAAGTCCCGTCCATCGGACGGGACTTCTTTTGGCTGCAAAAACAAAACCTCCGGCTAATGG
>OMDQ01000028.1_pt1 | contig 14568 bp, 10 predicted proteins | sample 1645241 | NCBI WGS metagenome assembly OMDQ01 (sample SAMEA103958153, study PRJEB25191) | human gut metagenome
TTTTCACTGCTTCCACGGTCTTCTTATTGCAGTTTCTGACGTATATATTAAAATCGCGCCTTCGGCAGTTGATACCGCTGAAAACATTCCCTTCATATACCTGTGGATATGGATATGATCCTCCGGTGTAATTGTTCAGATTCCAGTTATCCAAATACAATTCTTTAAGTGACGCACAGTTATAGAGCAGTTCAGTAACTCTTTCAATCTGGCTCATATCCCATCCCGAAAGGTTCAATGTCTCTAAATTACTGCAGCGATAAAAGGCTTGATACATATCCTTGGGTTTAGGCTTCCAAGACGATATCCTCAAATCCTTCAGTCTTGTACACCAAGCAAACATCTCCATAAAATTATCGACTTTCGAAACATCCAACTTTTCCAAATCCGCAAATTCAAGTTTGTATTGGTTTCTAAATTTCAATTCTATGTAAATACCGGATTCAGCCACCGCAACATTCCTGCACACCTTTATTTTCATCAATGTTGCGTTTGGATCTTCTTCATAACTCTTTCTACTGAGATTGAGCAACAGTTCCCCAATCTCAGCCCCTGTAAAGTCAATCCTACCATAGATGTGCTTCCTGTTCAGAATGCCACCATCTTTACTAAAACCTCTCACTCCTACGATCTCACTGTCCGGCAGCATTTCTCCGTCAGTTGTGGTATAACGGATAACCGGCGGTTCAAGCGCCTGAGCCTTAAGAGGGACATACTCCGTGCTGAGATTTCCGACAGCCACGGCCACACTCGCGGGTATCTTGCCGTCAATGAAAGCCTTATCAACCTTGGACGCATCAATGGTAACGGTGATGACACCGAACTCGTTCTTGAAATCAGTTATGTCCAGTTCCACATCCTCTCCGGCAGCGGCTCTGGTCTTTGTGTAAAGCAGACGGGCTGACAGCAACTCCGCTGTGATGTTGGCCGCTTCACTTGCCGGGCGCACCTCAAACCTGAAGGTGATGTACCTGTAATTCTCACTTCCCGGGAAATCAGGGTCACCCCTGTCATAGTAAAGGGTCACCTTGCCGTCCGAAGACAACGGGAACCATGACACCGACTGGATTCTTGAAGCCAGGCTGGCATTCAGGAATACAGACAGTTTGTTCTCAAGAGCCTTGACCAATGACTCAAGATAAAACATCTTGCCCTCGATTCTCTCGTTTCTGTCATCAAGGTCTGAGTTCACGGCGGCGATCCGCTTGACGATTTCATCCGAGAACGTGCCATTGAACTTCGTGATGGCCTCGGTGACCGCGTCAGTGTAGGCCTTGGTCAGGTCAACCTTTGCCTGCTCCAGCTCCTTGCCGGCGGATTCGATGTCGGCAGCGTTTTTCCTTATAGTCTCATCGAGTTCTTTCAATTTGTCATCCAGAGCCTTGATGTCTGCCGCATTGGCTTTGATCAAATCATTCAGGTATTTCTTCCGCGCCTCGAACCGGCCTTCGATGAACTCTTTCTGAACCTTAAGCGCACCTTGGGTTTCGACTATCGTCCAGTAGCCGTCCAGAGTGCTGTTCACCCAGGATTTCATCGAGGACTCGCAGTCGTCAATTGATTTCTTCAGGTTCTCGCTCCACCATTTGTCCAACTCCCCACGGACAGTGGAGGTGGCGGCGGTGTAGGCCAAGGTAATGGCCTCGACCTCCGTGTCAATCCTTTCATTCAGACCGGCGACCTCCTCACCGAGTTTTGACTTGACTTCACCTGCGGCGGCTTTCAGTTCCTTTGAATATCTCTCTGTCAGGCGGGTCTCAAGATCTGTCATGGAAGTCTCCAGTGCTGCGATCTCTCCCTTAATTCCACCAAGCAGCCCAACAATGGTGTCGTGCTGCTCCAGCGTCATAAAGGTGGCCTTGAGCCAGTCCCTGGTCTCCTTAAGTTCCTTGGCGGCGTAGGCCTTAAGCTCAGAGATCTTCTTTTCAAGCCCGACATCCTTCTTCTGAAGATCCTCTATTGTATTATTGATTAAGGTTAGATTGCGGTTCAACTCGGTCTTCTCGGACTCCAGCAACGCAAGCAGCACGGCCTTGGCCTTGCCGAGGGAGTCAAGGACATATTCCTTGTCCGCCCTGTCGCTGTTTTTAAGATCCTCGACCGCTTTCTCAAGGCCGGTCTTCAATGCGGAGATGCTTTCCCCGTTCTCCGAGATTGCTTTCTCAAACTTCCCCGCTGTCTTCTGAAGGTTCGCGATCATTTCCTTCAGATCCGCATCGGCCTTCTCAAAATTGGAAATCGAGGAGTTGACAGAGACGATCTGACTCTCGATGGTGGCGATTTGGTTGTCCTCCATGGCGTCAAGCCTCTTGTGGATGTCATCGATGTCCGGGGAGTAGTCCGCACATCCGAAGGACATCAGAAGACACAGGGGCAGAACAATCCCGACGCCGACCCTTTCTAAAAAACTTGTCATAAGGTGTTGTGTTAAAATTCAATCGTAAATTTAGACAACACCTTCCAATGGACAATAAAAGCAGGGTAGTAGATTTCGTCAGACACACGAAATTTACTACCCTGCGATGAAATTTACCAACAAATTTACCGGATCAGCACTTAGATGTTTTGTGGCTTAGGCAGCACTACAATCTCTCAAACGGGTTGTCCGGATCACCGGTCCAGCGGTAAAGATGGGCTCTGGAGTACTGCTTTCCGGCAGCGTTCTTGCCAGGCTCGGCGAAATAGAACAACCCGTTCCCGACCGGACATATTCCTGTCGCCCCGTACTTGAAGTAAAAGCCTGGAACCGGATTCTCCGACGATCCGATCACCGGATGCTTTGTCCTGTCGTAAAGAACCCCGGCCAATTGACTTTTGACCGGCTTCTCAGCGACATCGAACACAAACATGTCATAATTCGGGAATATCTCCTTACGGCCCTTGTACACAGCCATGAACATCTTCCCCGTCTCCGCATCGTAGGCCAGATTCTGCACGCCCCAGTTCGTGTTGCCCGTGTAGGCGAAATACTTGCTCAATGGTTTTGCCGGTCCTTCACCGTAGAAGTCTCCGAACTTGACTTTGCCGGCATATTCATTAAGCTTCCTGATGTCGTAGCGGAGCAGCACCTGATGGTTGTTGTCGTTGCGGCCAAGGTCGCCGTAGATGCCGTAAGCCACATAGAGATAGTTCTTTCCGCCTTTCTTGCCGAGTTCCGGAGCGATCGTCACGCCGTCGATTCCGGAGCAGCCGTAAAAATGCTCATATTCCTTGTCGGCAAAGCCGGTCATGTGGTAGTCCCTAGTGGCGTCCTTGACACAGACAATCCGGAAAGCGTCATTGTCCTCGGAATCCATGCCGACCTCAGTCACCTTGTCCACATCGATGATGGCGATGTAGAACATAGACCTGCCTTTGGCGAAAGAGGAAAGTCCGGCTCCGATGACATCGTCCTTACATTCGAGAGATGCGTAAACCTTTCTGTCCGAAGGATTGAATGTCATCGCTCCAAGATGTCCCTGGATCCTGTCTATTGAACCCACAACCTTTCCTTCCATGTCCGTCTTGATGAAGCTGGTCGTGAAAGAGAAGTACATGTTGCCGGCGGAGCTGTCGTAGGCGATTCCCTGGACATGGTTCTTCGCGCCTTCAACGTAAATTTCCGTCGGCAGCTGTTGCTCTGTCTGCGAATACGCAGCCACGGTTCCGGCCACAATCATCAATGCGATCAATGCTATTCTTTTCATATTCAATGTGTTAATATCCTGTTCTTTGGTCACTTTCTTAATTCTTCAATCATCGCTCTTGCCACAGCAGCCGAAGCGCCCTCTCCACCGAGAGCGTCACGGATCTCCTGATAGCCGGACAGCATCGTGGAACGATACTCCTCATCCTCGATCATCCTCCGGACCTCGTTCAGCACGTTCTCCGGCGTGAAATAGTACTGGAGAAGCTCCCGGAAACAAATCCGGTCAAGAATCAGATTGCCGAGACTGATATATTGGATCTTTATTATCGATTTGGCTATCTGGAAGTTAAGATCCGAACCCTTATAGGCGACCACCTGCGGAGTCCCGATCAGCGCGCATTCCAGCGAAGCCGTGCCGGAATTGACCACCGCGGCCTTGGCGTGACGCATCACGGCATAACTCTGGCCGAAGACCACGCTGACATATTCACGCCCCCTTATGTACTTGGTGTAGTCGCTCTCCGTGCGGGCCGGAGCAGCCGCCACGACGAAGCGGTATTCTGAATATTCAGGGATGGAATGCAGCCTGTCGGCAAATTCCATAAAGGTCGGCATCATCGAGCTGATCTCGCCGTTTCTGGATCCGGCCAGGAGGGCGATCATCGGCCTGTCAGGCAGCCCCGTCTTCGCCAGGAACTCCTCACGGGTCTCCTTGAAGGCCTCAGAATTGTCGATCGCATCGATCAGCGGATTACCTTTATATATAAAGTCAACGCCTTTCTCAGTGAAGTACGGAATCTCGAACGGGAACACAATGAACAGCTTGTCCACGAACGCCTTGAGCTTCTTCACACGACTCTCCCTTGAGGCCCAGACCTTAGGGGCGATGTAGTAGAAGACCTTGAATCCGGCCTTGTGGGCGAACTCGGCGACACGGAAGTTGAATCCGGGATAGTCAATGAGAATCACCACGTCCGGCTTCCAGCGGAGGATGTCCGTGGTGCAGTCCGTGAACCTTTTGGCGAAGGCTCTGACGTGGAGCAGAATCTGGGTGAAGCCGATGACAGCCCCATCCTTGTAGTCCTTCACGAGGCCGGTTCCCTGCTGATGCTCCTTATAGACGGCATCCATAAGCCCTCCGCCCCAGAAGCGGATGTCAGCCTCGGGGTCCTCAGCGTAAAGCCCCCGCATAAGATTGGATCCGTGCAGATCCCCGGACGCCTCTCCGGCTATGATATAGTAGCGCATATTCTTTAAAAATCTTCATTGAACCCAAGTCCGTTCAACCTGGCGATCTCCTCGTGGTCCGAACTGTTGATGTTGTGGGCGACAATGGAGATGTAGCCATCGGCCAGGATGTGGTGATCAGCCAGAATGTCTTCCGCCGGGGAATCGTCCTTGAATTCACCGACCATCATGTAAAGGGTCTCCCCGTCCTCGGCCTTCGGGAAGGATGTGTGCCCCAGATCCTCCGGACGGACTCCTCTTTTGGCGAAAAGCTCAGCGTCCCAAGGCTTGAACTCCTTCTCCCAATGCCCCAGCCCCTGATGTCCCACACGGATGCCTTTGACAGCCGATGCCGGAATATTCGGAAAATTGACATTATAATATATTCCTGACTTCGGGTTATGACACGCCCAAAGTTTTCTGAATATGCCGGGGAAATATTCATTGACAACGGAGAAGTCCGCGTCCAGGCTCATAGTGTCGAGCGAGACTCCGATGCCTAATATTCCGTTCAGGGCGGCCTCCTCCGCCGCGCCGAGGGTTCCGGAATAGTTCGCCGCGGTGGCAGCGTTGGAGCCGTGGTTGATTCCGCAGACCACGACATCCGGCTTCTGAGGCCAGAAGATCTCGTCCAGGCCATACTTCACGCAGCTTGCCGGAGTGGCATCGAGGTAGGACCAACGCACTCCGTCCTCCGTCGGGAGTTCCTTGTAGGCGATCGCCCTGCCACCCATCGAGACCGCCATTGACATCCCGGACTGGTGGAATTTCGGCGCGACTGCCGTGATTCTGCCAAATTGACGCATCATGTCAGCCAGCGAATGTATGCCACCAGCCTGATAACCATCGTCGTTTGTCAGCAGTATATTCAGTTCATCAGACATTCTATTAATATTTTAGCCCACAAATATATTAAATTCCGCAATTTTTTAATAATTTTGCATCGCTTTTGCAGTGAAAGGCTGCGGTTAGTTTAGTAAAGAAAAGTATTAACAACTTATTTAATATCTAATTAAAATGGTAAAACTTGGTATTAACGGATTTGGCCGTATCGGCCGTATGGTTTTCCGTGCAGCGGTTGAGAACTTCTCAAACGACATCGAGGTTGTAGGTATCAACGACCTTCTCGATCCAGAGTATCTTGCTTACATGCTCAAGTACGACTCAGTTCACGGAGCATTCAAGGGCGACGTAAAGGTTGAGGACGGACACCTTGTAGTAAACGGCAAGAAGATCCGTGTCACCGCTGAGATGGATCCTGCAAACCTCAAGTGGAACGAGGTTGAGGCAGACGTAGTTGTTGAGTCAACAGGCTTCTTCCTTACTGACGAGACAGCCCGCAAGCACATCCAGGCCGGCGCTAAGAAAGTCATCATGTCAGCTCCTTCAAAGGACAGCACCCCTATGTTCGTCTATGGTGTAAACCACAAGACCTACGCTGGACAGGACATCATCTCCAACGCATCCTGCACCACCAACTGCCTTGCTCCTATCACCAAGGTGCTCAACGACAAGTTCGGTGTGAAGAGAGGCCTTATGACAACCGTTCACGCTGCCACCGCTACCCAGAAGACCGTTGACGGACCTTCAAAGAAGGACTGGAGAGGTGGTCGTGGAATCCTCGAGAACATCATCCCTTCATCAACAGGTGCCGCCAAGGCTGTAGGTAAGGTTCTTCCTGAGCTCAACGGCAAGCTTACCGGTATGTCTCTCCGTGTTCCTACTTCTGACGTTTCCTTCGTAGACCTTACCTGCGAGCTCAACACTCCAGCCACCTACGATGAGATCTGCGCCGCCATGAAGGAGGCTTCCGAGGGCGAGCTCAAGGGTGTTCTTGGTTACACTGACGAGCCACTGGTATCCACCGATTTCCGCAACGACTCACGCACTTCAATCTTCGACGTGAAGGCTGGTATCCAGCTCGATCCTACCTTCGTCAAGGTTTGCGCTTGGTACGACAACGAGTGGGGTTATTCCAACAAGGTGCTCGAAATGGCACGTGTTATCGCGAAATAATTAATTCACTTTTTTGCGAATAAGAACAAGGGTGGCTAAAGTCTCTTTTTAGTCACCCTTATTTATAATAATCCTACCCCCTAGTCACTTCGTGACAGCCCCGGTGGGGCACGTGGAAAGGTTTCCCCGAATCCCGTTCGGTCGCTTCGCTCCTATTTTTTTTATATTTTAGCAGCTTTTTTTTTTGGGGGGGGGCACCTTATTTTTTGACAACACAAAGACGGCATTCTTTTGGAAGCCGTACATTAAAAAATCAAACATTATGAAGAAAGTTGTTTTGACACTTCTGTGCGGAGCCATGATCTTCTCAAGCTGCGGCACAATGTCCAAGACTGGACAAGGTACACTTCTCGGCTCCGGAGCCGGAGCCATCATCGGAGCCGGAATCGGCGCCGCCATCGGTGACGGCAAGGGTGCGGCCATCGGAGCGGCCATCGGAACAGCCGTAGGCGCTGGAACCGGAGCTGTCATCGGCAAGAAGATGGACAAGAAGGCAGCCGAGCTTGAGGCTCTTGAGAACGCCCAGGTAGAGACCGTACAGGATCAGAACGGTCTCCAGGCCATCAAGGTCACCTTCAACAGCGGCATCCTCTTCCCTACCAACGGATCGACCCTGTCACAGACCTCAAAGAACGAACTCTCACAGTTCGCCACAAAGATGAGCGATATGCAGGACACAGACATCACCATCTACGGCCACACCGACAACACCGGTCCCGACGCCGTCAACGAGCGCCTGTCCAACGAGAGGGCCCAGTCCGTGGCCAACTACCTGAAGAACTGCGGCATAGCCTCCTCACGTATGACCACCGAAGGCAAGTCCTACTCCATGCCGGTGGCCGACAACTCCACCAAGGAAGGCCGCGCCCAGAACCGCCGTGTCGAGATCTACATCACCGCCAACAAGACGATGATCGAGAAGGCCGAGAACGGCACGCTGTAGGGAATGACCATTCTTTATGAATATCTTATGTCAAGCGAACATTACGGTGTTCTATGACAATCAGTCATTACACCAATGGCGGTTACTGAATATTCATAAAGACAATACTGAATGCAGCGGAGCACAGAATCCGCAAAGCGAGTTAGGTTATATCGCACCTGACTCGCTTTTTTGTTTCTCGTTACCCCGTATTGACATTATGACAGCTGTATTTGCCGTAAACCAATAACCACATAGCGCATTTATCGTGACTCACCAGGCACAATATCAAGCTTTCTGAGGTATGAAAACCACTTCCATCTCAATTTGGTACAGGAGAAAGGCCTCTGGGGTACGAACCGCACTCCGGAACGTGTTTGGTACAGGAGAGGGGCCTCTGGGGTACGGACTACTCTCCGGAACGTGTGTGGTACAGGAGAGGGGCCTCTGGGGTACGAACTACACTCTGGAGCATGTTTGGTACAGGAGAAGGGCTTCTGGGGTACGAACCGCACTCCGAAACGTGTTCGGTACAGGAGAGGGGCCTCTGGGGTACGGACTACTCTCCGGAACATGTGTGGTACAGGAGAGGGGCCTCTGGGGTACGAACTACTCTCCGGAACGTGTGTGGTACAGGAGAGGGGCCTCTGATGTACGGAATGCTCCACAAAACACCCTTGGTATAGGGAAATGGGCTATAGTGTGCAGAATAAACGAAAAGAGAATACCGGTACAAGGGCTTAATTTTATAAGATTAACGATTACAATATTAACTGAGATATTCGACAACTATGAAGAATTACAATGAAAAGGAAAGAAGTTGCGAGGCAACATTCTTTAGTGCCGGGCCTTATTGGCACGCTTACACCTTAGGAAAAGAGACCCCGATTCTCTTTACTGGCTCTGATGACTTAAGATTTGCGATGAACGTTATAGCTCAGGCTGCGGACAAGTTCCCGGAATTAAGGATTATCGCCTTTGAAGTGATGAACAATCATTTTCATTTCGTGATTTCCGGTAGCGAGTCAGTCATCCAAGCATTCTTTGAGTTTATCCGGAAACGGATTTTCAGATCGGTACCTGGAATCAAGTATGCCAAGTTGACGATAAAGCCTATCAAAGATCTTCACTCTCTTAGAAACAACATCATCTACACAAACAGAAACGGCTACGTGGCGGACCCCAATTACACTCCGTTCAGTTATCCGTGGGGAACAGGATGTTATTATTTCACACAATTTCCACTGGAAAAGACATATTCGGACCTCTACACCGGAGCAAGACGAAAGATGTTCAGAGGTCGTGCACCTAAACTTCCAGGAGACTGGAGAATTATTGATGGATATATTGCCCCTAAATCCTATTGTGCGATCATATTCGGAATGGCGATATTCAGGGACGCGCATCATTATTTTTCTATGGTCAGCAAGAACGTAGAGGCCTACAGCGAATTGGCCGCCGAGATTGACGATGGAGAGTTTCTTACAGACACTGAACTATTTACACAGGTAACCAAGATTGTAAAGTCCGGCTACGGGCTAAATGCCTTGAAAGATTTAAGCAAGGCTCAGAAGTTGGATCTGGCCCGAAAACTCCACTACGACTACCGTTCATCCAACGGGCAGATCCGTCGCACGCTTGGTTTGACACAGTACGAAGTGGACTCATTATTTCCATTAAGTGCAGACAAAAGCAGATGACTGTCATCCGCCTAAATATAGTGAGCAGAGCATCGGTTCAAAAAAGGTTGATTCGCGGCACAAAACGAGGTGAGGGGCATAGTAGGTACACAAGAGGGGCTTCTGCGGTACGGAACGGGATGGAGGGCACGGTTGGTACACGGGAGGGGCTTCTGCGGTACGGAACGGGGTGAGGGGCACGGTTGGTACACCACAATGGGTACTGGTGTACGAAATGTACGGAAAGAAGGATTTATACACAAGATGAAGCCACACCGAAGCCAACGCAGATGAGACCGGCGTGCGGTGGAAAAGGCGAAGGAAGAAAAGGTGGAAAGGGAGAAGGAGGAAAGGGCTGAGGAGGAAAGGGAGAAGGAGGAAAAGGAGAAAAGGGCTGAGGGATCAATACTGCCGCGGGCCGAAGATGGAGGTGCCGATGCGGACGATGGTGGCGCCGTGGCGGATGGCAAGGGGCCAGTCGTGGGACATTCCGATGGAGAGCTCGGTGAAGTCGGTCAGCTGGGGATAACGGGTGTCCAGACGTTGCTTGAAGGACTGGATGCGGGCGAAATCTGACTCTACGACAGTGTCGTCATCGGTGTGGGTGGCCATTCCCATCAGGCCGTGGATGCGGACGTGCTGGTAGGAACGTCCATTGGCATATTCATCAAGGATGGACTCGATTTCCTGCTCGGAGAGGCCGCCTTTGGTTAGTTCGGCGCCGAGGTGGAGTTCCAATAGGACGTTGACGGTCCGGGAATTGACCGAGGCCCAATTATCAATCAGATCCAGCAGGTGGCGGGAGTCCACGGACTCGACCAAGTAGGCGTACGGAAGAACCAACTTCAGTTTGTTGGTCTGAAGATGGCCGATGAAATGCCACTCGATGTCCTGCGGGAGCTGTAGGGCTTTGGCGGCGAACTCCTGAGGACGGTTCTCTCCGAAACAGCGCTGGCCGGCCTGATAGGCGGTCAGAATGTCCGGGAACGGATGGAATTTGGAAACTGCCACCAGTTTAACCCCCGATGGCAGTTCCTTTTTGATATTATTAAGATTCTCTTCTATCATTCCGTAAAGGATTTACTGGAATCAAAAAAGTCTTTATTATTTGAATATTGTTTACGTCCCTCCCTCCTAAATCAGGAATCCTGTTAAAAGTGTCAAATAAAAGAGAATACTCCTAAAATTCAGACAACAAAACCTAAACAAATTCAAAATATTCATTTAGCCTGGCTTAGCGGCGGCCTTTCTGCTGCTCCCTCTGCATCTGTGCCTGCATCCTCTGAGCCTCCTCAAGACGCTGCTGCCACTTGCTCTTAGGCATCTTCTTGCCCTCGGTGGCCTTCAGTTTGGCAAGAATCTCGTCCGGATTCACGAACCACTTTCTGATCACCCAGGTCTCAAGCATCGTGATGAGGTTGGAGAGCAGGTAGTAGTAGCTCAAACCGGCGGAGAGGCTGTTACAGATGAAGAACATCATTATAGGCATCATCCACACGCTCATAAAGCGCATCGAAGCCATCTGAGGATCATCGGCTCCTGGTTGGGATGCGGTCGTGATCTTCGAATAGAAGAACATTGACACGGCCATCAGCAGGGCGAACAATGACAGGTGATCGCCGATCAGCGGAATCCTCGTACCGAAATCGATGATGGAATCGTAAGCGCTCAAGTCATCGGCCCACAGGAAAGACTGCTGACGCAGCTCGATGGAAGCCGGGAAGAAGCGGAACATCGCCCACAGGATCGGGAACTGGAGGAGCATCGGCAGACAGCCGCCCATCGGGCTGATACCGGCCCTCTTGTATAGATCCATCTGAGCCTGCTGCTTCTTGAGAGCGTCCTCCTGTTTAGGGTACTTCTGGCTCAGCTTGTCGATCTCAGGCTTGATGGCCTGCATCTTGGCGGATGAGGAGTACGACTTGTAGGCGAACGGAAGCACGACAATCTTGATGAATATGGTCATCAACAGGATGATGATTCCGAAGTTGGAGATGAACCTGTGCAGGAAGTCGAACAGAGGAATGATCACGAATCTCGTGAACCAACCAACGAGCCAACCTCCCAGCGGGATGATCTTCTCGTACTTCTGGTCGAAGGACTTGAGGGTCTTGAAGTGGTTAGGACCGAAGTAGAACTCGAACGGAACCACCGTCTCGTGCTGTCCCGGCTGGAAATCCATCCTCAGACGCGCCTCACCAGTCATCAGGTTGTGACTCTCGTCGTCCTCAGGGAAATAGTTCAGCGCGAAATCAGCCGACGCGAACTCCTGCGGAGACCTCATGATGGCGGAGAAGAACTGCTGCTGGAATGCGAACCAAGACACCCTGGCATCGACACGTTTCTGCGCGCTGCGGCCCTTGGCGATGGCCTCCGGTTTCTTCTCACCGTTGAAATAGTAGTCAAGTTTGGAGTACTGGACCTCACTCTTGTAGCCCTTCTCCATCCTCGGCATGGTCACGAAATAATCCACATCGAACGAGAACACATTCTTAGGAATGACATTCTCCATTCCCACGAACGAGAGATAATTCTTCACTGAATATGATCCTTCGGCAATCGAATATCTCTGCTCGATGTAGCCGCCACCAGCGAAAGGCAGACGCATCGCAAGCGAAGTGTCAGTCTTCTCGGCGACCACAAAGTTGAAGTCCGCGGTATTGATCGTCTCTCCGGCATAGACCTGAATGTCATAGCGGCTCATCTCCGGCTTGAAGATGAAAAGCTCACCACCACCGTAGCTGCTATATTCATTGATTTTCACTGAATATGGCTGCGCACCTTTCGTGGTGAAAGCCACCTCGAACTTGTCGTTGGCCAAGGTAACGATCTGAGCCTCCGCTGAATGAGCGGCCTCAAGGAGAGAATCCTTATAGATGCTCACCGGAGCGGCGGCCACCTGAGCGACCGAAGCCGTGTCGGAGGACATTCTCTGGGCCGCCTCAACGGCGGCGATCGAGTCGGCCTGAATCTGTTTGACCAACGCTATCGAGTCCAACTGTGCCTGATAGGCGGCCTGTTTCTGATACTGTTTGTTCTGATAGAAGGTAAAGCCGAACAGGAGCAAGCCTATCAGGACAATACCTGTGATTGTGTTCTTATCCATTCTTGATTACTTCTCTTCTTCGCTCTCCTCTGCCTTGCGGATCTTTGCCTCAAGATCCTTCAGTTCCTGCTTCGCCGCGTCGATCCTCTCCTGCATCTTCTGGATCAGAGGAGCGGAGTTCTTGGATGACGAGAAGAAACCTATGTTGTTCTCGTAGGTGTCAATGTCCTGCTGGAGCTTGTTGTACTGCTGCACAAGACGATCCTTCTCGCTGAGCGGCTTTCTGGAGAATCCACCGTTCCTGCCACTGTTGCCGGCACCCTGTCTCGGAGCCCTGAGTGAGAAATCCGGGAACTTGGCCTGCATAGCCTCTGTGTAAGCGGCCTGAATGCTTTCCTTCTCCTTGAACGGAACGAATCCGATTCCCTGCCACTTGTCAGCGAAGGCGCGGGCGGCATCGCGGTCAGCCGCCGCGTCACCTGAGAGGACATATTCATTGATCTCTTCGATGAGAGCCTTCTTGGCCTTGAGGTTGCCGTGGAAGTCATTCTCCGGCTTGGCGTTCTTGTCGCGCTCGTTGAAGAACTCATCGCAGGCGGCGCGGAAACGCTTCCAAAGCTGCTCAGACTTCTTGCGAGGCACGGCGCCGATCTCCTTCCACTGCTTCTGCAGGGCGATCAGAGCCTCTGTGGTCTTCTTCCACTCCTTGCTGTCCTTCAAGGCCTCGGCCTGCTCGATCAGGGAAAGCTTCTTCTCCATATTCTCGTTCATCGAGTCCTTGAACTGGGTGTAATATTCCCTCTTGCGGGAGAAGAACTTGTCGCAGGCGGCGCGGAAGCGGTCGTAGATCTTCTGGTTCTCCTTTCTGGTGGCGAATCCGATGGTCCTCCACTTCTTCTGAATATCCTCGATCTCGGTTGAGAGGGCGTTCCACTCGTTTGATGACTTGACTTCCTTCCCGGCGATGGCCTCGACCTGCTCGCAGAGCTTGGTCTTCTCGGCAAGGTTCTCCTGCTGCTTCTCCTTCTGGCCCTCGAAGTAGGCCTGATATTTCTTGTTTATGACGGCTGTGGCGGCCTTGAAGCGATCCCAGATGGAATCACGATATTCCTTTGCCACAGGGCCGAACTCCTTCCACTGCTCGTGGAGCTTCTGGAGCTCACGGAAAGCCTCGACGACATTCTCGTTCTCGGAAAGTCTCTCGGCGGCCTGGCAGAACTCCTCCTTGGCCTCAAGGTTCTTCTTGAAATCGAGATCCCTCAGGTCGCGGTTGATCTTCACCATGTCGTAGAATTTCTCCACGTAGAACTGGTAGGTGTCGTTCAGGTCACGGAACTTTGTGGCCGGAACCGGACCGATCTCCCTCCAGCGGTTCTGGAGCTCACGGAAAGCCGGGAATGTGGAGTTCACATCCTCCTGCTTCTCGACGAGGTTCTTAAGATCCTCGATGACAGCCTGCTTCCGGGCGAAGTTCTCCTCCCTCTGGGCATCCTGCTGGCGATTATATTCAGCACGCTCTTTCTTATAGTTGGCATAGACACCCTTGAAGGCGGTCTCCATGGCCTCGAACGGATTGTCCTTCACTTCCTCGGTCTGAGCCGCAGGGGCGACCTCATCGATCACATCCTCCCTTGACGAAGGCTCATCAACCTTCGCTCCAAAGCCGGCCTCGGCCTTCTCTTTTGAGAGTTTCTTGTAGAAAGCGGACTTGATGGCCTCAGCCTCCTTGTACCTCTTCATCCTGTCGTCGGCCTGGGAAAGCTTGTCGAACATGTCCGACAACTCAGCCAACGAAAGGCTCCCGAGATCAGCCGGAATCTCTCCGCCTTCCTCGGCCTGAACGGCTTCCTCGCCTCCTTCATTCGCATTCTCCACAACCTGTGGGGCCTCTTCAGCCTTGTCAGCGACCTCCTCGGCAACCTCCTGCGCCTTAAGATCTTCTACATTCTCATTGAGAGCCTTTGGAGCTTCCTCTACATCTGGGGTCACATTAACCTCAGGAATATTACCTTCACTCATAAAGCAGTTTAATTATAAGAGTTTCAACATA
>OMDQ01000047.1_pt1 | contig 12524 bp, 9 predicted proteins | sample 1645241 | NCBI WGS metagenome assembly OMDQ01 (sample SAMEA103958153, study PRJEB25191) | human gut metagenome
TTACGACAAACTACCTGACACTGTGTTGGATGAATATGCCAAATATAGGGTCTATCACCCTGATTTCAATTATTCCGAGGTCTATCGCGTCGAGACGAAGGACGGAATCTATTACGGATTGAAAAGCGCCACCACAAGCCTGACCGTTTACTTCAAGGCTTGACTCAAATTCTTAGGATTCCTCGTCCACGAATATGCCCGATAATGCTACCGTCATCGCACTTTGACGGCAGCACTTTGGGCAGTATTTGCAACAGTCGAGGTTGATTTGCACCCTGACGGCAGCGATTTCGAGCATATTCGCGACTGTCGCCGGCCGAAGAGAATCCCTGACTTTTTTGAGATCAGCGATTACGGGCATATTCGCGACTGTCGGAATAGGGGGAAATGGCAATGAATATATTTCCGAATATTCAGAAAAATTTCTAAATTCGTCAAGAGATGTGCTGGTCTGGTAGGAAGCGGCAAAATAAGTTTCCGAAGATCTGGCAAAGATTTTCAAGGGTGGATTTCTTTTTGAAGAAGGAATATGTCGGTGACACATAACTGATGAGAAAAGGAATATAGACCCAAAAGATCACATAAGATAAGGGCACTGATTTTTTAACGACTAATTAATAATGACACGGATGAGAAGAATATTTCTGATTGCATTGGCGGCAGTGCTGCCAGGATTGACCAACGGAATCAGCGCCGACTCGTTCTCTGACGGGAGGCTTTTGGATAAGACCCTGAGGATAGACTACATGTTCACCGGATCCGACAAGGATTGCGACATCGCTGTGGCTGAACTGCTTAGCGCCCACGGATGGTACGGGCGGCGCACCAATCTGAAAGAGGTTCCGCTGCGAGGTAACGGGCAGCTCACAATGACGGACAAGGCCACGGGCGACACTCTTTACAGGATGTCGTTCTGCACTCTGTTCCAGGAATGGCAGGCGACGGAAGAGGCCACGAGGGTCCGCAAGAGTTTCGAGAACGTGTTCCTTGTGCCGATGCCGGCGGCCCCGGCGGAGATCACCGTGCAACTCTATGACTTTCACGAAAATGTGGCGGCAAAGCTTACGCATCCGGTTGACCCTAAGGACATTCTGATCAGGCCTGTCGGAGGAAAGCCGCAGACAAGAATGCTGCTTCACAGCGGTGATTCCAAGGATAAGATCGACATCGCCATCCTTGCGGAAGGATACACCGAGGGCGAGATGGACATATTCTTCAAGGATGCCGAGAGCACGGTGGAGAACCTTCTGCGCCACGAGCCGTTCAAGTCAATGAAGGACAGGTTCAACATCGTCGCGGTCGCGTCTCCTTCCGAGGACAGCGGAGTGAGCGTGCCGCGTGAGGGACTGTGGAAAAAGACGGCCGTGGACTCGCACTTCGACACGTTCTATTCCGACCGCTACCTCACGACCCTGCACCTGTTCAAGATGCACGACGCGCTTGCCGGAATCCCTTACGAGCACATCATAATCCTCGCCAACACTGACACTTACGGCGGCGGAGGCATCTACAATTCCTACACACTCACGACCGCCCACCACAAACTTTTCGGCCCGGTGGTCGTCCACGAGTTCGGCCACAGCTTCGGCGGATTGACCGATGAATATGCCTACGATGACCAGTATGTTGAGTATTACTACCCGGACATCGAGCCTTGGGAGCAGAACATCACCACCAAAGCGAACTTCGAGAGCAAGTGGAAGGATCTTTACGACCAGGGAGTCGTGGACCTTGTCGAAGGCGGCGGCTACCAGACGAAAGGCGTCTGGCGCCCGTGCGAGGACTGCCGGATGAGGACCAACACCGCCGAAGCTTTTTGTCCGGTCTGCCAAAGAGCCATCGAACGGATCATCCGCTTCTACACGGAGGAGTAACCTATCGTTCTTTTTTTTCGAGATTAACGTAGTACTCAAAGTTGTCGCATTACTGATGGTCTTTCATACTTGGTCCATTTTAAATTCTTGTGTCAAAAAATATCCACCGAAACGGCTTTTTACCGGAGAAACGCTGTGATATTATCGGTTTGTCCGGGGAATTGGGATTTTGCCGGAGAAGAATCGATCGTGCGGAAGATAGAAAAAGCCCTTTCCTCCGTCATAGGAAGTAAGGGCAAGATTACGGATCGGGAGGCTTCCGAAGGGCGATTCACTAGAACTTGAAGGTCACTCCAATGCCGCCGACGATGCTGGTGCGGTAGAAGTCGTCCTGGCCGGGAATCTGGAGATTCTTGATGTCAAGCTTTTCGGCAAGGCCGGGAACAGCGGGGGCCAGCTGGCCGAGGACCGGGGAGAGTTTCGCGGCGATAAGGGCTCCGTTTCCGCCATAATCGGCCTGCTCCTTGGTGAAGTGCATAAAGAAAGTCTTGTATATTCCTAAATCAATGGCGACTTTCGGGTTGACGTTGAACCTTGCGCCAAGGCCGCCCGAGATGGAGCTGGTGGTGTAGCTGAGGTCGGAGATGTATTTCGCGTCGTTGCCGAAACCGAACGTGCTGCTGTTGGCGCCGATACTGAGGGTCACTACATCGCTGAGATCATACTCAAGGCCACCGAGAATCTCGAAGGAATTGTGCTTCAGATAGTTCTGTTTATCGTTCAAGTCCGTCTCGTTGTTGTACTGCTTTGACTGCTTGTCGAAATAGTAGTTTGCGCCGAGGGCGACGCGGAAGTTCGGCTTCACTGAATATTCAGCACCGATGTTGATGTTGCCGGGGATGTCGGCGGCGATCTCCTTGCCGTCATCGAACTGGGATATTCCTGTGGTGTTAGCCTTCGTGTCATTGTTCAGGCGCACTTTCGTGTTGAACTCGTAGCGCGCGGAGAAGTTGAACCGGCCGGTCTTGTAGTCCACGGACAGGATCGGTGTCCAGGCGATATCCTTCTGATGCGCGTCAAGTTCCTTGTCGCTTACAAGTCCGCCGACCATTCCGACAGCGGTTTCAGTCGGGATCAGTCCTCCGGAGATCGCTGACACCGCCGCGCCCAGCACATTGGCGGCAGGAAGCATCTGGCCTCCGTACTGCAACTGGATATTCCTCAGGCTTCCGACATAATAGTTGGAGATGTAGTTCAGGCGCACGCCGGCGGAGACACTCAACTTCGAGCCTATCTTATAACCGATGTTCAGCTGGCCGGCGAAGTTGTACTGCTCTCCGGTAAGATTGATGTCTGCATCATAGCCGGTAACCATCTGAGTCCCAGCCAAATTATTGATCAGAGCTGGAATCATCGCGACCGGAGCCTCAAATGAGCCGAGTCCCTGGTCGTATTTCGCCTTTCCGCCTCCCGACACGACTCCGAAATGGAAGGAGGCGAACAGATTGTCGTGCTTGAACGCGAGGCTCAGGTGCGGAAGGGCCGGCACGAAAGACTTGCCCGTGTACTTCTTATAGCCTCTTCCCTCATTGTCCACGCCGTACTTGAGCGGCTCGTAGGTGGAAGTCGTGTACCTTCTCTGCAAGGCCGACTGGACATCGAACGCCAGATGCCAACCGTTGTCCATAAAACCGATTCCGGCAGGGTTGAAATACGCTCCCTGAACTCCTATGACGGCATTCTGGGCAGGATTTCTCAAGAAAGCCACATTCTGATTAGTGTTCGTGACATAGCCGCCGGCCTTGGCGGTGAAAGCGGCGGTGCAAATAGCGGCCGCAAGTACAATCATTCTTTTCATTTAGTCGAATTTTATTGTAATTTTCGGAACAAATGTAGAGTTTATCCCCATATTTACAAATAAATTCGACCAATTGATAATTATTAAATTGATTTATCGACTTATTCGCTACCCCGTCACCTCAGGCAACAACACCATCATACGCATCCACCAAAGGAGCATATTCAACGCTTTTCGCGGCATTCAGGTGCCAACAGCATCACGACTGCGGCATTTTATGAATATTTCGCTACTGTCAGAATACCCTATCTCAATGTTATGTCTTGCGTATATTAGATTTCGCCACCATTACGAGACTTTACTGGTCATCCGGCTCCAAAGAAGTACCGTCATCGATGTCGAACCACTCGCACAACTTCTTCCGCGCACGAAGTTTGACCTCGGGAGTCAAATGCCCTTTTACATAACCGTAGGCGGCCACGAGAGCGGCAAGGTCATCAGAAAAGCCCAAGACCGGGATTGCATCCGGAATAAGGTCGAGCGGGAGAATGAAATAGCCCAGAGCTCCGATGATGATCGCCTTCTCCTTAGGGCTGACATTCGGATCAGCCAATTCATAGTAAAGGATCAAAGCCACATAGATGACCTTGGCACCCGCCTTCAAGGCTACTTTCTTCACCTTGTTCCAAAAACCGCTTTCGGAATAGTTTCCCTGATACTTCTCAATGTTGTCCGGCTTGTTCATTTTCATTATCTTTGGCAATGTAAAGTTATAAAAAATCAATGAATATGCTAAAGCGGAGAATCGAGGCGTCCTCGGACGGGTTGCGGTTGGCGATGCTCATCAGCGAGCCTGTCGGCGAGCCCAAAGGCATTGTGCAGATAGTTCACGGAATGTGCGAACACAAGGAGAGGTATATTCCTTTCATGGAATATCTTTCCGCGCACGGGTACGTCTGCGCCATCCACGACCATCGGGGGCACGGAGAGACCGTGCTCAACGAAGAGGATCTCGGGTATATGTACAAAGGAGGATGGAGAGCTCTTGTGGAGGACATCAAACTGGTTCAGAATGAGATCAAGGCATCTTATCCAGCATTGCCATATACGCTATTCGGACACAGCATGGGGTCAATGGCTGTGCGCTCGTTCACAAAGCGTTACGATGACAGCATAGACACTCTGTTCGTCTGCGGATGCCCGAGCTACAATCCGGCCGGCGGCGCGGGACGCTTGCTGGCCAGCCTGATCGGGCTGTTCAAAGGAGAGCATTACCGTTCCCCCCTTCTCCAGAATCTGTCGTTCGGCTCCTTCAACAAGCCTTTTGAGGATGAGGGCTATCCATCCGCATGGGTATGCTCCGACAAGGGCACTCTGGAAGCCTACCACAAAGACCCTTACTGCATGTTCACATTCACAGTCAACGGTTTCAAGAACCTCTTGGATCTGATGAAGGACTGCTACAGTCCGAAAGGCTGGAAGATGTCGAACCCAAGTCTTCCGGTACATTTCATCTCTGGAGCCGAGGACCCATGCCGGATCTCCGACAAAGCCATCGACAAGGCAGCCGACCTGATGAGACGAGTAGGCTACCGGAACACGGACCTGCATCTCTACCCCGGCATGCGTCACGAGATCCTCAACGAGACGGACAGACTTCAAGTGTGGGACAACATCCTCAGCAGGCTCGCCTGAGCGGTTCCTTGATGATGCTTCTAATAGACCTTCACCTTGAGTTTTGAATATGCCCTCTCTGCTTTCTGAAGAGCCTTCTCGACAGTCTCGTCCGTGGCAAGGATGACACCGACACGGCGATGTCCCTTGATCTCAGGCTTTCCGAAGAATCTGACCTGGACTCCTGGTTCCTCAAGGACCTTGTCCACATCCTGAAACTCATATTCAGTGGTGTTCCCCTCCACGACGATAGCCTTCGAGGCTGACGGGCCGTAGAAGCGGACCTCAGGAATAGGCAGCCCCAGAACCGCGCGAGCATGGAGTGCGAATTCAGACATGTCCTGCGAGATCATCGTAACCATTCCGGTGTCATGCGGTCTTGGAGATACTTCGCTGAAGATCACGTCTTCACCTTTGACGAAAAGCTCGACTCCGAATATTCCGTAGCCTCCCAAAGCGTCAGTTATCTTTCCCGCGATCTCCTGGGCCTTCTTCTCCGCCGCCGCACTCATCCCTTGAGGCTGCCAGGACTCACGGTAATCGCCATCAACCTGATGATGCCCCACAGGCTTGAGGAAAGTTGTTCCTGCGCAGTGACGGACTGTCAGCAGAGTGATCTCATAGTCAAAATCCACAAAGCCCTCAACGATGACCTTCCCGCCACCGGCACGTCCGCCCTCCTGGGAAATTTTCCAAGCTTCGGCGACCTGAGACTCATCACGTACCACACTCTGGCCGTGACCGGAAGAACTCATCACCGGCTTAACCACACACGGGAAACCTATCCGTTCGACCGCTGCATTGAATTCGTCCTCCGTCTGGGCGAACTCATACCTTGAGGTTGGAATTCCAAGTTCCTCTGCCGCAAGACGTCTGATGCCCTCCCTGTTCATCGTCAGGTAAGTGGCTTTTGCAGTAGGAATTACAGTGTAGCCTTTCTTTTCGAGTTCGATCAGCTTCCGGGTAGCGATGGCCTCGACCTCAGGGATGACCAGATCAGGATTCTCTTCCTCAATCATCTTGGCGAGAGCGTCACCGTCAAGCATTGACAGGACATGAGACGATTGCGCCACCTGCATAGCAGGAGCATTAGCATATTTGTCCACCGCCACGACGTGCACGCCATAGCGCTCAAGCTCGATCGCGATTTCTTTTCCGAGTTCCCCGGAGCCGCAGAGAACAGCCTTTTTCTCCACTGGAGTGAATGGGTTTCCAATGTTAGCCATACTGAAAAATCATGTTTAAGGCATCAAATTTACGAATATTCAACCTCTGTGACAAGATTTCCTCGCCTTGCGACAAAAAAACGCCTGTTGTCCTTCGAGATGTATGAGCATTCTCCAGCGACTTTACTTGAACAAATCATCTGAGGTTATCACATTCTGGAAACGCCCTGAATATTCATTGTATTTCAACCCGAATGTTGTGACAAGGGTCAGCATTGTTGACTTTCTGGTTTTTGTCTCATCAATGAACGAAGCCTGACGCTCTCTAAGTTTGGCATCATATTCCTTGTCAATAATGAAATCTCTTGATGAATATTTGCACTCGCAAAGGTTGATGAGACGGTCATCCCTGTCTATGAGCAAATCCACCTGAGAGGTGGCTCCAATCCAAGAATATGTCTCTGTGTGCACCCCTGAGATTCCCAATGCGGACTTTATCTGAGCGATGTGTCCAAAACAAACATTTTCAAAAGAATATCCTCTCCACGCATTCACGGAAGGGCTATTCTGATTATGCTGCCAGTAACTAACATCGTCCGTATTCTTACGGTTGCAAAAATAATTGTAGAAAAGGCAGAAGCCGTCAATCAGCCGATATCTGGATTTTCTTGGCGGTTCTCCAAAATACCTGAATTTTGAGATAAAGTCACTTTCCTCAAGGGAGCGTAGTAATTTGGAGAATTCTCCGCCGTCAGCTATTCCCGTACCTTTAAGGATTTCCTCACGCGAGTAGCCGATACGCTTGCCGGCCAAGAACCGTATCAGTTTCTCGGCGGAATCAGGATTTGTGAATATGGAACCGAACAGCCTGTCATATTCATTAGTCAACTTTCCCTTTCGATTAAAGATCAAGAAGTCAACATTTTGAGCAAGGCTCATATCCTTGGCGAAAAGACTAAGATAATACGGCACCCCTCCGAAAATCATATTGCTTTGTATGATGTCGTACCTGTCAAACCGGATGCCATTTGATTGAAAGAATTCCTCTGTCTCCCGTAAATTGAAAGGCTCCAACTTGATTTCAAATGTGATACGGTCAAACAATCCTCCTTTACCATTTATCAACTTATCGGAAATCCACGATACTGCAGAGCCGCAAGCGACCAACATCAAATCATCACGTTTCGCGCCCCAGCCATTCCAAAAGGCCTCAAACGCCGTCACTAACCCGGATCTCGGAGTGTCAAGCCAGGGCAATTCGTCCATAAAGACGAGCATCCGATGGCCATCAGCCTTGGATTCAAGAAATTTCTCCAACATAAAGAACGCTTCTAACCAGTTTGTCGGAAGCGAAGAGATCTCCGCACCACACCTCAGAAGAGAATGTGTGAAATTCTGCAGCTGCATTTTCATCAATTCTTTCCCTTTGATTTCAATCGGAGATAAAGCGGTGTGTGAAAATGTGATACGATCACGGAACAGCTCATTGACAAGGAATGTTTTCCCTACCCGCCTTCGACCATACAGCACAACAAACTCCGAATGACCATTGCCGTAAAGCTTCTCCAGTTCCTTAATTTCCGCTTGCCTTCCTATGATCTTCATAACGCCTTATTTTTCGGCAAAGATACAAAAAACGTTGATTCCCGAAAAATAGTAGGCAACTATTTTTCGGGAACCAAGTGAAAATCATGATTGGCGAGGAATTAACCTCTTCCGGAATCTGAAATGAGATCGTGGATGGTGCGGTTGAAATCGGTGCGGGACAGGAGATCCTCAAGGGTGATGTGCATTCTCCAGCGCCAGTAGTGGCGGGGAATGGCCGGGATGTTGATCCGCTCATCCTCCGGCTTGCCCTGGTAACGGACCTCACCGTCGATGGACATCCAGTCCTGAAGCGGGAGGACACACAGCATCGAAGGCGAGTTCAGATGCTGGTTTACAATCCGTTCGCAGATCCACGGTTCGCAGAAGTACGGAGCCGTCCCATCGCAGTGAAGAATCTCATGGAAGAAACGCTCGGACATCGTTCGGTCCTCTTCCCACCAGCCACGCAAAGTGGATGTGTCGTGCGTGCCGGTCGCGCAGACTGACAGATAAGGATATGTCCACGGCTCGTCGAAAGTCTTCTGAGGGGACTTCGGCATCCTCTGAATCTCAAGCGAAAGGATGTGCAGTTCCTTCATCACTTCCGGAACACAGGCCGGAATCATGCCCAGATCCTCTCCGCAGGCCAGCATTCCGGTGGAGTCCAGAAGCGCCGGCAGTTTCCTCATCGCGCATTCTTTCCAGAAACCGTTGTGCCGATGATAGAAGAAATCGTTGTAGAGATCGTTGTAGGCATTCTTCAAAGAATCATTCAACCTCTGATAGTCCTCGGTGTTCTGCGAGGCGATGCGCGGATGATACCATCCATCACGATGCGGATCCGGCACAAACAACTGAGAATCAGGATTGAAGCCACGGCTATGGAGTTCGTCGGCGGAGTACGGGAGCGCAGGGTTGAAATGTCCCAGCAATCCCGATTTGACTCCCATCGGAATCTCCCAAATGCGGAAAAATCCAAGAATATGATCAATCCGGAACGCGTCGAAATACTCACTCATCTTTCTGAGCCTTGCTTTCCACCAGGCGTAGCCATCCTTGGCCATCTCTTCCCAGTTGTAGGTCGGAAGACCCCAGTTCTGGCCATCGGCAGCGAAAGCGTCAGGCGGTGCCCCGGCCTGAGAGTCAAGGTTGAACAGATGCGGGAATTGCCAGGCGTCCACACTCGTGCGGCTGATTCCGATCGGAAGGTCGCCCTTGATGGCCACGCCCTTCGAGTGGGCATATTCAACAACCTCCTTCAATTGAGCGTCAAGGCAGAACTGGACGTAGCAGTAGAAATCCGTATCGCTCTTGTGCCTGCGACAGAATGACTTGACCTTGGTTTCTGAATATTCAGAAAGGGATTTCCATTTCCCGAACTCCGGCGTACCGTTGATGTCCCTGAGCGTACAGAAAGCGGCGTAAGGAACGAGCCAGTCCTTGTTGGCGGAATAGAATTTCTTGTAGGCCGCTCCAGACATGACCTCTTGTCCGCCAGCCTCGAAGGCTTCTTTCAAAAGGCGATTCTTTTCTTTGTTAACCCTTTCATAATCAACGACAGGAAGTGCATTGAGCTCTTTTTGGAGGACTTTATATCCCTTGTCGGCCTTGACCCCGGCGTCAGGCAGATGTATGAACTGCGGATGCAAGGCGAATGTCGAGTTGGCGTTGTAAGGGTAGGAATCCGTCCATGTTCCTGTCATCGTGGTGTCGTTGATCGGCAGGAGCTGGATGATGCCCTGGCCTGTGAGCGCGGCCCAGTCAACCAGTTTCTTGAGATCCTTGAACTCGCCCACGCCGAAGCTTGTCTCGCTGCGGAGGGAGAACACAGGGATCGCCGTGCCGGCTCCACGCCAAGGAACGGTCTCGAACTCAGGGACGATATCCCTTATTTCCAGTAAATCACAGTTGGCCGGGACCTCGGTGAAAAGATGATTCGTACCGGATTCCCAGATCTTTGGAGTTCCGGTCTTCGCGTCGAGAATGACAAACTTGTACTCAAAAGGCTCCTTGACATTCAACGTCACGCTCCAAAGCGGAGCGTCGGTCGGTTTCAACTGGACGAACTTCTTCCAGTCTCCGAACATCTTGCCGCTGCCGGTGATGGCCAAAACCTCATCCTTACGGATTCGCGCGCACGGAACGGTGAAGGCCACATTGCCGGAACGCTTTGGCGAGGTTTGCTTTCTTTTGAATATCACATCGGTGAAGGCTTTGGTCCAGAACGGGGAATCCTCGGGACGGTCCTGCCAGCGGTCACGGATTTCAAGGGCGCCGGTCGCTGAGCATGTCGAAGCGCCGGTCCCTTCGATGGTTGGTGAGCCCTGTCGAACCACAGGCTCAGGGACCGAATGGTGTCCCCACTCGCGGCGCACACACTGCCCGTCACGATGAAGTTCAAAGGAATATTCAAGAGCCGGCGTGTCTGAAGGCACATCAAATGAAGCCTCCCAGCGCCCTCCGGCGGCATATTCCATCGCTATTGATTTTCCGTCGGAGAGAACCAGAATCAGTTCCTCTCCCGGAGAGGTGAAATATTCAAGGGTTATTTTAAGTCGCATAGTGTCATTGTGTCACGGAATTAGTCCGCCACAATCTGCAATATTAGCGAAAATATCTGAATTTGAACGCTGTTTTGAACAAAAGCCAATCGGAAATTTGGGATTGGCGATTTTATGGACTAATTTTGAGAAATAATATTCAGAGACAATGGACAAGAAGGAACTTGAGATAATGTCGCCGGCCGGCAATTTCGAATGCCTGCACGCCGCGATACAAGGCGGGGCGGACTCCGTCTATTTCGGGGTTGGCAACCTGAATATGCGCTCGCATTCGGCGAACAACTTCACGCCGGACGATCTGCCGAGGATTGTGGAAATATGCCGGGAATATGGAGTCAAGACCTATATGACTCTGAATATCGTTCTTTACGGGGAAGATCTGGCTCCTATGCGGGAGGCACTGGACGCTGCCAAGGCGGCGGGAGTGAACGCCATCATCGCCTCGGACATGGCGGCGATCACATATTGCCGGAAGATCGGGCTGGAGGTGCACATCTCGACCCAGCTCAACGTGTCGAATGTCGAGGCGCTGCGGTTCTATTCACAGTTCGCCGACGTGATAGTGCTGGCGAGGGAACTCAACCTGCATCAGGTAAAGGAAATCCATCAAGCGATCGTGAACGAGGGCATCAAAGGTCCTTCCGGTAATCTTGTGCGGATCGAGATGTTCGCCCACGGAGCGCTCTGCATGGCGGTTTCGGGGAAATGTTACCTGAGCCTCCAAACCTACGGGGCCTCGGCCAACAGAGGCGCTTGCTACCAGCTTTGCCGCAGGGGCTATGAGGTCACGGATCTGGAGACCGGCACGAAACTGAACATCGACAACAAGTACATAATGTCGCCCAAGGACCTGTGCACCATCGAGTTCATGGACAAGATCATCGACGCGGGCGTGAAGGTGTTCAAGATCGAGGGACGGGCAAGGAGCGCTGAATATGTCAAAAAGACGGCGGAGTGCTACCGCCGCGCGGCTGACGCTGTCTGCGAGGGACGTTACACTCCGGAACTGGCGGCCTCTTTGAAGGAGGAACTGTCAGAAGTCTTCAACAGAGGGTTCTGGGACGGGTACTATCAAGGTGCCAGACTCGGAGAATGGAGCGATGTGTACGGTAGCCACGCCACCCGTAAGAAAATCTACTGCGGAAAGATCACCAACTGGTTCGACAGGATCTCGGTGGCTGAGGTATTGGTGGAGTCGGAGGCCTTGAGAAAAGGTGATGACATTCTCATCATCGGAGAGACTACTGGTGTGATCGAGCAGAATGTCAGCGAGATACGGGTCGATCTCAAGCCAACGGACGAGGCGGGGAAAGGGACACTTTGTTCCATTCCTATAATATTCCCGGATGACATCCGCACACCGGGTGGAAAAAAGATCCGGCGCGGAGACAAGGTTTACATCTGGAGGGAGGTTTAAATTTCTCTCCGCGACGGTCACCGAACCTGCCGAAGCATCATCCATCCGGTCACTTCGACAAGCTCAGTGACCAGATGGCTTAGTGACCGCGGTTACCGTTTCTTTTCCGGCTGATGTGAGAAGTGGCGGGGACCTTCAACGGATCGCCAGTAGTCGGAATCGAACTCGGGGTGGATGTACGGGCCGTCGTGGTCTATCACGAAACTCAGATAGGTGATCTTGTAGCCCTGGGCTGTGAACATCCTCTCGTAGAAAGTCTGCACCTCGAACAAGGCATCGATGGCGGATTCACCAGCGACAGAACGTAACGCACAATCAGACAAATCCTGTCTGCCTGTCCCGTAAAGGTCATTGGTGCTTGCCAGAATCCTCAGGCCGTTCTGCTCGGCCACCGCTTTGGAATATTCATAAAGAAAGCGGCTGTCAGTCTTGAGGTGGACTATTCCGCCCTTTTTCAGGAACTTGCGGTAGCGCTCAAGGAAAAGCGGACTCGTCAGGCGGCAGTTC
>OMDQ01000054.1_pt1 | contig 12269 bp, 10 predicted proteins | sample 1645241 | NCBI WGS metagenome assembly OMDQ01 (sample SAMEA103958153, study PRJEB25191) | human gut metagenome
GTCATCGGCCCGCTGCTGTTTGACCAGAGCCCCATGGTGTATCTCACCTTTGTGCTGGTGGTGTTCACGGCGGTGTTCTTCCGCCGCACCCGCGCCGGTCTGAGCTACAAGGCGGTGGGCGAGCATCCCAAGGCCGCCGCCACGCTGGGTATCAACGTCATCGGCGTGAAGTACATCGCCTGCTCCATCTGCGGCGCACTGGCGGGCATCGGCGGCGCCTACCTGACCACCTGCTACTCCAGCACCTACACCGACGGCATCGTGGCAGGCCGCGGCTTCATCGCGCTGGCCGCCGTGATCTTCGGCCGCTGGAGCGCCGGCGGCATCCTGCTGGCCTGCCTGTTCTTCGGCTTCTGCGACGCACTGCAGATCCGCTTGCAGGTGTCCGGCATCGGCATCCCCTATCAGTTCTTCCAGATGATCCCCTATGTGGCAACGGTCATCGTGCTCAGTGTCATCGGCACACGGCAGACCGGCCCCCGTGCCAACGGTCAGCCCTACCGCAAGGAGCAGCGGTAAATCGGTAATAACGCAAAACGCGCTATTATAAAAAGATATCTATTTCAGGAGGAAAAACAGAATGAAGAAGTTTCTTGCAATGCTGCTGGCGCTGGTCATGGCTCTGTCCCTGGTGGCCTGCGGCGACAAGCCCGACGCCAACGGCGGCAACGGCGACGATAACGCCAACAACGGCGAAAAGACCTACAAGGTCGCCATGATCTGCGACTCCAGCATCAACGACGGCGGCTGGGGCGCTGCCTGCTACAACGCCATGGTCAAGGCCGCTGAGGACAAGAGCTGGCAGTATGATGTCACCGACTCCATCTCTCAGGATCAGTACTATGACTCCATCGTTGCCTACTGTGCGCTGGGCTATGACATGATCTACGCCCCCGGCAACCAGTACACCGACGCCGTCCTGCAGGCCGCTGAGGAGTATCCCGACATCGCCTTCGCCCTGCTGAACGGCGCGGAGAAGACCCCCGGTGAGGCTGTCAACGGCAACGTCAGCTCCCTGCTGCCCAACGCCCAGCAGATCGGCTGGATCGCCGGTGCGCTGGCTGGCCTGATGACCGAGTCCGGCAAGCTGGGCTTCATCGGCGGTATGGAGCTGGATACCACCAAGGGCAAGATCGCCGGCTTCGAGGAGGCCGCCAAGTATGTGGCCGAGCAGGAGGGCAAGACCGTGGAGCTGCTGACCGTGCCCTATGCCAACTCCTTCTCCGACGCCCCCAAGGGCAAGGAGTTCGCCACCGAGCTGATCTCCAAGGGCGCTGACGTGTTCTTCGGCGACGCTTCCGCCGTTGACTCCGGCGCTCGCGAGGCCATCGACGCCGCCAACGAGAAGGCCGGCGCCATCAAGATCTTCGATATCGGCCAGCCCGCCGACATTCTGGGCCAGAACCCCTGCATCATCGGCTCTCAGGTCACCGATAACGCCGCTATGATCAAGGTCTCCATGGAGGCTGTTGAGGCCGGTACCTTCGGCGGCAACACCGTGTACGGTACGATGGAGAACGGCGCCCTGTCCGCCGGTGCTATCAACACCGAGCTGGTTCCCGCCGACAAGGTGGAGAAGTACAACGCCTATCTGGAGCAGATGAAGGCCGGCACCTTCATGCAGTAATCGCCCCGGAACAAACAGAAAGCCCGCCTTTCGACTCTCGTCGAAAGGCGGGCTTTTTATCGGTCTTTATGGGGGCGTCAGCCCAGATCCACGTCGATGGCGAACAGGCCGCCTGCGCCGCCGGAGTAGAGGTACAGCACGTTGTCGGTGGGCTTGAACTGTCCCTCGCGGGCCATCTTCACCAGACCGGCGAAGGCCTTGCCGGTGTAGACGGGGTCGAGGAAGAGACCCTCGTTCTCCGCCATCATGCGGATGGCGGCGTTGCCCTCGGGGGAGGGAATGGCGTAGCCGGGGCCGCACATATCGATGAGGTGGACGTTTTCCGCCGTGGGCGTGAAGTCCAGCTCCAGCAGCTTGGCGGTCTCCTGCATGATGTTGGTGGTGATGACCTCAAAGGGGTCGCTGTCCACCATCAGACCCACGGTCTTGGTCTGGGGCATATAGAGCATAGCGCCCAGCGCCACGCCGGCGTGGGTGCCGCCGCTGCCCTCGGCGCAGCAGACGTAGTCGAAGTGCATCCCCGTGTCGGCGATCTCCTTCATGCAGTTGACATAACCCAGCGCGCCGATGGCGTTGGAGCCGCCGCAGGGGATCTTGTAGTAGGGCTTGCCCAGCGCCTTGCCCACGCGGTCCATCTCCTCATAGATGTCGTCATAGCTGTCGGTATCCATGAAGCGCACATCCGTATCCATGAGATATTCCAGCAGCTGATTGCCCTTGCGCTCGGTAACGCCGCGCTTTTTCAGAATAAGGATCGGCTCCATGCCCAGCTTCTTGGCGCAGGCCGCCGTCAGCATGGCGTGGTTGGACTGTGCGCCGCCGGTGGTGAACACCACCTCCGCGCCCTTGCGCTTGGCGTCCGCCAGCAGGAACTCCAGCTTACGCACCTTGTTGCCGCCCAGACCGATACCGGTCAGGTCGTCGCGCTTGATATACACATTGGTGTTCAGCAGACGGCTGATGTTCTCCAGCTTTTGAATGGGGGTGGGGAGTACCGCCAGAGGGATGCGGGGGAAATCCTGCAAATTCTTCATGTTTGTTCTCCTTTCGCAATGTGACGAAAATACGATAAAAAGAGCGGGTCAACCGAGACCGTACTCCTTTAACCGGTCATAAAATACGGAGCGGGACACGTCCAGCTGCTTCATCGCCAGCTTTCTGTCGCCGCCGCACTGGAGCAGCACCTGCTGGATATAGCGGCGCTCCTCCTGCCGCATATGCTGGCGCAGCGTCAGGGGGACGGGCTCCGCGTCCAGATGGATGTGCTCGGGGTAGATGATATCCGTGTCGGACAGCGCCGCGGCGCCCTCCAGCACGTTCTCCAGCTCCCGCAGGTTGCCGGGCCAGTCGTAGTTGAGGAGCTTGCTGAACGCCTCGCCGGACAGCGCCTTGTCCGGGATGTGGTAGCGCTGGCAGATCTCCTCCATAAACTCGTTGGCGATGGCGTAGATATCCTCCCGGCAGTCACGCAGGGGAGGCAGCTCCACGGAAAAGGCGGACAGCCGGTAGTAGAGATCCTGCCGGAACCGTCCGGCGTCCACCGCCTCCCGCAGGGCGGGGCCTGCCACCGCCAATATCCGCACGTCCACGGGGACGGGCTGGGCAGAGTCCAGCGGCAGCACCTCCCGCCGCTGGATGGCGCGGAGCAATCGGGCCTGTGCGCCCGGCGGCAAACGGTCTACCTCCTCCAGCAGCAGTGTGCCGCCGTCCGCCTCGCGGAACAGTCCCGGAGCGCCGCCCGCCCGGCCGAACAGCTTTTCCTCCAGCTCGGCGGGGTCGATGGCGGAGCAGTCCGCCTGCACCATCTGGCCGCCCCGTGGCTGTGCCTGCAAGATCCAGCGCGCCAGCCGGGTCTTTCCTGTGCCGCTTTCACCCACGATCAGGATATTGCAGTCCATCTGGCTGATCTTGTACGTCCGCCGCCGCACGGCGCGGGTGGGGGCGGAGTTGCCGAAGGGCAGCAGCGGGTTGGGTACGCTGTCCGGCAGGCTCCGCTCGGAGGACTCCCGGTATTTGCGTTCCGCCGCGGCGATGGCAGTGTTCCGCTCCATGATCGTGGTGCGGATGTCCTCGATATTCCGGAACTTGACGATGATGCCCTCGATCTGCCCGTCGCTTTCGATGGGCAGGATGGAGGCCAGCAGCGCAAAGCCGTTGATCTCGTAGGCCACGTCGGAAAAGCTGGGTACCTCGCCGTTGAGCACCTGATGCAGATGGGTCTCGAACAGCTCGCCCTCGAAGAAATCCCGGAAGTGGTAGCCCACCACGCAGATCTCCTGATCCGGGCCCTTGGCGATGAAGCTGCCGCCGCGCAGCAGACTGCCGATGCCCTCCTTCCGGGCGGAATAGCCCTTCTCCTCCCAGAATTTCACGCGCTTCGTCCGGTGATCCAAGACCACCATCTGGCCGATGCAGACGAAATAATTGATGGAGTAGACCTTCTCCCGCACCTCGATGGCGATCTCCTTGTCGCCGATGTGGATGGAGATGGGGACGCCCTGAAACGTCACGTCCAGACTCAACCCCACCGCCTCGCCGCGCCGCAGGTGCTTGTATACCGGCTTGATGCCGGGGCCCTTGTAGACGCCTACCGCCGCCAGCATATCCCCGGCGCGGAGGCGGGGATCCTCAATGCCCAGCTGCGCCAGATCGGCGGCGGCAAGACTGCCGTCGTCCATGCCCATGGCGGAGGTGGCCAGGATCACCATATCCTCCGGCTCCAGACGGCCGGCGGGGTGGGAGTAGAGGCTGTGGTTGAACAGGCCAAAGCGCTCCTTGGCCTGCTGGTTGATATGGGTCACGATGCCCTGCCGATCCATGGTGAACATGGCATGGGAGGACGAGTCCATCACATTTTGCAGAATATCCATATTTCCCGCTCCCTTTCGGCAGTGATACCGCTATTCTACACCATGTGCGGACGATTTACAACATAGGGGAAAGCAAAGCCTGCGGCGGATACAGCAGGCTTTGCTTTCCCAGGAGGGGGGGAACGATCACAGATCACATTTGCAGAGATCAGCCAGCGTCTCCCGACGAACCGCCTCGTAGCTCTCGCCGCTGCGGAGCATGACGATGGGGGCGCGGGGCAGCCGGTTGTAGTTGGAGGCCATGGAGTAGTTGTACGCACCGGTGGTGCAGACCGCCACGATGTCGCCGCGGTTCACGGAGGAGGGCAGCATCACGTGCTCCTGAATGATGTCGCCGCTCTCGCAGCAGCGTCCCACCACGGAGGCCTCGAAGTCGCACGCTTCCTGCATCTTGTTGGCCAGCAGGCAGGTGTAGTTGGACTTATACAGGGCGAAGCGGGGGTTATCCGGCATACCGCCGTCGATGGAGACGTAGTTCTTGTAGCCGGGGATCTTTTTCACCGTGCCGCAGGTGTACAGCGTCATGCCTGCCGCGCCCACGATGCTGCGGCCCGGCTCCATGTGGATCTCCGGCATCTCGATGGCCAGACGCTGGCAGGCGGCCTTGATGGCGGCTGCCACCTGACTGACCTTGGTGTCCACGTCCAGATAGGGATCGCTCTCCACGTAGCGCACGCCGTAGCCGCCGCCCAGATCCAGCTGTTTGGCCATGTAGCCGTGCTTCTCCTTCATGGAGGCGATGAACTCCAGCATGATGACGGCGGCGCGCTCGAAGATGTCCTCGCCGAAGACCTGCGAGCCCACGTGGCAGTGGAAGCCCATCAGCTCCACATGGGGCTGCGCCAGCGTGAAGACGGTGATCTCCTCGGCCTGCCCCGTCTCGATGGCGGAGCCGAACTTGCTGTCCACCTTGCCGGTGGCGATGGCCTCGTAGGTGTGGGGGTCGATGCCCGGCGTCAGGCGCAGCAGCACCTTCTGGCGTATACCGCGGCGGCCGGCCTCGGCCTCGATGGCCTTGATCTCCTCCACGTTGTCGGCCACGAAGTAGCCGATGTGGTTGTCCATGCCGTAGACGATGTCCTCGTCCGTCTTGTTGTTGCTGTGGAAGTAGGCGTGGCTCAGGTCGTACCCCGCCTGCAGCGCGGTGTAGATTTCGCCGGAGGATACCACGTCGATGCCCATGCCCTCCTCCCGCATGATCTCGTAGATGCGCTTGAAGGAGTTGGCCTTGCTGGCATACAGGGGACGGCTGGTGGGGCCGAAGTGCTTCTTGAAGGCGTTCTGATATACCCGGCACTGGTGGCGGATGTAGTCCTCATCCAGCAGGTACAGGGGTGTACCGTACTGCTTGGCCAGCGCCACGGTATCCTGCCCGGCAAAGTGCAGATGCCCGTTGGCGCCGATGGTGATGTTGTCACAGATCATGGTAAATTCCTTTCTCTCCTGCCCGCCGGGGGCGGGACAAGTCCTATGTATGGGAAGGCTCCCATTGAGCCGAATGCGCGAATTTAAGGGTTTTGATGCGGAAAATAACTGTCTATCGCTTATTTGCGGGGAAAAGAGAGAGGGCGGGGGGACTGCGGCTCAACCACACCGCAGTCCCCTGCCCGTCTGCTGAGAGCAGAGGAGGTACGAAAATGCTCAGGTCACTCGGCCTTGGAGGCAGCGTTCTTCTTAGCAACTGCCTTGTCCAGCCAATCCTTGCCGTCCGCGAAGCGGGAGACGATGTAGGTCACCACATAGTCGCCGGCGGAGTTGATCATGGTGGCGGGAGGATCGACCAGGTTGCCGATGGCGACCAGGATGGGGAACGCCAGCTCGATCTGGTTGGGGAAGAAGATGGAGCAGATGATGTACTCGCCGATGTAGCCGCCGCCGGGGACGCCGGACATACCGACAGAGGACAGCACCGCCACGAGGACGATGGGGATCAGAGAGCCCCAGCTCATCTCCTGACCGAACACGCCCCACACGAAGGCGATCTTCAGCACGCAGGAGAAGCAGGAGCCGTCCATGTGCATGGTAGCGCCCAGAGGCACGACCATCTCGGCCACGTCCTTGCTGACGCCGGTATCCTCAGCCTCTTCCAGGTTGGTGGGGATGGTAGCCACAGAGGAGCAGGTGCCCAGAGACACCAGAGCGGGCTTGGTGATGTGGCGGAACATGGTCTTGACGCCGTGCTTGCCGCCGCCGAACCACGCAAACAGGGGGAAGGCGGTGAAGATATAGATGAAGCACAGGGGATAGTATACCGCCATGGCGCGTCCGTAAGAGCCGGCGATCTGCGGGCCGTAGTCGGCGACCAGACCGGCGAAGATGGCGAAGAAGGCCACGGGAGCGTAGTAGGTGATGATCTTGATGAACTTCATCATGACCTCGGTCATGCTGCTGAGCCACTTGGCGACCAGGGTCTCAGAGCCGCCCGCCATGTTGGTGGCGAAGCCGAACAGCACGGAGAACACGATCAGGGGCAGCATGGCCTTGCGGGTCAGCAGACCCACGAAGTCGCTGGCGGTGAAGAAGTTCACGATCATATCGGAGATAGAGGCGTACTCGCCGATCTCCTCAGAGGGGATGTCGTTCCAAGGAACCAGCACGGGCGGGAAGATCTTCATCAGCGCGAACATGATGACGGCGGCGATGGCACCGGTGATGACGAAGGTCGCCACGGTGGTGCCCATGATCTTGCCGGCGCGCTTCATGCTCTTCATGTTGGCGATGGAGCCCGCGATGGACACGAACACCAGCGGCACCACCACGCAGAACATCATGTTGATGAACACTGTGCCGAAGGGCTTCAGAACGCCGGCGGCGGTGGGGGCCAGCCAGCCGACGATGGCGCCCAGCACCATCGCGCCCAGCATGATGCCAAGGAAAATATAATTCTTGACGACTGCTTTCTTTTCCATTAGATTTTTCTCCTCCTAACAATGTTTGGTTGATTTGGTTGCTCTCTCTATGTAAAGCATATTGCTTACATACTCAATAAAGACGGGTCCAGCGCCTCGTCGGTGATCTCGCCCTTGCAGACGATGTTGGTGGGGCCGGTGAGGAACAGGTCGGTGACATGGCCCGCGCTGTCCCGCTCCACGTCGATGGTCAGCGTACCGCCGGTCATGTCCACCCGGACGCCCTTGCCGGACACCTTGCCCAGCAGCGTCAGCACCGTCACCACAGAGCCGGTGCCTGTGCCGCAGGCGTAGGTGAAATCCTCCACGCCCCGCTCATACGTCCGCTCGTAGACGTGGTCGGGGCCGATGATCTCGTAGAAGTTCACGTTGGCGCCCTTGGGGAAGTCCTTATAGTAGCGGAGCTTGCGGCCCAGCTGGAACAGCGCCTGCGTGTCGTAGTCCTTCAGGTTCTCGATGGGTACCGCCGCGTGGGGGATGCCGGGGTCGCCCAACTCCACATAGGCGCAGTCGTAGGTGACGCCGTCCACCTCCGCCTTGTCCTCCAGCCGCATATGGCAAGGGTCGTTGAGCCGGACGCGGTAGTGCTGCCGGTCGATGCGCCAGCCGGTGACAAGCCCTGCCGTCGTCTCCACCTTCTGCACCTCGCCCGCCAGACCGTTCTCATAGCCGAAACGGCAGATGCACCGTGCGCCGTTGCCGCACATCTCGCCCAGCGAACCGTCGGAGTTGAAGAACAGCATCTTGTAGTCGCCGCCGTAGGTGGGATTTTTCACCACCATGAAGCCGTCTGCGCCGATGGACATATGCCGCTCGCACAGGGTACGGATGATCTCCGGCCACTTCTCATCGGGGATGGCGTTTGCGCGGTCATCCACCACGATGAAATCATTGCCGGCTCCGTTCATTTTCCAGAATTGCATGACCAAGCACTCCTTCCGTGTTTCTGTGGACATTGTACATACCGGCGCGAGGATTGTCAAAAAAATTACGCAGTCCTGATTTTAGGATTATCGTCCTGAAATCAGGACGATTTGCCGGGGGCAGGAGGCGTACCCGGACGGGCGGCGGGGCGGCGCGTGGCCGGCAGGGAGGGGCGGACGGGCAATTCCCCCTTGCAATCTGGCGTGGGCGGGTGTATAATAACCCAGAAAACTGAACAGACGGGAGCTTGTGTGACAGGCTGAGAGGAAGGTGTTACCTTCGACCGGTGACCTGATTTGGATAATGCCAACGTAGGGACGGCGATCGGCGCTTTGCGGAAGTTACCCATGTCGGGTGGTTTCCGTTTTTTATTTTTCCTGGCAGAAAGGACGTGAGTGGACCTATCCCGAGTGGTTTCGGGCGGATAGAAGGGGAGCGCCTTGTGTCTTGTAATTTGCGAGGGAACCCGTGTTTCGGGGTGAGAGGAGAAAATGGATTCTCGACCGAGCGAAGTATGTTGCTTCGTATAAATATGGAAAGAGGCAATACAAGTGAAAAATTCTAACAGCATTCTGAAAATGACGGTTCTGGCTATGCTCATTGCGCTGGGCGTTGTGATCTCGCCCATCCTGCGGGTGGAGGGTATGTGTCCCATGGCGCATTTCATCAACATCGTCTGCTCCGTTTTTCTGGGGCCGTGGTATTCGCTGCTCTGCGCCACACTGATCGGCATCATCCGCATGGCCACCATGGGCATCCCCCCGCTGGCCCTGACCGGCGCCGTGTTCGGCGCGTTCCTCTCCGGCGTTTTTTACCGCCTGTCCAAGGGTAAGATCATCTGCGCCGTCATCGGCGAGGTCATCGGCACCGGTATCATCGGCGCTATCGTCTCCTACCCCGTTATGACGTTCCTGTGGGGCAAGGAGGGGCTGAGCTGGATGTTCTATGTGCCGTCCTTCATCTGCGGCACCCTCATCGGCGGCAGCATCGCCTATGTATTTCTGCGGAAGATGGCATCCAACGGTATGCTGACAAAGCTGCAGGTCAAGCTGAACGCCAAGGGCTATACCGACAAGAGCACCGTCCTGTCCGACGCGCTGACCATCGCGGCCTTCGGCGGCATCCTCTTTGTGGTCATCAAGCTGGCCTCCGGCGTCTTTGAGCTGACCAACCCCATCTGGAACACCCTGTCCTACGCCGCACCGGCGGTCTGCGCGGCCGCGGCGGTCATCTACTACATCGTCAAGAAGGTGAGAACAGCCGATGCGGCACATTCCTGATATTCTCACGGGGCTGCGGGAGCGCGCCCCACTGATCCACTGCATCACCAACCCCATCTCCATCAACCAGTGCGCCAACGCCATTTTGGCTGTGGGCGGCCGTCCCATCATGGCGGAGCATCCCCGTGAGGTGTCGGAGATCACCGCCACCGCCGGGGCGCTGATGCTGAATCTGGGCAACATCACCGACGTGCGGATGGAGGCCATGCGCCTCTCCGCGCGGACGGCGGCGGAGCATGGAACGCCCATTCTGCTGGACGCAGTGGGTGTAGCCTGCTCCAGACTGCGCCGGGACTACGCCTGCGGCCTGATGGAGGCCGTGACGCCGGCGGTCATCAAGGGCAACTACTCCGAGATCAACGCCCTGTATCAGGAGCGCTACCGCGCCTCCGGTGTGGACGCAGATGCCGCGCTGGACGCGCAGACCGTGGAGCGGGCCGCCGCCGCACTGGCGCGTACCCGCCGCACGGTGGTGCTGGCCAGCGGAAAGGTGGATATCGTGACGGACGGGACGCGGCTCATCCGCGTCAGAAACGGCACGCCCCAGCTCTCCTGCGTCACCGGCACCGGCTGTATGCTGGGGGCGCTGACGGCGGCGTATCTGTCGGCGGCGAGCGGTCTGGACGCCGCTGTCACAGCCTGCGCCGTGCTGGGCATCTGCGGCCAGCTGGCGGAGACGGAACGCGGCTCCGGCAGCTTTATGGTCGGTCTGCTGGACGCGCTGTCCACCTTGCAGGACGCGGAATTGGAACGTTATATGGATTTGGAGGAGATCGAAATTGAAGCATCTTGACACCAGCCTTTACTTTATCACCGACAGCACAGGCCTCAGCGAGGAGGAGTTCCTCCGCCGGACGGAGGAGGCGCTGCGGGGCGGCGTCACCCTTTTGCAGCTGCGGGAGAAGAACCGGACCACCCGGGAGTACCTGTCCCTCGCGGAAAAGGTACACGCACTGACCCGGCGGTACGGCGTGCCGCTGCTCATCGACGACCGGCTGGACGTGGCCATGGCCATGGACGCCGAGGGCGTCCATCTGGGGCAGAGCGACCTGCCCATCCACATCGCCCGGCGTATTCTGGGAGCGGATAAGATCGTGGGCGCTACCGCCAAGACCGTGCCGCAGGCTGCGGAGGCCTATGAGCAGGGGGCGGATTATCTGGGCGTGGGCGCCATCTATCCCACCACCACCAAGGTCAAGACCGTCCTGACCTCCACCGATACTCTGCGGGACATCTGCAAGGCCGTCCCCATCCCCGTCAACGCCATCGGCGGATTGAACAAGACCAACATCGACGTGCTGTGCGGCATCCCCATCGCCGGCATCTGCGTCGTCTCCGCCATCATGAAGGCGGACGATCCCCGGCGGGCCGCCGTCGACCTGCGCGATAGGGCAAAAGAGCTGGGGATCCTCTAAACCTCGGAAGACCGTCCCGACCCATGGCCGGGGCCTTCAAGCGGCAGATCGGGGGCACCACCTTCCGCCGCTCTATAAAAGTAATGCTGAAACAGGAAAGGAGCAAACCAATGAGAACAGCATTATCCATCGCCGGAAGCGATTCCAGCGGAGGCGCCGGTATCCAGGCAGATATCAAGACCATGTCCGCCAATGGCGTATACGCCATGACCGCGGTCACAGCCCTGACTGCCCAGAACACCACCGGCGTCACAGACATCTTGGACTCCACCCCCGCATTTCTCTCCGCACAGCTGGACGCCGTATTCACCGATATTTTCCCCGACGCGGTCAAGATCGGCATGGTGTCCTCCGCGGAGCTGATCTCCGTCATCGCCCAAAAGCTGCGGCAATACGGGGCGCGCCACATTGTGGTAGACCCCGTGATGGTGGCCACCTCCGGCTCCCGCCTGCTGCGGGAGGACGCGGTGGAGGCACTGAAAACGGAGCTGCTGCCGCTGGCGGAGGTAGCCACGCCCAACATCCCCGAGGCGGAGATTTTGGCGGATATGCCCATCCGCACTCCGGCGGACATGGAGGCTGCCGCCCGGAAGATCAGCGAGCAGTACGGCTGCGCCGTGCTGTGCAAGGGCGGACACGACCTGAACGACGCCAACGACCTCCTCTGGAAGGACGGCGCCGGGTACTGGTTCAACGGCCGCCGCATCAACAACCCCAACACCCACGGTACCGGCTGCACGCTGTCCAGCGCCATCGCCGCCAATCTGGCCAAGGGCATGGCGCTGGAGGACGCGGTGCGCCGCGCCAAGGAGTATATCTCCGGCGCGCTGGCAGCCATGCTGGATCTGGGTCACGGGCGCGGCCCCATGAACCACCTCTTTGATCTGAAGAGCGCATACATGAAGGAGGCGGAGTGATATGATCTCTGTTTCCACCCGCCTTCACGACGCGGCGGCTCCCGTCTGGGAGGCCTGCCTGCGCCACCCCTTCGTCACCGGCATCGGCGACGGCACACTGGATATGGAGAAGTTCCGCTACTTCATGCTGCAGGACTATCTCTACCTGTTCGACTACGCCCGCGTGTTCGCACTGGGCGTGGTCAAGGCGCGGGACCCGGAGCTGATGCGGGTCTTTGCCGCCAACGTGGACGCCATTCTGGGCGGTGAGATGAAGATCCACCGCGCCTATATGAAGCGTCTCGACATTACGGAGGAGCAGGTGTTTTCCATAAAGCCTGCCCTCGC
>OMDQ01000061.1_pt1 | contig 11938 bp, 7 predicted proteins | sample 1645241 | NCBI WGS metagenome assembly OMDQ01 (sample SAMEA103958153, study PRJEB25191) | human gut metagenome
AACTACAATAGTGTTTCGTTTAAGTACGGTCAGCTATAGTATATGAGATTTTGACGAAAATATTCGTATATCAATAATAGATATTCAACGCTGTTTCGACAGCAATCTGCATTCCAATAGTAGTATAATAAATCTATCTTACAATTTGCATGAAAATACAACCCTCAGGCTTCTGTCCCGCATTATTTTTTAACAAATTGGAGGTAGCATTATGAAGAAAAAGTTTAGAGTAAGTAGTCTAATCAAAGGTATTGCAGTCGTATATTGTCTGGTTGGATTTGTATTGTTTGTAGTTTGCATAGCAATCAGTGTGAGCCACGATATTTCACTGTATAGAAATTTTGAATCAGCAATATCTATTTACAACTACGGAACATTGAAAACTGCAGGTATAATATGTCAGATGATTGCTATTCTTTTTAGGACAGCACTGATTTACGGATTTGGTATTATTGTAAATATGGCAGAAGAGTACATTGACAGTCGAAAACATACGGATTAGATCACTGTGTGAATCTACGACAATTTAGCCAGTGCCACATATAGCTGGGATATTTTATACCATGTGGCATAATCGACGGTGCCGGTAACGGGCATGTTGAAGGTCTCCTGGAATTTGCTGACGGAAGCTGCTGTGTCCTTACCGTAGATTCCGTCAACAGTAAGAGGAGGTATGTTGCTGTAGGTACGGCGGATGAGGGAAAGCTGTTCCTGAATGGTGGTGACAGGAGGACCGTATGAACCGATTTCAAGGGTGTATCCGGGATATGAGACAGGGATGCCCTCAATTATTTCGGCAGTGTTTATATATATGTCGCTGCCGTAGTAATTACGAAGAATCTGGAGAGCGGTTTTGCCGTCATCCCCAAGAGACTTGGAACCCCATTGGCTGAGACCGCTGCAGGTAGTCCTTTTGCCGTCGCAGTATTGGGTGAGGATTGGCTGTTTGACATCGGGACGGGATACATAATTTGAGAAATATTCATCAACAACATTGGAGATGGTGTCGAAAATATTACGCTTATTAATCCACTTATGGTCAAAAGCGGTAGAAGATGTAATGGTAAAATAATAACCTTTATTGCGGTACCATTCGGTGTATACACGGTTCAGGGTAAAAGAAATAATGGCAATTACATTTGCTTTGATGGTTTCTCTGGACCATGTAGGGTATATTTCACTGCTGGCAACATTTTTTATATAATCGGCAAATGGAACGTAGTAGTCCGTTGCTGTCGAGTCGGATGGGACACCGTCATGGACAACAATGGTTTCAGGAACCACAACACGGTCAAGAACAATTTCACCGGTGTTTTCAATGGGTTTTATCTCGGCCTCAGGAATTTTTGGAGGATAGTTGCCGATTAGTGTATTGGGACCAATGTTATAATTGCCGGGATTTCCCGTAAGAATAATATTTTGTATTGATAATATTCCGGAAAAAATATTTGAACCGGTAATGGAAACCGGGGCAAAGCCCGGAGCAGAAGCTACAATGTTATACATGGAGTAAGGTATGATAATGCCGGGAGCTTCGCTGATGCTCTGTGGTGGAGCCGGCAGTTCGATTTGTTCTGTCTGACCTATGGAATTGGTTTCTACAACGTCAACAGGGTTTTCTTCATCCGTACCTTCGTAGATGCTGACGGTTGCATCAATGGGAATTCCTTCTTCATTTGTGATATTAACCCTTAAAAAGCCGGTTTCATCATTTTTATAAAGCATAATTTTAACCTTTCCGGATATTATAATTCATATTGCCGCGATGCAAAATTAATCACAAATGACAGCATCGATGCTTACATGATATTATATGATGAAAAAAATATTTGTTGAGTACAATTTGCATCTTGAAATCAGCCGGATTTTATGGTAAAATTTCTACAATTTGAAGAAAAAAAGCGCTATCAGTATGTTTAGTTGTTTTTTTTTTGCCTAAATAAATAATACATGTGAAAGGTTTGAAGGTGTGAAGATGAAAGCATTTTTGATTCTAAGTGACGGAAATGTCTTTGAAGGTACAAGCATTGGAGCTGAGAGAGAAGTAATCAGTGAAATTGTTTTTAATACCTCAATGACAGGATATTTAGAGGTTCTTACAGATCCATCATATGCCGGACAGGCAGTAGTTATGACATATCCATTAATTGGCAATTATGGTATTTGCTATGCTGATGAGGAATCAGGCAGACCATGGCCTGACGGTTTTATTGTCCGAGAACTTTCACGTGTTCCAAGTAACTTCCGTAGTGAAGATTCTATACAAAATTTTCTTAAAGAAAATAACATTCCGGGTATTGCAGGTATTGATACCCGTGCTCTTACCAAGATTCTCAGGGAAAAGGGTACTATGAACGGAATGATTACCACCAATGAGAATTATAATCTTGATGAGATTCTCCCTAAATTAAAAGAATATACCACAGGCAAGGTTGTTGAAAAAGTAACCTGTGAAGAGAAATATGTACTTCCCGGTGATGGATTTAAGGTTGCGCTTATGGATTTCGGTGCCAAAAGAAATATTGCAAGATCCCTTAATAAGAGAGGCTGTGAGGTAACTGTTTATCCTGCTTTAACCACAGCAGAAGAAATCCTTGCAGCTAATCCTGACGGAATAATGCTTTCTAACGGCCCGGGAGACCCTAAGGAATGTGTTTCCATTATTAAGGAAATCAAGAAATTATATGATTCAGATGTTCCTATTTTTGCAATTTGTCTCGGACATCAGCTTATGGCACTTGCCACAGGCGCTGATACACATAAGATGAAATACGGACACAGAGGAGCTAATCATCCGGTTAAGGATCTTCAGACCGGTAAGGTATATATCTCATCACAGAACCATGGATATGTTGTTGATATGGATACACTTGATGATAAGATTGCAAGACCTGCATTTATCAATGTTAATGACAAGACCAATGAAGGTCTTGAATATGTAGGCAAGAACATCTTTACAGTCCAGTTCCATCCGGAAGCCTGTGCAGGCCCTAAGGATTCGGATTATCTTTTTGACAGATTCATGAATATGATGAAGAAAGGCAGGGATTAATTATGCCAAAGAATAAAGACATAAAAAAAGTATTAGTAATCGGTTCAGGTCCTATTGTAATCGGTCAGGCTGCCGAATTTGACTATGCGGGAACACAGGCATGTCGTTCTCTTAAAGAAGAAGGCATGGAGGTTGTTCTTGTGAACTCTAACCCTGCCACAATCATGACTGATAAAAATATTGCAGATGAAGTCTACATTGAGCCATTGACAGTTAAGTCACTTGAGCAGATTATTCTCAAGGAGAAACCGGACAGTATTCTTCCTACACTCGGTGGACAGGCAGGTCTTAACCTTGCAATGGAAATTGCCGAGACAGGTTTCCTTGAAGAACATAATGTTAAATTAATCGGTACAACTGCTGAGACAATAAGGAAGGCAGAAGACAGACTTGAATTTAAGACAACAATGGAAAAAATCGGAGAGCCTTGTGCACCTTCTCTTGTTGTTGAGAACGTTGAAGACGGTATTGCTTTTGCCAACCAGATTGGTTACCCTGTAGTTCTCCGCCCGGCATATACACTCGGTGGAAGCGGCGGCGGTATTGCTAAGAACGAAGAAGAACTTATCGACATTCTTTCCAATGGTTTAAGATTAAGCCGTGTAGGCCAGGTACTTGTTGAAAGATGTATCGCAGGATGGAAGGAAATCGAATACGAAGTAATGCGTGATGCCAACGGAACCTGTATTACAGTATGTAATATGGAAAATATTGATCCTGTCGGAGTACACACAGGTGACAGTATTGTAGTTGCACCTTCACAGACACTGTCTGATAAGGAATACCAGATGCTTCGTTCATCAGCTCTTAATATTATTGACGAACTTAAAATAACAGGCGGATGTAATGTACAGTTTGCACTTCATCCAACAAGTTTTGAATATTGCGTTATCGAAGTTAATCCTCGTGTAAGCCGTTCATCAGCCCTTGCTTCCAAAGCAACAGGTTATCCTATTGCCAAGGTTGCGGCTAAGATAGCACTCGGCTATAACCTTGATGAGATACCTAATGCAATTACACATAAGACATTTGCAAGTTTTGAGCCTGCTCTTGATTATTGCGTAGTTAAGATTCCAAGACTTCCTTTTGATAAATTTATTACTGCTTCAAGAAAGCTTACGACACAGATGAAGGCAACCGGTGAGGTCATGAGTATCTGCACTAACTTTGAAGGCGCACTTATGAAGGCTATCCGTTCACTTGAACAGCACGTTGATTCGCTTATGAACGATGATTACTCATCATATTCTGATGATGACATTATTGAACTTCTTCACAACATTGATGATAAGCGTATGTATGTTGTTGCAGAGGCTTTAAGAAGAGGCATTTCTTACGATACAATCCATGATATTACCATGATTGATAAGTGGTTTATCGATAAATTCCACATTATCGTTGAAATGGAAAACCGCCTCAAGACAGAAGAACTTACCAAAGAACTTCTTGCTGAAGCAAAGAGAATTGAATTCCCTGACGTTGTTATCGGAAGACTTACAGGCAGGACAGAAAAAGAAATTAAGGCTTTAAGGGATGAATATGGTATTCATGCGGCATTTAAGATGGTTGATACCTGTGCTGCCGAATTTGAGGCTTCAACACCTTACTACTATTCATGCTACAGCTCAGAAAATGAAGTTATTGAGACTAAGCCTGAGAAAAAAGTCCTCGTACTCGGTTCAGGTCCTATAAGAATCGGACAGGGTATCGAATTTGACTATTGTTCGGTTCACAGTACATGGGCATTCAAGGCTGAAGGATATGAGACAATCATTATCAATAATAACCCTGAAACAGTAAGTACCGACTTTGATATAGCTGACAAACTTTATTTTGAACCATTGACACCTGAGGATGTTGAAAGCATTGTTGAACTTGAACATCCGGACGGAGCTGTTGTACAGTTCGGTGGACAGACAGCCATTAAGCTTACAAAAGCATTAATGGAAATGGGCGTTCCAATCCTCGGTACAAGCGCAGAAGATGTTGATGCGGCAGAAGACAGAGAGCTTTTTGATGAGATTCTTGAACAGACAGGAATTCCGAGAGCAGCAGGAAAGACAGTTTTTACTACAGAAGAAGCTCTTGAGGCAGCTAATGAATTAGGTTATCCTGTTCTTGTAAGACCTTCCTATGTCCTTGGCGGACAGGGTATGCAGATTGCCATAAGCGACAAAGATATTGTTGAATTTATGGAAATCATTAACAGACAGGTTCAGGAACATCCAATCCTTGTTGATAAATACCTTATGGGTAAGGAAATTGAAGTTGATGCCGTTTGTGACGGAGAAGATATTTTAATCCCCGGTATTATGGAGCATATTGAAAGAGCCGGTATCCATTCGGGAGACAGTATTTCAGTATATCCAGCCCAGAGTATTTCACAGAAAATTGTGGATATGCTTGAAGATTATACAATTAAGCTTGCAAGAGCTTTACATGTAAAAGGTCTTATTAATATCCAGTTTATCGTATACAATGACCAGGTATATGTAATAGAGGTTAATCCACGTTCTTCAAGAACTGTTCCATATATAAGCAAAGTTACAGGTATTCCTATTGTAAAACTTGCTACACAGGTTATTATCGGTAATACAATCAAAGGTCTTGGCTATACACCCGGACTTCAGAAGAAAGCAGACTACATTGCTATCAAGATGCCTGTATTCTCATTTGAAAAGATTCGCGGCGCTGATATCAGCCTTGGACCGGAAATGAAATCGACAGGTGAATGTCTTGGTATAGCAAAAGATTTTAACGAAGCATTATACAAAGCCTTTGTAGGTGCAGGCGTTAATCTTCCAAAACATAAACAGATGATTATGACAGTTAATGACCATGAGCAGAAAGATGCTCTTTCGGTTGCAAAACGTTTTGCAGCTCTTGGATATACAATTTATGCGACAAGAGGTACAGCACGTTATTTCAATGAAAACGGCGTTGAGGCAATTAAGATCAATAAGGTTGAACAGGAATCACCAACACTTCTTGACCTTATTCTTGACCACAAGATTGACCTTGTTATCGATATACCTGAGAACGGTATTGAAAAGAGCCACGATGGTTTCATTATCAGAAGACATGCAATCGAGACCGGTGTAAACGTTCTTACATCACTTGATACAGCCAATGCATTGCTTACAAGTCTTGAATGTCAGGCAACACAGTCAATGACACCGATTGATATAGCAACAATTTAATTGTTATGGAATAATTAAGAATTTCTAATGACAGCTATGAGTTTATCTGGGATTACCGGAATCCTCTCATAGCTGTTTTAACGTTAAAATTTCTTTACAACCGTAAATATGAAAAGTATAATGGAACATAACCAACGGAGGAATAATTTTTATGAAAAAAATTTTAGACCAGATTACAGAAATAGTCGGAAATGCTTTTAAACAATGCGGCTATGATGATAAATACGGAAAGACAGGAATATCCAACAGACCTGATTTATGTGAATATCAGTGCAACGGAGCAATGGCAGCAGCAAAGGAATATAAGAAAGCACCATTTATGATTGGTGATGAAGTGGTTGCAATTTTACAGGACAACAGTGCCTTTGAGAAGGTTGAATGTATCAAACCGGGCTTTATCAACATGGTAATGAGCGCAGATTTTATAGGTGGTTATGTTCGTGCCATGGCTTTGGAAGATAAGTTTGGATGCGACTGTGAACCTAAGGACGAGACGGTATTTGTTGATTACGGCGGAGCCAATGTAGCCAAACCTCTTCATATCGGACATCTTCGTTCGGCAGTAATCGGCGAAAGTGTAAAAAGAATCTGCAAATTTGCAGGTTATAAGACAATAGGTGATGTTCATCTTGGCGACTGGGGTCTCCAGATGGGACTTATTATTACAGAACTCAAAGAACGTAAACCGGATTTACCATATTTTGATGATAATTTCACAGGTGAATATCCGGCGGAAGCACCTTTTACAATATCAGAACTTGAGGAAATTTATCCATGTGCCAGCGGCAAATCAAAAGAAGATGCCGAATATAAGAAATCGGCTCAGAATGCCACATATCTTTTACAGAACGGTCACAGAGGATACACAGCCCTCTGGAAACACATTATCAATGTGTCGGTTGCTGATTTGAAGAAAAATTATGACAACCTTAATGTCCATTTCGATTTATGGAAGGGTGAAAGTGATGCCCAGCCATATATTGCTGATATGGTTAAGGATATGGTAGACAGGGGGATAGCCCATGAAAGCCAGGGTGCCATTGTTGTAGACATAGCCGAGGAAAATGACAGCAGGGAGCTTCCTCCATGTATCATCCAGAAATCGGACGGAGCAGCCAATTACGAGACCTCCGACCTTGCGACACTTATCGAGAGGGAAAAATTATATGCACCTAAGTCATACATTTACCTTGCGGATAAGAGACAGGAACTTCACTATACACAGTTTTTCCGTGTGGCAAGAAAAGCAGGAATCGTATCTCCTGATACAGAACTTAAGTTCATCGGTTTCGGTACGATGAACGGCAGTGACGGCAAACCTTTCAAGACAAGACAGGGTGGTGTACTGCGTCTTGAATACCTCATAAAAGAAATTGAAGACAAGGTATACGAAAAAATCATGGCTAACCGTACCGTGGATGAGAGTGAAGCCAGAAATACAGCTAAGATGGTAGGACTTGCCGCATTAAAATATGGTGATTTGTCCAATCAGGCATCTAAGGATTATGTATTTGATATTGATCGTTTCACCTCTTTTGAGGGAGACACAGGTCCATATATCCTTTACACAATTGTACGAATTAAATCTATTCTTAAAAAATATGAAAATGCAGGAGGCGTGGTGTCAGGTATCCATACTGCTAACCCTGAGAGCGAGAGCGAACGTTCACTTATGCTTGTGCTCACAGGCATGCAGGATATGATTAAGACAGCATATGAAGAAAGTGCACCTCACAAAATTTGTAAATTCATATATGATCTTTCCAATGCTTTTAACCATTTTTATCATGAAACAAAGATTCTTTCAGAAGAAGATGAAAATAAAAAGAAAGGTTATATTGCACTTATAAAACTTACAAAAGATGTGTTAGAGACATGTGTTGACTTGCTTGGTATCGAAGCACCGGAGAGAATGTAATGTCAAAAGCAAAGGATTTAACAACAGGAAAACCAATCAGCCTTATGATAAAATATGCAATCCCTGTGCTGATTGGCAATCTTGTACAGCAGATATATAATTTTGCCGACACAATTATTGTCGGACAATGTCTTGGAAACAGTACATTGGCTGCCGTAGGTAATACCGGGTCAATGTTTTTCCTTGTCAATGGGTTTGTTATAGGAATAACAAGCGGTTTTTCGGTCCATATAGCACAATGCTTTGGGGCAAAAGATTATGACAGGATGCGTAATTCCGTATGTAATGCCATTATGTTGTGGACCGGAATCACATTGTTTATCACTTTACTTTCGGTGCTGATAACCAAGCCGGTTCTAAGGCTTATTAACACACCGGACGGTATTTTTGATATGTCCTATAATTATATCGTTATTATTTTTGCGGGAATAGCTGCACCTATGCTATACAATGCCGTTTCGTGTATACTAAGGGCTCTTGGTGACAGCAAAACCCCGCTTTATTTCCTGATTTTTTCAGCACTCCTTAACATCGGTCTGGATTTGCTTTTTATAGTCGTATTTAATTGGGGCGTTGCAGGTGCCGCCATTGCTACAGTGCTAGCACAGCTTGTTGCCGGAATTGCGTGTATCGTATATATTTCCGTTAAGTTCCCTGTTCTTCATATAAAGAAAGAAGATTTTAAAATTAATCCGGGAATTATAAAGACACACCTTACCATAGGACTTCCGATGGCGTTCCAGTTTTCGGTTACGGCAATCGGAACAATCATCCTACAGGGTGCCGTAAATGTATTTGGCGAGAATTACATTGCCGCTTTTACGGCTTCCAGTAAAACGGAACAGCTTATCATGCAGTTTGGCATATCGGGTGGCGTAACAGTTGCAAATTTTGTCGGTCAGAATGTAGGTGCCGGCAGATATGACAGGATTAAAAACGGAATATTGAAATGGAGTCTTTTTACGGTTGGAAGCGCAGTTTTATGTATGGGTGTTATTTTCATTTTCGGCAGACCAATCAGCCGGCTTTTCATAAAAGGCGGGGATGAATTAATACTTTCCTATGCAATGACTTATCTCCATATTTCAATGTTTTTCTATATCCCATTGTTCCAGATTTTTATTTTCAGAAATGCTCTTCAGGCAATGGGTAAGACAACAATGCCGTTACTTGCGGGATTTTTTGAACTTGGAGCAAGGTCTATAGTCGCATACACGCTTCCAAAAGCGATAGGTTTTTCCGGTGTATGTTTTGCCGGTCCGGTTGCATGGGTATGTGCTGCCGTACCGCTTATTATTACTTATATAATTTATATGAAAAAATTTAAGAAAAAAGGGTATTTTAATACTCAATTTAGTTGACAAATACCCCCTAAAAATCCGATAATAGAGGTAGCTTAATTTTGAGACTATTTGAACGGAGAGGGTCAGACATGAAAGATAAAGACAAACATGGATTTGGTACTTTCGGTGCCATAGTATTAGGAGTTACGGCAGTTGCAACAGCAATTGTGGCAGTCAGCAAGAGCAAGAAGAAAAAGCAGAGTTTAAACAGTTTCCTGAAGGATGAACTTGTCAAACTTCCGCTTTTTAGTAAGAACGAATCCCACCACGCTAAGAAAAGCGCAGCAGACGAGGACGACATTTTTGTGGATGAGGACAACGAACCACAGAATGACAAAGCCACATCTTTTTACGATGAAGACATTTCTTACGAAGAAGATGAGGAATTCCAGTCAGTATCCAAGGCAAAGCCTATCGTGGATTTCAAACCAAAGCGCGAAGAAGCAGAGAAACCTGCCGAGGCACAGGATGCAGCCGAGGAGCCGGAAACGGCAGATGTTCAGGATGTAGCCGAGGAGCCGGAAGCAGCCGATGTGCAGGATGTAACTGAGGAGCCGGAAACAGCAGATGTGCAGGATGTAGTCAGGGAGCCGGAAACAGCAGGTGTGCAGGATGTAACTGAGGAGCCGGAAGCAGCAGATGTGCAGGATGTAACTGAGGAGCCGGAAGCAGCAGATGTGCAGGATGTAGCTGAGGAGCCGGAAACAGCCGAGGCACAGGATGTAACTGAGGAGCCGGAAACAACAGAAGCACAGGATGTAGTCAGGGAGCCGGAAGCAGCAGGTGTGCAGGATGTAACTGAGGAGCCGGAAGCAGCAGAGGCACAGGATGTAGCAGAGGAGCCGGAAACAGCAGGTGTGCAGGATGTAGCAGAGGAGCCGGAAACAGCAGATGTGCAGGATGTAACTGAGGAGCCGGAAACAGAACCTGATGATACGTTTGTATTTGAGTCAGTGGTTGTTGGCAGGGAGTCAGTTAAAGACGAGCCTGTTGATATATCTGATAAGAAACTTGATAGGGAATTTATTGCAGAACCGGTTGATGCAGAACCGGTGAGAGATAATTTTGTATTAAATGATGAAGATTTTTCGGATGAAGTTCAGGAAATAGAAATCGATGATGTTACCGCTGAACCGGCAGAAGAAAAGGTTACAGAGCTTGAAAAAGAAGATGGTCCGGTATCAGCAGGTAAATATGATGATGCTAGTTCAGAAGCAGAAACCGCAAAAGAAGCTTTTGCATCAGCGGTTGAAACACCTGTAAGAGAAACTTTCTCCGATGTGGAATTTTTTGATGAAGAAGATGACACTGAAGAAGGCCTCCGCAACAACGAGTCATATTATGACTGGACTTATAATGTTGATGAGCATTACAGTGTAATAACTGATGGCACATGGGTATATTGTAAGTCAGATGATGTCCTCACAAGCGATTCTATCAACAAAAAAGGCGAAAGAGAGACAATCGATATAGCCGAAACTTTTAAAAACAGAATTAAGACAAAGGGATATTGTCTGTTGAAGTATATCGGAACGGACAGGGAGGTTATCGTACCTGATACTATCAATGGCAAACCGGTTGTAGCTGCACTTAACACATTTAGAAGCAATCAGATTGTTAAAAAAGTCATTCTCCCATCAACGATGCAGGGCTTGAGAAGGACTTTCTATAGCTGCTACCATCTTGACAGCATTACTTTTGCACCGGGAACCAATCTGGTATACGAATTGGATGCAATCATGTGTGGTAACAATGATATGGACAGCAATACAGAGGCAACAACGGTATACTGTTCACACACAATCGCTGAATATATAAAAGGTCACTACAGATTAGGATGTCCTGTTACATTTGTTGAAAAATAATAGTAAATTACAGAACTTTGGTTACGCATAGTTAAAAAGTGTAACCAAAGTTTTTTTATTGAAATAAAGCGTGTGGGATGTGGGATGCAACATGGGGCAGGCGCAGGCATTGAGTGGGTTGCTGTCATTAAATGCGTGGGATGTGGGATGCAACACCCGTGCATTCCGCCACGGCGTCTGCAAATCTCTACCCAAATAGTGGAAAACTGCCGAAAAGGGTAGAGAATCCCAGTGCCGCCGGATGTAAATCTCTACCCAAATCGGGGAAATCAGGCGAAAAGGGTAGAGATTCCCAGTAGCCGCCGGTCGTAAATCTCTACCCAAAAGGCGAGAAACTGCCGAAAAGGGCAGAGAATCCCAGGCTTGCTTGTTGGAAATCTCTACCCAAACAGCGGGAAATCAGCCAAAAAGGTAGAGAATCCCAGTGCCGCCGGATGTAAATCTCTACCCAAAAGGCGAGAATCGGCCGAAAAAGGTAGAGATTCCAAGAGCTGCCAAAAAGGTAGAGAATCCCAGTGCCGCCGGATGTAAATCTCTACCACACTCAAGATCGGAAGAGC
>OMDQ01000069.1_pt1 | contig 11385 bp, 9 predicted proteins | sample 1645241 | NCBI WGS metagenome assembly OMDQ01 (sample SAMEA103958153, study PRJEB25191) | human gut metagenome
TGCTTGGCTGTGATGAAGCAAAGGGTTTGAATCTGTAATTTCACAGAATATTCACAAAAAATACAATATCTGGAAGTGCCCTTAGGTTGACCTTGAGGGCATTTCTTTTTATAATGTAAATAAATAATATTTGACAGGATAAAGTAATGAGCAATACAAAGAAAATTTATAAAAAAATAGTATGTCTCCTTACTGCAGTTGTTTTACTGGTAGGAGGTATCGTTGGAAAAAATATATACGATATTATGGCAGATACCTCATTTGAACAGACACTTAAGTCTTTTCCGGAATCATACAGACCTTACATACAGGCACTGCATGATAAACATCCTAACTGGACTTTTGAAGCGTTCAATACAGGACTTGACTGGAATGAAGTGCTTAAGAACGAGGCACTGTTAAAAAGAAAACTTGTTCCGGCAGCAGGACATAGTATGTCATTAGGACTGGCAGACCTGAAGTCTAACGGCGAATGGGCGTGGTATCAGACACCGACAGCCTGGAAAGCTTATGATGATGTAGCGGGTGCGTATAACTACTCCGCCAATAACTGGGTAAGCTTTGATACGGGATACTGGAATCAGGCATCAACGTCAGCTATTTCATACATTATGGATCCAAGAAACTGGCTTAACGAGAGTTATATATATATGTTTGAAAAGTTAAGTTATGACGGAAATCATGATACGGTTGAACTTGTTAATTCAACTCTTAACGGAACATTTATGTGTAATGCAAAATGTCCCGGTGCACCTAATAATATGACTTATGCCCAGGTAATAGTTGAAGCAGCCAAAAAGTCTAAGGTAAGTGCCATACATCTTGCTGTAAGACTTCGTCAGGAAAAAGGTACAAGCAATGATGAACTTGGTAAAGGTGTGTCAACCAAAGACGGCAGTCATTTTTATCAGGCAAATGGCGACGGCAATACTGTATATTATAACTTTTTTAACATAGGAGCTGCGGGAGATGGCAAGCAGACCGTTATTAATAACGGAGGCAAGGAAGCGAAGGCTGAAGGCTGGACAAGCCCATATCTTGCAATAATGGGCGGTGCCGTTAAAGTATATACAGGTTACATAGGAATAGGCCAGGATACAATATATTTTGAAATGTTCAGTGTGGTCAATCCTAAATATTATTACTGGAAGCAGTATGCACAGAATCTTACCGCAACACTGACTGAAGGCAGTAAGATATATGAGACTTATAAGAATGCAGGACTTCTTAATTCGTCATTTGTATTCAGAATCCCTGTATATAAAAATATGCCTTCATCATGTAAAAAGCCGGCTTCGCCTTCAGGTGATGAAAGAACAACGGCTAATCCTAATACAAGGCTTTCAGGAATAAGCGCAACACTTATAGATATGGACGGAAAGAGCAGTAATGCTAACCTTACACCAAGTTTTAATTCGGAGAGAACGGAATATTCACTGGTTGTTCCGTATAAGGTTTCACAGATCAAATTGTCGGCATCAGCTTATGCCAAGACATCTTCAATATCGGGAACGGGAACACACAGCCTTAAAGTTGGCAATAATGAGTTTAATATTGTCTGTAAATCAGAATATGGTACAACCAAGACTTATAAGGTTAAAGTTACAAGGGCGGAAGGCAGTACATATCTGACATCACTTTCCTCAAGCAAGTCGGGATTTAATGAGACTTTTAAAATGAATGCTTATAAATACACCATGAGAGTTGCCAATGATGTTACGTCCTTAGCATTAAATTATAAGACGGAATCGTCAATAGCAATTGTTGAAATGAGAACAGGCAGTACAACAACTGTACTTTCAAACGGAACCACGGGCAATATCAATCTGCCTGTGGGAACTACCAAGGTGTGCATAGATGTATATCCGTCAGCCTCCGACAGAAGTGAGCGTAAGACTTACGAAGTGGATATTACAAGGCTTACCAAAGTAAGCGTTGACTTTAAAGAACTTATACTAAAGGATCAGTATATACATAATTTTGCCGTGGGTGATACAGTGAATACCGCACTTCAAAGACTTAAGGTTACAGGCGGAACGGCACAGATTACCGACAGCTCCGGTAATGTAAAGTCTGGGGACAAGATTATCGGAACAGGCGATATGTTAAGAATACATGATTCAAATGGCGCTTTGTATATGTCAAAGAATATTGTGATATATGGTGATGTCAATGGAGACGGAAAGATAGATATATATGACTTTGCTTATATAAGAAAACTTATAATTAAGAAAACAGGATTATTCGGAATATTCCTTGAAGCAGCAGATATACATAAGGAAAATAAAGGCGTAGACATATATGATTTTGCTGTTATGAGAAGATATATTATTAAAGGAACTGCGATTGAACAGAAATAAAGGAGTAAGTAATGTCTAAAAATAACAAATTAATTAAAATAATGCTGATTGCTTTGCTGTGCATTTCAATATGTTTTACAATATTCTCAAAGCCTGAAAAGACTTATGCATCAGAAGGCACTATTACTGTTAAGGCAAGTGCCGGAGAAGTAATAGCAGGTAATACGATTACCGTGGAAGTTAAATTAAATAATCCTGCGGGAATAACATCGGCAAATTTTGAACTTATATATGATGGTAATATTTTCGCTTATGTCAGTGGCATGGATGGCTCAGGATTCAATGGAGTAATACCTTTTTCAGTTACAGGCGGTGCTACGGAACAGACCGAGTATAAGTGGAATATCACTTTCAAAGCTAACCAGACAGGAACCTGTAATTTTACAATAAAAGGATATCAGTTTATTGATACAGATGTGAATGATTTCAGTCCTGCATGCGGTTCGGCTTCCGTTAAGGTAATGGCAGTAGGTTCCGATGATGCCACACTCAGTTCAATCCAGGTAGGAGGGGCTAACTTAAGCCCTGCATTTGCAAAATGGACATTGGATTATAAATGTTATGTAGATAATTCCGTAACCTCCGTTAATATTGCGGCTGCAAGCTCACAGGGCGGAAGAGTGGAGATAGCAGGCAACACAGATAATCTTGCGGTTGGTAATAACTACGTTACAATCACAAGTTATGCCCCTAACGGCAAGGCAATGAAATATAATCTTAATATTTTCAGGCTGGAGCCGCCTACAGATCCACCTACAGAAGCACCAACTGACCCGCCTACAGAGCCGCCTGCAAGCTTCAAAGTAACTATAGATGGCATAGAATATAACGTATCATCTGAGTTTGATGCCGGCAAAGTGCCTGACGGATTTGAAGTAGAGCTTGGTTCATATAACGGAAAAGATGTAATAACCGCAACCGGAAGTGCAACAGGATTTACACTTATGTACCTTGTGGATTCTGAAGGAAACGGAAACTTTTATGTATATGATGGCAAAAATTTTTATCCTTATATTGTAATATCTAATTCCGAAAATACATATTATGTATTTGACAGCCGCAAGGCCGATACATCGATGGCAGGCGAAGAAAAGGATGTAAAAATTAAGGATACGGCCATAAAAGGATATGTTGACGGAGAATATATTTATTTTTACGCAATGAATTCCAATAAAAAGTATTCGTGGTATTCCTACGATACTGTGGAGGGTACAATACAAAGATTGCGTGCCACATCCCCTGAAATTATTGAAGATGAGACAACAACACCGGAAGAGACAGCCTCAACTCCGGTAACAGGAAAAAACGATGACGGAGTTTCCTTTAACAATAAAAACATTATTATAATCGGCGGAGCTTTGTTATTGATTGTCATAGCCGGAGCAGTTATATTTTTAATCAGCAAAAAGGAAAAGAAATATAACGGATATAATGAAGAATTTGCCGCAACCGATGAAAAAACACAGGAAGAAGCTACAGCGGAATTAGAGGAAGTATCAAAGGAAACTGAAGAAAAATAAAAAAAGTATTAAATTTAAACGCAGCAGGGCAAAACTATTGCTTTTGCTGCGTTTACTTGTTATAGTATGTATATAACACGGCCAAGGAGTTGAGAATATGATTTTTAGCATTGATTTTAACAGTGATGAGGCAATTTATATCCAGTTATGCCACCAGATTATAATGAGTATTGCCAATGATGATATACATGAAGGCGATTCACTTCCATCAGTGAGACAGATGGCTGAGGATATAGGAATTAATATGCACACTGTTAATAAAGCATACACAATTCTTAAGCAGGAAGGATATATTAAACTGGATAGACGATACGGTGCCGTTATAGCTGTTGATGCCGATAAGATAGAAGCCATGGAATCACTTTCAAGGGATTTGAGGGTATCTATTGCTAAAGCAATGTGTAAGAATATAACATCAGCGGAAATACATGCACTTGTTGACGATATTATAAGTGAATTTGGAATAAAATAAAAAGGAGGGATAACAATGCTTTGTGAAAAATGTAATAAAAACCAGGCAACATTTCACTATGCGGAGGTAATTAACGGTGTCCGCAGCGAACACCATCTTTGCAGTGAATGTGCGGCTAATACAGACGTAAGTTTTTACAGCAGTATTTTTGAAAACGATGAGAATTTTACCAGACTGATATCTGGAATACTGGGCGGTAAGGCTATTGTGTCAGGCAATGGCGAAAGCGACAAGTCAGTTAATGTGACATGTCCTAACTGCAAGACAACATACGGCGAATTTGTTAAGAATTCAAGGTTCGGATGCCCTGTATGTTACGATATATTCGGACTTCTTATATCCGATAAAATGAAAAAAATTCATGGCAGCAACGTATATATGGGCAAGAAGCCTATGAAATACGGCAAGCCGGAGGAGGAACCTCTGGAATATGTTGAAAGGGAAGAAGATAACAACCTTGATAGAGAAATAGAGATATTACGAAAAAAATTAAAATCGGCGGTTGAAGAAGAAGATTTTGAAGAAGCAGCCAGATTAAGGGATTTAATTGCTGAACTTAGCAGAAAGGAAGGTAAAAATGCTTAAATGGTATGAACATGAAGAAACTGCCGGGGATATCGTAATCTCAAGCAGAATAAGGCTTGCCAGAAATTTTAACGATTATCTTTTTGCCGACAAAATAAGTGAAGAAGACGCTGCTAAGATGATTAATTCGGTTGCAAAAAGGTTTGAGGCCGATTATCCCGAAGAGTTCAGATGCCTTTACATGAAAGAGTGCAGTGAATCAGGCCGTAATGCCCTTAAAGAAAAGAGGGTAATAACATCTTATCTTGCAGGCAAAAATAATGGTGCGGTTATTTTATCGGAGGATGAAGGAACTTCTGTTCTTTTAAACGGCGAGGATCATGTAAGGATACAGGTATTATGTAACGGAATGGATATCCAGAGCTGTTTTAAGAAAGCCAATGAAATTGACGATTATATAGACGCACATTTTGATTATGCTTTTGATGAAAAATACGGCTATAAGACAACTTTTCCCACCAATACAGGAACCGGAATGAAAGCAGGATACACGCTTCACCTGCCTTCCCTGTCGGATGCCAGAAGACTTAACGATATCAGCGCGGAGCTTGGAAGATTCGGACTAAAATTCAGGACAGTTTATGGTGACGGTCAGAATGGATACGGTAATTTATACCAGATATCCACACAAAAGACCCTTGGACAGGATGAACGTGAGGTTATAAAAGACCTTGATGACATTGTTCTGCAGATTGTCAATCAGGAAAAAGAACAGAGAGAACATTTTTACAAAAAAGACAAGATACAGATGGATGATGAGATTTACAAATCATACGGTGTTTTAAAATATGCAAGAAAACTTTCATTAAAAGATTCCATGGTTCTCATATCGGAACTTATGACAGGCATATCGTTGGGCGTATTGCAGTTTGCACATAACGGAAGATATAATATCAACGAGCTTATAATGGATATACAGCCTGCAGTTTTAAGACAGAATTCAGGCAAGGCGATGTCTGTAGCAGAGACAGACGTATTAAGAGCAGAATATATAAGAAAATATCTCCCTGAAATAATCTGATTATTTCACAGATAGGAAAGAGGAATATATATATGGAAAGTGGATTTACCAAAAAAGCCGAGACAGCATTGCAGAATGCCGCGGAAGCAGCATTTGAGCTTGGGCATGGCAGTGTCGGCTCCGAACATATTCTTATCGGACTTTTAAGAACGGAAGAATGTATTGCCAATGCCGTACTTGTGAATAACGGTGTTGAAGAAAGCAAGGTTGTGGAGCTAATCAAGGAACTTATTGTTCCTGAAAAAAATGTGGGGTTGAAAGAACCTGATTCCTATACTCCGAGAGCTGCAAGAATTCTTGAAAATGCAAGAAAAGAAGCAAAAAGGTTCAAATCCGGACTTATCGGAACGGAACATATTTTTATAGGAATGCTAAAAGAGCAGGATTGCGTTGCAACACGTTTATTGGGAACAATAGGCGTCAAAATCCAGAAAGCCTACATTGATACCGTGGTCGCAATGGGCGAAGACAGCAATAACTATAAAGATGAGGTTTCTTTTAACCGCAAAAATAAAAAGAGCCAGACACCTACGCTTGACCAGTACAGCAGGGATTTAACGGCACTTGCCGAAGAAGGTAAGCTTGACCCTGTTATAGGACGTGAAAGAGAGATTCAGAGAGTTATCCAGATTGGCAGCAGAAGAACCAAAAACAATCCATGCCTTGTAGGAGAACCGGGCGTAGGAAAAACGGCTGTTGTGGAAGGAATTGCAATTAAAATAGCAGAGGGCAATGTTCCTGATACCATAAGAGGCAAGAGACTTCTTACCCTTGACCTTTCAGGAATGGTTGCCGGTTCAAAATATCGTGGCGAATTTGAAGAAAGAATCAAAAAAGTAATAAAGGAAGTGCGTGCTGCCGGCAATGTCATTCTTTTTATAGATGAGCTTCATACCATCATAGGCGCAGGTGGAGCAGAAGGAGCGATTGATGCTTCCAACATACTTAAGCCTTCTCTTGCAAGAGGCGAGGTACAGATTATCGGAGCCACCACTATCGATGAATATCGTAAATATATAGAAAAAGATGCTGCACTTGAACGACGTTTCCAGCCCGTTAATGTGGATGAACCATCGGAAGATGAAGCATACGAGATCCTCAAAGGATTAAAAGAGACTTATGAGACTCATCACGGCGTTACAATAACGGATGGAGCACTTCATTCTGCCGTAAAACTTTCAAAAAGATACATCAATGACAGATTTTTACCTGATAAAGCCATTGACCTCATTGATGAGGCATCTTCAAAGGTAAGGCTGGGGGCGTTTATTAAGCCTGAAGAAATAAGCAAAACCGAAGCCGAAATCGAAAAACTTGAGGCTGACAAAGAAGAAGCAATCAAGGCTGAAGCCTATGAAAAAGCCGGGGAAATCAAGAAAAAACAGCTTAAAAAGTATGAAAAACTTGAAAAACTCAATACAAAATGGCAGAACGAGAAAAACAACAGAAATCTTGTGGTAGACGAGGAAAGCATAGCTTTAGTTGTGTCAGACTGGACTAAAATACCTGTCAACAAGCTTTCAATCGGGGAATCAGAGCGCCTGATGAAGCTTGAGGAGACCCTTCACGAACGTGTTGTAGGTCAGGACGAGGCTGTAACTTCTATAGCAAGAGCAATAAGAAGAGGCAGGGTTGGACTTAAAGATCCTAAGAGACCGATTGGTTCATTCCTTTTCCTTGGACCTACCGGTGTCGGCAAAACCGAACTTTCAAAAACACTTGCGGATGCCATGTTCGGAAATGAAAATTCCCTCATAAGAGTTGATATGTCGGAATACATGGAGAAACACAGCGTATCCAAGATGATAGGCTCACCTCCGGGATATGTAGGTTATGAGGAAGGCGGCCAGCTTAGCGAAAAAGTAAGACGTAATCCTTATTCGGTAATTCTTTTTGACGAGATAGAAAAAGCACATCCCGATGTATTCAACGTGCTCCTTCAGATACTGGATGACGGTGTGGTAACGGATTCCTCAGGAAGAAAAGTTGATTTCAAAAATACTATTATCATAATGACAAGCAATGCCGGTGCCGAGAATATCGTTTCACCTAAAAATCTTGGTTTTAACACATCAAAGGATCCTGAGCAGGATTACAAAAACATGAAAAATAAGGTCATGGATGAGGTTAAAAGAATTTTTAAACCGGAATTTCTCAACCGAATCGATGAAATGATTGTTTTCCACATGCTGACCAAAGAAAATGTAGCCCGTATTGTGGACATTATGATGAACTCTATCAATAAACGTATTAAGGAGCAGCTTAATATTACCATTGAACTTTCCGATGCGGCAAAATCTTATATCGTTGACGCAGGATATGATGAAAAATACGGTGCCAGACCGTTAAAGAGAGCGCTTCAGCAGAAAGTGGAGGATGAGCTTGCCGAACAGATTCTGGAGGGCAGGATAAAGAGCTCGGATGTTGTTTATGTCGACAAAAAAGAAGACAGCGAAAAACTTGTTTTTTCTGTAAAATAGTGTAGAAAAAAAGCAGGAAATATATTATAATATTTTTATTAATAAGTTACTAAATTTAACACACAGGAGGACACAATATGTCTGTAGTAGACGAGTTAATTCACATTGAGGGAGACGGTACGATAAGCTTTGGAAATTATCTTCTGGATACCAAGACCAAGCTGGACAATGTAGAGTACAACGGAGATATTTACAAGGTTAAGACTTTTAAGGAAATTACCAAGCTTGAGAAGAACGGTATGTTTGTTTATGAGTCTGTACCGGGAACAACAGTCCACAACCTTTCAATAAGTGATAACAAAGTAGAACTTAAAGTTGAGGGCGCAGATGACCCGCAGATTACTCTTGAACTTGAACCGGAGACAGAATATGAAGTATTTGTTGACGGCGCTTCAATAGGAAGCATGAAGACCAATATCAGCGGTAAATTAAGTATCAGCGTTGAACTCGCAAGAGAGGGCGTTCCTGTTAAAATTATAAGAAACTAACAGAAGGTGAAGAATGGCTAAGAGCAGAAGTACAGCATTTTTCTGTAAAGAATGCGGCTATGAGACATCTAAATGGATGGGGCAGTGTCCGGGCTGCGGACAGTGGAACACGCTTGTGGAGGCTCCTGTAGAGAGTTCTGTTAAGAAAGGAATTTCTGTTCTTACACAGGGTGGACAGGCTGTTCCCGTAAGAGTGTCCCAGATAGATACTGAATCGGAGAACCGTTTTACATCGGGACTTGCGGAACTTGACCGGGTTCTCGGTGGCGGTATCGTGACCGGTTCAATGGTTCTTGTAGGAGGAGATCCGGGAATCGGCAAGTCAACCATTCTTTTACAGGTATGTAAGAATGTATCCGCCGATAGGAAGGTATTATATGTATCCGGCGAGGAGTCTTTACGACAGATTAAGATGAGAGCTGACAGAATTGGCACGATGCCGGATAATTTTTATCTGCTCTGCGAGACTAATCTTGCTAAGATAAGCGATGCAATCAGAAATTTTGCCCCCGATATGGTAGTTATAGATTCTATCCAGACAATGTACTGTGAGACCAGTGAGTCAGCACCGGGAAGTGTCGGACAGGTAAGAGAATCCACTAATGTTCTCCTTCAGATTGCCAAAGGACTTTCGATTACAGTTTTTATTGTGGGACATGTTACCAAGGAGGGTGTTGTCGCCGGACCGAGAGTATTGGAACACATGGTAGATACTGTTCTGTATTTTGAAGGTGAGCGAAGCGAGAATTACCGTATCATAAGAGCTGTTAAGAATCGTTTTGGAGCCACCAATGAGATTGGTGTTTTCGAGATGTGCCAGGATGGACTCCGTGAGGTACTTAACCCATCAGAGTTTATGCTGAGCGGCAGGCCGGAGGGCGAGCCGGGTTCTGTGGTTGTATGCCTTATGGAAGGAACAAGACCTATTCTTGTAGAAATACAGGCACTTGTATGCCATACTAATTTCGGACTCCCCAGAAGAACTGCGGCGGGTGCCGATTATAACAGGATGAATTTACTGATGGCTGTGCTTGAGAAAAAAATTGGTCTGCAGTTATCCGGCTGTGACGCTTATCTTAATGTCGCCGGAGGTCTTAAGGTCAGTGAACCCGGATTAGACCTTGGAATTGTGCTTGCAATAATGTCAGGATTTAAGAACAGACCTATAGGCAGCAAAACACTCTGCTTCGGAGAGGTTGGCCTTACAGGAGAAGTAAGAGCCGTAAGTCAGGCAAAACAGCGTGTTCAGGAGGCTGTCAAGCTAGGCTATGAAGAATGTATTCTTCCTTATGCCTGTCTTAAATCAATCGGCAAAGAAGACAGGATTAAATTAATTGGAATAAAATCAGTATCCGAATTGAGTAATATCGGGCTGTAGGAAAGAGGTATTATTATGGATTTAAAGAAGACTATTAACGAACTTGATGAATCACAGACAAGAGTTGAAAAACACGCATTTGATGTTATTAATTCTTCGGATACATCACTTAACCTTGTTAAGGAAGGAATTACCAATATTAAAGAAATCGTTGATAATATTGGAGAACTGAATGAACTTATCAAGACTTCAACAGAGAATATCAAGAACTTAGAGGAATTTTCCGATACCATTCAGGAATTTGCCACCGCAGTCGGTAAGATTGCAGGAAGAACCAACATCCTTTCCCTTAACGCCAGCATTGAAGCTGCAAGAGCAGGTGAAGCCGGACGTGGATTTGCAGTTGTTGCCAAGGAAGTCGGAGGACTTGCCGCTCAGTCAACCAAATCCTCAAAGGATATTACAGACACAGTCGAGCACGTAAGGGAATTTGCCAAAATAACAGTTGACGCTATGGCTGATATTTACAAACATTCCGTTGAGCAGAATGAAAAGGCAATGCAGATAGAGTCACTCCTCAACAAAATCCTTGACGCTGCTACAGTTGCCAATGACGAATCAAGAGGAATGGAACATGAAATAGCCGTTCAGAGAGACATCGTTAATAATGTCAGGGGCTGCCTTGAATCTGATTCAGAAGAATCAGCAGAAGAAGTTGCAGAATAATACAAAGCAGGACACAAAATACGAAAATTAATTTATTTTATGCTTGCAATTATTCCAGATATATGATATAAAATACAAGTGGCGTTTTTACAGCCACTGTATAGGGGTATAGTTCAGCTGGTAGAATATCGGTCTCCAAAACCGCAGGTCGTGGGTTCGAATCCTACTGCCCCTGTTATATCAGACCTCCGTTCACGGAATGTGGACGGAGGTTTTTTTGTGTGTAGAGTTGTGGCAACCCCTCACAAAACTTTTCCAAAAGTGCAGAAAATTAGGAATATTACCGGAACTTCCGGGCAAGCTATTAGTAATACTTGCCGGGGAGTTTTTTTATGGAAAAATATAGTGACAATTTTGAAGAAAATGTAAAATATTTTGGAGAGCTGGTACAGCCTGATAAAAACTTTGACATGAT
>OMDQ01000070.1_pt1 | contig 11384 bp, 8 predicted proteins | sample 1645241 | NCBI WGS metagenome assembly OMDQ01 (sample SAMEA103958153, study PRJEB25191) | human gut metagenome
ATCTCATCCATAAGCTGGATCCTTGTATATATTCTTCCGGGATTGGACAAAAGAAGATAAAGTAACTTAAATTCCTTCTGTGGCAGAAGAATCTCCTCACCATTTACATTTACGGTAAAAGAATCATAATCAAGAACCACACTGCCGATTGTTATCTTTCTGTCACCGGCAATTTTCAGTCTGCGCTCTATTGCTTTTATATGAAGAAGCAATTCTTCTTCATCCACCGGTTTTACAAGATAATCATCAATTCCTGCTTTAAACCCTTTTTTCCTGTCGTCAGGCAGTTCCTTTGCTGATACCATGATTATCGGAATGTCCTGATTGCTTTTTCTGAGTATCTTTGTAAATTCGTAGCCGTCAAGATTGGGCATCATTATATCAGCTATAACCATATCCACATGATGCGTATTATATATTTCAAGTGCCTTTTCCCCATCCTCTGCAAGAACCGGCTTATAGCCGGCTCCAAGAAGTATGGCATTCATAAGTCTGCGTGTGTTTTTATCATCATCTATAACAAGAATTTCAAACATTTATCTAACCTTCATACATAAAATAACGTTGGTTGTTGATATAGTCTTCCTTTGAAGCAAGACATTTTTTTATCTTATCGCCTATCTTAACAAATTCATCCACAAGAGCAGGGTCAAAACTCGTTCCTCTTCCCGCAATAATCATTTTCATTGATTTTTCATGGGAATATGGTTCCTTATATGGTCTTTTGGAAGTAAGTGCATCATATACATCAACTATGCTCATAATTCTGGCAACAAGCGGAATCTGCTCTCCCTTAAGGCCTTCCGGATATCCGGTACCATCCCATTTTTCATGATGATATCTTGAGACCTGTTCCGCAATTTCACCAAACTGCTTATCCTCTATCCTGCCTGAAAGAAAATGGAAAATATCGCCGCCTATTACTGCATGTTTTTTCATTTTTTCAAATTCTTCTCCACTTAATGCGGAAGATTTTCTTAAAACAGCATCCTCAATGGCAATTTTACCCACATCATGGAGAGGTGCCGAACGGCAGGCCTTTTTAACGACAACCGGAGTCAATACATCTGAATACACAGGCAGTGTTACAAGATAATCTATAAAACACTTGTAATATATGGCGGTATTCTTTAAATGTCCGCCGGTTATACCGTCCCTTGATTCGACAAGTCCGGCAAAACTAATTGCCATAATATCATACATGTCCTCAATTTCGCTGACTTTTTCCTCTACAAGCTCCTCTAACTTATGTTCGTATTTTGCAAGCTTAATCTGTGTCTCAATTCGCTTTCTGACAACCTTTGGGACAAAAGGTTTGGTAATATAGTCCACACTTCCCATATCAAACGCCCTGACCTCAAAATCAGGATTATCAAGTGGTGTTATAAAAATAACCGGTATATGGCTTGATCTATCATTTGTCTTAAGAAATTCCAGTATGTCAAATCCATCCTTTGCTGATATGGTGGAATCAATAAGAATCAGCTCCGGTATTATATCACGTATTATAAGCAGTGCATCTTCAAAACTACCGGCTGTACATATTCTGTAGCTGTCAGAAAGGATATTCATAATTTCCTGAATACCATCCACATCTACATCAATAACCAGAATTGTATCCTTAACCATCTTATCATCTTCCTTACTAAATTGTACAAATACGCATTGTATCATCATCAGACTCAAGGTCTGACGCAAGTATCACAACAATATTATCTCCACGCTTTACAAGTCTGCTTTCTACTGCTTTAGAAACAGCATACTCAACAAACTTATCTGCACTATCAAGGTTCTCTGCTGCAACAGGAGTAATACCCCATACAAGGTTAAGCTGGTTGCGTCCTCTTTCGGAAATTGTAGCTGCAATTACAGGACATTCCGGATGAAAACGGGATAAAATATTAGCTGTAGCACCGCTTCTTGTAAGAACGACTATTGCTTTGGCATCAAGATATTTTGCCGCATTGTATGCCGAGGCACAGATGGCATTTTTAAGATTAGGTTCCATGTCTGCACTACTATCCACATACTTTTCATAATAATTGATGGTATTTTCTGCATTAACGGCAATATTAGCCATTGTTCTTACAGCTTCCACCGGATGCCTGCCTGCTGCAGATTCGCCTGAAAGCATAATTACCGTAGTTCCATCATAAATTGCATTGGCAACATCGGATACCTCTGCCCTTGTAGGTCTTGGATTCTCTGTCATGGACTCTAACATCTGTGTGGCGGTAACAACAATCTTACCCTCTCTGTTACATTTCTCAATCATCATCTTCTGGATTGCAGGAATCTTTTCAAAATTAATCTCAACACCCATGTCTCCTCTCGCAACCATAATTCCGTCACTGAGTTCAAGTATCTCATCAAAATTGTTAATACCCTGTCCATTTTCGATTTTACTGATAACCTTAATATCCTGTCCGCCGTTATCCTTAAGGAATTTACGAAGTTTCTTAAGGTCATCTGCACATCTTACAAAAGAAGCGGCAATATATTCAACATTATGTTCTATACCGAAAAGAAGATCTGATTTATCAACATCATTGAGATAAGGCATAGGTATCTCAACATTAGGAATATTAATGCTCTTATGGTTGCTTAACTTTCCGCCGGTTATAACTTTACAGATAACCTTACTGCCTTTAATTGCCGTAACCTTAAGTTCTATCTTGCCGTCATCCACAAGTATTTTTGTGCCTACTTCAACATTCTTTGCCAACTTGTCGTAGGTAAGTCCTATTCTTTCCTTGGTTCCCGGAGTCTCCTTATCAGTATCAAAAGTGAATAAACTTCCTTTTTCAACAACAACGGAACCATTTTCAAAATCCTTAAGTCTGATTTCCGGTCCTTTGGTATCAAGAAGTATAGGAATATGCCTGTTAAGTTCCCCCGCGATTCTTCTTACCCTGTTAAGTCTCACTTCCTGTTCTTCATGTGTTCCGTGAGAAAAATTAAGTCTTGCACAGTCCATTCCTGCATTAATGATTTGCGTAATCCGTTCGTCACTGTCTACCGCAGGTCCGAGTGTACATATAATTTTGGTTTTTCGCATACATGCTCCTCCATACAAAATTAATAATAATATTTTACCACATATGCAGGTGTTTTTTAACTATTATTTTAGTTTTTTTGATTTTTTTAGCATTACTGAAGTTATTAGTGAAGTAAACGGAACGGTAAGCACTATTCCCATAGTTCCGGCTATTCCCTTCATAATCTCAATTCCGATGGAATACATATTAATAATCTGGTGTAGCTGGTAGGAATAAGCATAAATTATCATTACAAGATTAATGCTTCCGCCCACATAGGCAAGTATAAGGGTATTTGCCATTGTTCCTATCATGTCCCTGCCGATTGTTATTCCTGACTTAAATAATTCTTTCTGCGTAATATCAGGTATTTTGGTATTGATTTCGTTAAGTGATGAGGATACAGACATTGCCACATCCATAACTGCACCCATTGACGATATCAATATTCCGGAAAACAGCATGCCTCCGATATCAAGTTTTGAATTCTGTCCCACATACATAAGTGTCTCTATTTCATTTACATTCATACCCGTTATATGTGACGTTTTACCGAATACAACAGCTATCAGGCCTGCAATAACAACACCCGCTATCGTTCCTGCCATTGCGGCAATGGATTTTAATTCAAAATCAGCAATCAGTATATGTGTAACAACGGTAACCATAATCACCGTAATTATTGCTGCCAGAAAAGGAGATACCCCGGCATACATCATGGGAACATATAAAAATATAACCACAATAAATGTAAATATAAGCGCTATAAGCGAATTAATTCCTCTTTTTCCGCCTACCATCCACATAACTGCCGCAAAAGCACATAATAAAAGTGCAACCGGAAGTTCCCTGTCATAATTATATACATTAGCGGTAAGCACGCCGTCATGTTCACTTATATTAGCGATAACCTTTGTTCCGATTTTGCAATCTGCACCATACAGATAACCATTAAGGCTGTATGCCTCCACATATTCCCCCTTATGTTCTCCTGAAGTGATAAGTAAAGTAACCTTCTGACCACCATCCGAGCTGTCGGATCCGGCCTGAAGGTTATCTTTTTCTACCACTCTTGCCTTGACAAACTTTGTATTATCATCAGCAAGAAGCGGTACTTTTTTTATTGTTTTATTAAAAGCAAACACTAATATCACTATTCCGAGAACCGCAAGGTACTTCCCATATCGTGATACTATTTTTCCCAATTGCTTTCTTTCCTTCCCATATAGATTACGAGACCCGCAAGACCTGCTACAAGCAGTGTTCCTCCGATTGCAACAGCTACCATTGAACTGTCTCCAGCCTTAGGATTGCTGTCGTTGCCGTCATTGCTGCCATTGTTGCCATTACTGTCATTACTGTCATTGTTCTCTTTGTTGTTATCAGGAGTTGTGACAGTTTCGGTATCTTTAAGTTTCAATGCTTCTATGCCTGCAAGAACCTTGTCAGCTGCTTCATTAAGCATATCGGCATTTACAACAGGAAGTATTGCGTCCGTAATCACGTTACCGCCTTCAATCTGACGATAAATTGTTTTATCAAGAATTGTTGAAAGACCTTTCCTTAATCTGTTTGCCTTGCTTCCGCTTGCAAGAACGTCCTTGTCATCATCATTTTTTACGGAACCATAGCCTTTGATTGGATCATCTGCTGTATTGTAAAGTGCAGATAATGTATCAATATAATTATCTTTGTCGGTTGTATATGCTTTTCTGATATTCTTTAATGCATCAAGACTTAATTTTAAAGCATTAAGACTTTCATCTGTATATATTTCTCCATCTGATACAAGTTTTTCCGCATTATCAATAATTTCATCTATAGTAAGCGAAGCAGATGTTTTTCTGATTGTAAAATCATCGGCATACTTTGCACCTGTGTAATCGTAAGTCTTGATTGTCAGTTCACTGTCTGAAAAATCAATTGTTGAGAAAGAAGGAAGCATTGCATTAGTTCTTTCTGCAATATAGTATGGTGTATAATTGAGAAGATTATAGTATTTTGAACCTGAGCCGGAACCTGTTGTTATGTAAAGAGTTCCCTCAGGATCGGTTACGCTTCCTGATGAAATATCATAATCGATTACATTACCGTCAAGTACCTGATATGATCTTGAATAAGTGTGGTCATGGCCTGTAAGGCAGACATCTACATCAAATTCGTCCATAAGAGGTGCAAATATAACTCTGTTGGTTGCTGCATCCGTATCTGCATGAGGCTGACCTGAACCATATATGTCACTATGGAAAATCACAACTTTCCACTTAGCATTTTCATTTGAGGCAATAGCTTTTTTCATAAGCTCCCTGTGTTCTGCCTGATTTCTATTGTTACTGTTAAGTGATATAAAAAGCACATTGCCATATGAAAAATAATAATCCGACCCTGCATTGGTTGCTCCCAGGTTGTCACCGGTATTAGGATTATTGAAATGTGCACTATAATCCGAACCTGCTGTATCGTGATTACCGATTGTGGATGCTATCGGAAGGCTTCTGAATACTTCCGGATAAAGATAACCCGCATATTCGCTTTCCCTTGTTTTTAAATCATTACTCTTTGATGCTCCGGACTTATCAATCTGGTCTCCTGCAGATAAAAGGAATACCGCATCAGGACATACCTGTTTTGCCATACTCATTGTTTTGTTCCAGTTATATGTATCCCTTGCCACAGATGAATCTGTTGCTGATTTATCATCACCTGAACCTGAAGCACCAATCTGTGGGTCTCCTGTAAGTATAACCGAATATTCCGATGAATTACCGGTCTTGTACGAATAAGCTGCTGACCATACAGTCGATTGTCCGTTATAATTATCTGTATAACAATATTCATATTCTGTATTGTCTTCAAAATAACCTTCTACAGATACCTTATTGGAAGTCTGATAATTCTTTCCCTGCCAGTTATTAGCGTCTACCGTGCTGCCGGTTCCTTCAAAAACCTTTGCCTGTGATCTTGCTCCGTTTTTCCATACCATGACTGCCGGTTTAGATGTATTTTCTGAATACCATGCGAAATTAAGATCTTTTTCTGTCTTACCCGGTGTAAGTGCCACTTTAGCTGAATCATCATAATTTCCGGCTGTTCTCCATACGCTGTCTCTCCATGTAAGAAACTCATTGCTTCCGTCTGTCTGACTTGCCGTACTTCCTGCCTGGTATTCTCCGTAACCATATGCTACAGTTCCAAATCCTGTAACTGTTACAGCTGCTACAGCCATAAGGCATGCTGCCTTTTTCAACAATTTCTTCCTAATCATATTGTTTCCTTCCTTTTTGTAATTATTTCTTACAAGAAAAAATTATCAAAAAGAAAGTAAACTAACTATCTCACTAAAATATTATTTATGTAAAATTAAAGTATAATTTTTTTACCGCATTTAGGGCAAAAATCAAATCCTTTTTCCAGGTGTCTGCCGCAATACGGACAAAAATTCACATCCGTTTCTCCGGCATTACTACCCATGTCATATTCTTCTTTTTTTCTTCCGTATTGTTCATTCAATGGATCCTTTTCCTCATTTTCATCAACAATATCAAAAATCGAATATCTGTCCTTTGCTGTTGCATTATGATACGAATACACCGCCATGGCAATTGCAATTACTATAAAAATAATTCCGAATGGCAGCATAAACCCGCCCCCGATTGCAACCGCAAACACGCACCAGAATACCCCAAACACTGCTGCTCCTATGGCACTTACCATATTAAGTTTAGAGGGACCTCGTCCCGGTTTAATACTTTTCATTATAAAACCCTCCTTATCTGTTAATTTTCTAAAATAAATCCAGCATATTATCAAGATAAATTGCTTCCCTGACTTTTAAGTGGTACTCGGGCTTAGTCATATAATACAGCAAAAATTCCAGAATAAGGGCACTTCCCAGTCCCCGTCCTTCTATTTTAAATTCCGAAAAGCCCATCGGCATATAAACTTTTTTAATGTCCTCTACACCTATAAATCCCGGATTTAACATCGCTTTTGAAAAAATATATCCATCTTCTGCATCAGGTGATGTGCAGTAATGCTCTGTACCTGTCTCCCCAAGGGATTTGCGGCTGACACTCTCATAGCATTTTTTTCTGTCGGAACATCCGAAATTACAACATTCATTGCAAAGAAACTCCGTTTTTTTCTTTTGTTCTTCTGATAATGTGCTTAATCTGTCAAATCTCTTATTAAATCTGAAATCAGGTACAACATATCTGAACTCTTCTCTGTCGGTTTCATTTTTAAACTCATCAAAATCTGTAATTACTTTAGTTGTGGATGACACATAATAGAACTTAGGATAGTTTTTTTGGATATATTCCATTAATAAATCGGAATATATGATAATACCGTTTTGGGAATCTTCAAACAAACTGCATAACCTGTTGCATTTTCTGTCTGACAGATGTTCCTCCCTAAGCAATGAATTGCTGAACGTGAGTCTTGCAGAGATTCCGTACTCCTTAAGAAGGGCATACACCTCGTCTGCATTCTCTTCCCCAAAACCGACACGTCCCCCGCCCCAAACACAATCCGGGGGTGCCCCGTATATGGAGCCTATATCACACCATTCATAAAAATATTCCCTATGTTCATAAAAAAGAGGCAGGAACACCTTGTACAATTCATAAAATTCAAATAATCCTGGCAAGTGGTAATGTGCTTTATCATTAATTTCAGTCATTGCAAAACTTCCACACATAGATTAAAGTACTCTTTGTCTTCTTCGTATTCTTCTTCTTCGTCTTTTTTTATTTACACTGCGCAAATAATCAATAATCCAATAGGCAGATACCAATACTATTAACCAGCCTAAACAGGCTATCCACACCATAACAAGTTCCGGTGAATCTTTTTCAAGAAATAATAAAGGAACTGCATTTCCTATTAAAAATACAGATGCTATATACCACAAAACAGATATTGCATTATTGTATTTTTTGATACTATCTACTTCTGGCTTCTTTAAAAAAGTATAATAGCCTGCCGGCTTGTCTGATTTACGTATTTTAATTCCCATTACAAGAAAGCCAATCGCTACACCTACGCAAACTAAAAAAGCTAAAATCATATATTAACCTCCACGATACTTAAATTCTCTATCTGTATTTAAGTATTTCTTCTAATGTTTTTCTCGGTCTTTTCTGTGGTGCTTCATCCGCATATCCAACCGAAACGGCACCTATTCAGCTGACCCGTTGCATTAATAACATGCTTCATCTTCCCATAAGCAAAACATATATTTGCAATCCACAGGGAATCACAGATTTCCATAACCCTGCCATCTGCATCTATGTCCTCATAGGGTGACTGTCCATTAGTATTCATAACAATAATGGCAACGGATGCTTCTTTCATAATGCGAATGGTATTAAAAAGCGTCAGGAAATCCGAATGCTGACTTTGGCAGCAATCTGTTATCCCGCTGTTCCTCATTAAGTCCTTCTTCCATTGTCTCAAGCAACCTGTCTTTTCTTGCCGGTATATACAATGTATTTCAATGGCCGGCGGTTCTTCGCTGATAGGGCAAGTGCCACCGCTTCCACTAACATTCCGTTTCATAATCATAATCCTTACTCTTTCTATTTTATACTTCTGAAAATTAATGTCAATTAATATTTAGCGGGGTATGTTAGTTAGTGTAGTTTTTTATGTTTGGGCAGGTGGGATTTTCCACTGTTTGGGTAGAGATTTTACGATCGGCGGCTACAGGAATCTCTACCTTTTTCCCGGGTTTTCCGCATTTTGGGTAGAGATTTCCAAACGGCGGCACCAAGAATCTCTACCTTTTTCCCGGGATTTCCGCCTTTTGGGTAGAGATTTCCAACCGGCGGCTCTTGGAATCTCTACCTATTTCCGGGATTTCCACCTTTTGGGTAGAGATTCACGGATGACAGCTACAGGATTCTCTACCTTTTCGGCAGATTTTCGCCGTTTGGGTAGAGATTCACGGATGACAGCTACAGAATTCTCGATAAAGTCTATATAATGGTGTAAATTACAAATCTATATAAAAAGAGCCAAGTGCTCATCTTTCAGTTATAATTAAGTTACCACACAAAACATAATTGAAAGGATGAAACCCATGGCTCAATTACATTTTACATTAGATAGTGATTTTTTTGTAGGACTTTTTTCAGAAACTAAGGATGAAGCATTTGGCAAGCTTATGGAAGCTTTACTTAATCAGGTTCTTCAAGCTGAATCTACCGAACAACTTGGTGCTAATAACTATGAACGTTCTCAGGAACGTTCTGATTACAGAAACGGAACCCGGACAAGGTCATTAACTACTCGCATCGGAAAGATTGAATTACAAGTTCCTAGACATCGTAATGTACCATTTAAGACTTCCTTATTCGAAAATTACCAGCGTAATGAGCAAGCTTTAATTACAACCATGATGGAAATGGTAGTGCAGGGTATATCAACCAGAAACATCAAAAAAGTAACTGAAGAACTCTGTGGAGAGTCTTTCTCTAAATCTACTGTTTCTGAAATTTGTAAGGAACTTGATGTTCCAATTAAACATTTCAAAGAACGTTTACTGCCGGAACATTATCCGTTTATTATTGTTGATGCGATATATTTAAAAGCACGCGAAGATCATCGTGTCAAGTCCAAAGCATTGTTTATCGCTATTGGGATAAACAATACAGGCCACAAGGAAGTACTCGGTTTTGAAGTATACGATTCTGAGAAAGTAAACACTTGGAAGGAATTCTTTGAAAGTCTTAAAAGTCGTGGCTTACGTGGCGTGGATATTGTGATATCAGATGCACACGCAGGACTTGTTGAAGCAATAAAGGAATGCTTCTCTGGTTCTTCATGGCAACGTTGTCAGGCTCATTTTACTAGAAATATCATAAATAAGTGTCCAAAAAAATACAGCACTGGTTTAGCTTCTGAATTGCGAGATATGTTCAATGCAACTACTATTGAAGAAGCCCGTCGATTAAAAGAATCTATATACGATGAATATAAGGATGTTGCAAATGAATCAATGGTTGTACTTGATGAAGGTTTTGAGGATAGCATTACAATCATGGCATTGCCTTCAAAATATCGTATTGCATTAAGAACCAGCAACATAATAGAGCGTGAAAACAGAGAGATCAGAAGACGGGAAAATGTCATTCAGATTTTTCCTAATACGGAATCTATTATACGACTGATTGGTGCAGTTCTTCAGGATGATCATAATGATTGGAGTGTCAGTCACAGAATTTTTGATATGAAAGAGTACTATGACAAACTAAGCTCCATTCAATCAAATCTCCTGAAGATAAAGGCAGTATAGACGAACTAACATAACTGGAAGATGAATTTACACACAAATTTGGACTTGACTAAATCAAAGAAGATTATGGGTGAAAAGATCTGGATTTGCGATGATTGTCAGGATAAGCTTGATGCACTTGGCTCATTATTTAACTAGTTTTTAAGACAGAATGACAATAATGAAAGGGCTGTACGAGGTACAGCCTCTTTTTTGTCTGTCTGACAGGACAAATGCTATATTTTTTAAAAAAAATATTGTAAAATTTTTAAAAATAGAATAGAATTAGACAAACTATAATTAAAGTAGGGCAAATATATGGTAGAAACAGATCAGTTCAGATATGAGCTTAATTCATATGATGAACCTCTTAAAGAACTGCGCAGCGCTTTGGATCTTGATAACAAGGCGAAGAAAATAGAAGAATTAGAAATGCATATGGAAGACCAGGGCTTTTGGAATGATCCGGAGACTTCACAGAAGAAACTTAAGGAACTCAAAGCACTTAAAGATGCTTTTACCAATTATAATGAGTTGGAGAAGCTTAGAGACGATGCAAGAACATTTATGGAAATTGCCGACGAAGAGAATGACACATCAATTATTCCTGATATAGAGGAACTTGTTAATGAGTTTAAGAATCTTTTTGAAAAAGTAAGGATAAGTACTCTTTTATCAGAAGAATATGATAACTGCAATGCCATTCTTAAACTTAACGCGGGAGCAGGTGGAACAGAGAGCTGTGATTGGGCTTCAATGCTTCTCCGTATGTATACAAGATGGGCAGAGAGCAAAGGATATACCGTTGAGACACTGGATTACCTTGACGGAGATGAAGCAGGTGTCAAATCTGTTACAATCCAGATAAATGGTGAAAATGCCTATGGTTATCTTAAATCTGAGCGAGGAGTCCACAGACTTGTAAGAATATCACCTTTTAATGCTAATGGAAAGAGACAGACCTCTTTTGTGTCCTGTGATGTAATGCCGGATATTGAAGAGGATCTTGATGTTGATATCAATGAAGATGATTTAAGAATAGATACTTATCGTTCAAGTGGTGCCGG
>OMDQ01000088.1_pt1 | contig 10685 bp, 5 predicted proteins | sample 1645241 | NCBI WGS metagenome assembly OMDQ01 (sample SAMEA103958153, study PRJEB25191) | human gut metagenome
GAACGGCGCATCCGTGAACTTTTGGCCGTGATCCGCCGCCGGTTCGAGGTCGCGGGCAATGCTGAGATCACACTGGAGGCCAATCCCGACAGCGCCGGGGACTGGAAGGAGCTGCGGAAGCTGCGGCGGGCGGGCTTCAACCGTCTGTCCCTTGGCGTGCAGTCCACCGACGATGCCCTGCTGCGGCGCATCGGGCGGGTACACACCTATGAGCAGGTGCAGCAGGCGGTGACGGCGGCGCGGAAGGCGAAGTTCACGGATCTGAGCCTGGATCTGATCTACGGCCTGCCGGGGCAGACCATGGAGGACTGGCAGCGGACGCTGGCGGACGCCGTGGCACTGGGACCGGAGCATCTGTCCTGCTACGGCCTGAAGCTGGAGGAGGGTACGCCACTGTGGCAGCAGCGGCAGACGCTGACGCTGCCGGACGACGACGCGCAGGCGGATATGTACCTGTACACCGTGGCGGCGCTGGGCGAGATGGGCTACGAGCAGTACGAGATCTCCAATTTCGCCAAGTCCGGCAAGGCCTCCCGCCACAACCTGAAATACTGGCGCATGGAGGAGTATGCCGGTTTCGGGCCGGGGGCCCACTCCGACTTCGGCGGCGTCCGGTACGGCTATGTGCGGGATATCGACAGCTATATCGCGGGCAGGCTGGTGCTGTCGGAGTCCGAGACCGACAGCACGCTGGCGCGGGACTACGAATATGTGATGCTGTCGCTGCGGACGGCGGCGGGCATCGACCGGCAGACCTTTGAGAAGCGCTACCGTCAGCGGTTCCAGCCCATGGAAACGCTGTTCGAGCAGTATGAAAAAGCGGGTCTTGCCTCACGCACCGAGGGCGGCTGGCGTCTGACGCCCAAGGGCTTTCTGGTGTCCAACAGCATCATCGCCGCCTTGCAGGAGGCGCTGGCGCAGCAGCGTGCGGCGCGGCAGGCGGCCATGGCGGAGGGTAATTTCCGCATCGTATAGCCCCGGCGGCACGGTACATAGAACGGGAGAGGTATCTCTCCCGTTTTTTCCGCCTGCGCTTTTCCCAAAATCGTTCGGTGAACGAACATTTTTTCGCGGGAACAGGGGATATTGTAACGGTTTCGTTAATTTTTAGGTGTGCCGCTTGCGCAGCGTGCAGCGGCATGGTAGACTACTTCATTAGATAAAATCGGGCGTTTGCCCATGCGGATAAAATCAGGCGAGTGCCATGGAGGAGCGGGAGTATGGCAAAATTCAGCGTAAAGAGGCCGCTGACGGTATTTGTGGTGGTATTGGCGGTGGTGGTGCTGGGTATCGTGGCGTATCTGCGGATGACGCCGGATCTGCTGCCCAATATGGATTTCCCCTATGTGGTCATCGTCACCGCCGATCCCGGCGCCAGTCCCGAGGCGGTGGAGGAGGAGATCACGCGGCCTATGGAGCAGTCCATGGCCACGCTGGATCAGATCAAGGAGGTCACCTCCACCAGCCAGAACAGCGTGTCCATGGTGATGCTGGAGTTTGAGGACGGCGTGAACATGGACACCATCAGTGTGGATATCCAGCAGAAGATATCCGTGCTGGAGGGGCAGTGGTCCGACATGGTGGGTACCCCCTATGTGCTGAAGATCAACCCGTCCATGATCCCGGTGATGGTGGCCGCTGTGTCCCGGGAGGGCAGCGACGTCTACGCCCTCAGCGATCTGGTGACGGACGAGCTGACCGGCAAGCTGGAGGGCGTCAGCGGCGTGGCCAGCGTCACGGTATCCGGCGCGCTGACCCGGCAGGCCCATGTGATTTTGGATCAGGAGAAGATGGAGGCGCTGTCCGCCAAGCTGGCGGACGCGGTGAAGGCCCAGCTGAAAAAGGCGGAGGGCAAGCTGTACGCTGCCAAGCAGCAGGTGGAGGACGGTGAAAAGGCGCTGTCCGACGCCAAACGTGCGGCGGCGGACGGCGTAGCCGGCGCTGTGGGCGATTCGGTGGACGAGGTCTATAAAAACCTGAAGGAACTGTACGATAAACTGAAGGATGCGGACATCGGCGATATCCTCGGCGACATCATCACCGACCCGGAGGGCTCACTGGAAAAGCTGCAGCAGAGTCTCGAGTCGCTGCGGGAGCAGACAAAGAAGATGCTGGACGATCTGGAGAGCGGCAAGCTGAAAGCACAGATGGAGGGCGATATCTCCGATTTCCTGGTGCAGATGATGGACGGGATGTCCCAGATGACCGGCGCGGAGCTGCAGCTCAGTCAGGCAAAGAGCCAGATCGAAAGCGGCCTCAAGCAGCTGCGGGAGGCCTACAACAAGGTGGAGTCCCAGACCGATCTGGGCGGCCTTCTGTCCATCTCCACCGTCAGCGGCCTGCTGACGGCGCAGAACTTTTCCATGCCCGCCGGCTACATCGATGACAACAGCGGCGTGAGCTATATGGTGTCGGTGGGGCAGAAGTTTGAAAACAGCACCGAGCTGGAGAATATGGTGCTGTTCGATCTGGGGCTGGACGGCGTCGAGCCCATTACGCTGGGCGACGTGGCCACCGTGGTGGTGACGGACGACAGCGACCAGCTGTACACCAAGCTCAACGACGAAAACGGCATCCTGCTGTCCTTTAACAAGCAGTCCAACTACGCCACGGCGGCGGTCTCCAACAACCTCACCGACCGGTTCCGGGAGCTGGAGAGCCAGTACGAGGGGCTTACCTTTGTGCCGCTGATGGATCAGGGCGATTATATCTACCTGATCGTGGAGACGATCCTCTCGTCCCTGCTGTGGGGCGCGCTGTTCTCCGTGGTGGTACTGTTTCTGTTCCTACGTGACTGGCGTCCCACCGTCATCACGCTGCTCTCCATCCCTGTCAGCGTCATTTTCGCGGTGGTGCTGATGTACTTCACCGGCGTGACCATCAACATGATCTCCCTCAGCGGCTTGGCGGTATCGGTGGGTATGCTGGTGGATAACTCGGTGGTGGTCATCGAGAATATCTACCGTCTGCGGGCCAAGGGCGCTACCATCGTGCAGGCGGCGGTGTCCGGCGCCCAGCAGGTGCTGGGCGCGGTGACGGCGTCCACCCTCACCACGGTGTGCGTGTTTGCGCCCATCGTGTTCGTGGAGGGTCTGACCCGACAGCTGTTCACCGATCTGGCGCTGACCATTACCTATTCGCTGCTGGCCAGCCTGCTGGTGTCGCTGACGCTGGTGCCGGCCATGGCCTCCGGTATGCTGCGGCGCGAGTTCGTGCCGAAGCCGGGTCTGCTGGATAAGATCTATCCCGCCTACCGCAGGGCCATCGCGTGGTCGCTGGATCACAAGGCCGGTGTGCTGCTGCTGTCGCTGGTGCTGCTGGTAACGACGGCGTGGGGCGCGGTGAGCCGCGGCTTCACGTTCATGCCGGAGATCGACATGAACAACCTGTCAGTCACTGTTACCATGCCGGAGGACATCACCCGCGCAGAGGCGGTGGACCTGGCCGATCAGGTGGTGGAGCGGGTCATGTCCGTGGAGAATGTAGAGTCCGCCGGCTTTATGATGGGCAGCGGCGACATGGGCGGCCTGAGCATGGCCAGCGGTGACAACGGCGAATTTGACGTCACCGGCTACCTCACCATGCCGGAGGGTACCTTCGGCTCCGACGCGGGGAAGGAGATCGAGGCGCTGTGCGCCGATCTGCCCTGTAAGGTGACCACCGCCGGTGTCATGAGCGGCATGATGAGCTATATGACCGGTACCGGCGTTTCCCTGCGGGTGTACAGCAGCGACATGGAGTCGCTGCAAAGCGCCGCCCGTTCGCTGGGACAGCGGATGGAGCAGGTGGAGGGCGTGCAGGATGTCTCCGACGGTCTGGAGGACGCCGCCCCCGCTCTGCAGGTGGTGGTGGACCGGAACAAGGCCATGACCAAGGGCATCACCGTGGCACAGATCTATATGCAGGTGGCGGCGGCGCTGCAGGATACCACCACCGTGGCGGATGTGACGCTGGACGGCGAGAGCATGGAGATGATCGTGGACGCGGCGGCGGGCGGCAAGCTGACCCGCGAGAAGTTGATGGATCTGACCATTTCGCCGGACAGCAGCGCTATGTCCTCGTCCATGAGCAGTATGAGCAGCGGCATGAGCGGCATGAGCAGCTCCTCCGCATCCGCCGGACTGAGCCAGCTCACCGGCGGGGAAAGTCAGGACGAGGATACCTCCTTCAAGCTGGGGGAGGTGGCCGAGGTCAAGGAGACGGTGTCCCTCAACAGCATCCAGCGCGACCAGCAGCGGCGGTGCATCACCGTGTCGGCGGCGGTGGCGGACGGCTACAACGTGACCAAGGTCACGACGGCGGTGCAGAAGGCGCTGGGGTCTGTCACGCTGCCGGAGGGCGTCACCGTGGAGTTCGACGGCGAGAACGAGCAGATCATGAACGCCATGCAGCAGCTTCTGCTGATGCTGCTGCTGGGCGTGGTGCTGGTGTACCTCATCATGGTGGCGCAGTTCCAGTCCCTGAAGGCGCCGTTCATCGTGATGTTCACCATCCCGCTGGCGTTCACCGGCGGCTTCCTGGCGCTGCTGATCTCCGGCATCGAGGTGTCGGTCATCAGCCTCATCGGCTTCGTGATGCTGGTGGGCATCATCGTCAACAACGGCATCGTGCTGGTGGACTACATCAACCAGCAGCGTCTGGCGGGCATGGGCCTGCGGGAGGCCATTATCGACGCGGGCGTTACCCGTCTGCGGCCCATCCTGATGACCAGCCTGACCACCATTCTCGGTCTGGTCGTTACGGCGCTGGCGAAAAACGCCGGTACGGCGCTGATCCAGCCCATCGCACTGGTGTGCATCGGCGGCTTGCTGTACGCCACGCTGATGACGCTGTTCGTGGTGCCGTGTATGTACGAGATCCTCAACAAAAAGGAGCTGCATCAGGTGGAGGAGAGCGATCTGACACCGGTGGATATGTAAGCATACATCATACGCATCAGGCGGGGAGGGAACCGATTCCCTCCCCGCTTCGTCTTATGGATAGAAGATCGTATAGGCGAAAGACCTTATGCGGAAAAGGAGGGCGCGAGGATGAGACGATTTTTGACGTGTTTTTTGGCGCTGTGCTGCGCCGCGCTGCTGGTAGCCTGCGAGTGGTCGGCTGTTCCGCTGGAGGGGGACAAGCCGCCGGTCGGCTCCCCACCGGAGCCGATGGAGATCACCGGTCAGCTGGCTGAATACACCGAGGGGAACGTGGACGTGGCGCTGACCATCCCCGATGGCTGGTGGTGGGAGACGCTGGAGGAGGAGGGACAGTCCGGCCTGCGCTTCGGGAAGACCGGGGAGAGGTCTGTTGCCTTCCGGCTGACCTGCTGGCTGGACGGCTACGGCATCTGCGGCACCGGCGTGACGGAGCAGGATCTGACGCTGTCCGGCGGCCAGAGGGTGTGGCAGTACACCGAGGGCGGGCAGAGTACCGTCTGGGTCAATATCGCGTTTCAGGGCGTACCGGGCAGCTATGTGTGTATGCCCGATGACAATGGCGTGATGGGCAGCGCCGCGTGGGACGGCTGCCGGGACGAGGTGCTGGCTATTCTGGGTACCGCCCAGATCGGGCGGGGCATCCTGACGGAGCAGCAGGCCATCGAGCTGGCGGAGGCGCAGTACGACGGCGCATACGCCATGGCGTGGGGCCGATACGATGTAAAGACCGGCTGCTGGTCGGTGGTTTTCTCCGAGGACAGCAGCGGCGGGAACACCGTGACGCGCTATGTGGACAGCAGCGGCACCGTCTCCGATGAGGAGCCGCTGCGCTGCTGGGAGGAGGCGATGGAGGACGGGGAAAAATAGACCTTGACGGGCGGGCGAAAAGATGCTATGCTTTCCCTGTTATCGGCGATGAAGGGCGTGGCTGCCCGGAGCTGCGGGAGGAAATGCCCGCCGGATGCCCCGTTACCGGCAAGAGAGTGTGGAGCGATCCAAATTCAGGTGGAACCACGGACTAAAGCTTAGTTCGCCCTGATGTCAGCAATGGCATCAGGGCGTTTTTTGTTTTCCAAAACTATTCACATAAAAGGAGACGATCACATGAAAAACACTGAAAAGACCATGGATAAGATCGTGGCGCTGTGCAAAAACCGCGGCATCATCTTCGCAGGCTCCGAGATCTACGGCGGCCTTGCCAACACATGGGACTACGGCCCGCTGGGCGTGGAGCTGAAGAACAACATCAAGAAGGCATGGTGGAAAAAGTTCGTGCAGGAGAACCCCTACAACGTGGGACAGGACGCCGCCATCCTCATGAACCCCCAGACGTGGGTGGCCAGCGGCCATCTGGCCGGCTTCTCCGATCCCCTGATGGACTGCAAGGAGTGCAAGGAGCGCTTCCGCGCCGATAAGCTCATCGAGGACTGGTGCCAGACCAACGGCGTGGAGCTGCCCAAGCCCATTGACGCCTTCTCCCAGCAGGAGATGAAGGACTTCATCGAGGACAAGAACATCCCCTGCCCCACCTGCGGCAAGCACAACTTCACCGACATCCGCCAGTTCAACCTGATGTTCAAGACGTTCCAGGGCGTCACCGAGGATGCCAAGAACACCGTGTACCTGCGGCCTGAGACGGCGCAGGGCATCTTCACCAACTTCGTCAACACCCAGCGCACCACCCGCCGCAAGCTGCCCTTCGGCGTGTGTCAGATCGGTAAGTCCTTCCGCAACGAGATCACCCCGGGCAACTTCATCTTCCGCGTCCGGGAGTTCGAGCAGATGGAGCTGGAGTTCTTCTGCAAGCCCGGCACCGATCTGGAGTGGTTCAACTACTGGCGCACCTTCTGCCACAACTGGCTGCTGGGCATCGGCCTGAAGGACGAGAACCTGCGGCTGCGTGACCACGACCCCGAGGAGCTGTGCTTCTACTCCAAGGCCACCACGGACTTCGAGTTCCTGTTCCCCTTCGGCTGGGGCGAGCTGTGGGGCGTGGCGGACCGCACCGACTACGACCTGAACCAGCACCAGTCCGTGTCCGGCAAGGACCTGACCTACTTCGACCCCGAGACCAACGAGCGCTACATCCCCTACGTGGTGGAGCCGTCTCTGGGCGTGGAGCGCAGCGTGCTGGCCGTGCTGGTGGACGCCTACGACGAGGAGGTCGTGGACGCGGAGAAGAACGACGTCCGCGTGGTGCTGCACCTGCACCCGGCGCTGGCGCCCTACAAGGCGGCGGTGCTGCCCCTGAGTAAGAAGCTCAGCGACAAGGCCCGCGAGATCTACACCGAGCTGGCGAAGGAGTGGATGATCGACTTCGACGAGACCGGCTCCATCGGCAAGCGCTATCGCCGCGAGGACGAGGTGGGTACGCCGTACTGCATCACCGTGGACTTCGACACCGTGGGCGACGCCGAGCATGAGGGGGACAACTGCGTTACCGTCCGCGAGCGCGACACCATGCAGCAGGTGCGCGTGCCTATCAGCGAGCTGAAGAACTATCTGGCGGAGAAGCTGGCGTACTAAGCGCGGATACACCGCCGCGAGACATAGAAAAAAGAGAGCCGTTCGGCTCTCTTTTTTGCGCTTATTCACGACCCTCCGGGAGGGGAGCGATGACGGTCTTGTAGATGTGCCGAAAGAACACCAGCGTCAGCAGCAGGGAGGACACCTCCGCGATGGGGTAGCACCACCACACCAAGTCGCTGTTGCCGACGGCGGCGCCATAGCGTGCCAGGACATAGGCGATGGGCACGAGGAACACCAACTGCCGGACGATGGACGTGACCATGGAGTACATCGACTTTCCCAGCGCCTGGAACGAGCTGCCCAGCGCGATGCACATACCGGCCATGCAGAAGCTCAGGGCGATGATGCGCAGGGCGGGTACGCCTGCGGCCAGCATCACGTCGCTGGCGTCAAAGAGCCGCAGCAGCGTATCGGGTATGGCCCAAAACAGCACCGTGCCGAACACCATGATGCAGCAGGCGTACAGGGTGCTGCGCTTGATGGTGGCCATCATGCGGCGGCGGTTCTGAGCGCCGTAGTTGTAGGCCACGATGGGGATCACGCCGTTGTTCAGGCCGAAGATGGGCATGAAGATAAAGGAGTTCAGCTTGAAATAGACGCCGAAGGCGGTGGCTGCCGTCTCGTGGGCGGCGTGGTAGGTGATGAGGATCTTGTTCATCAGGAACGTCATCACCGAGCCGATGGCGATCATAATGACGCTGGGCAGGCCGATGGCGTAGATCTCGCCGATGAGCCGGAAGTCGGGGCGGAAGCCGCGGAGGGACAGGGTGATGTCGGTGTTCTTCCGATGGTTGAACCAGACCGCCAGCGCAAAGCCACAGAACTGGCCGATGATGGTGGCCACCGCCGCGCCCGCCACGCCCATTTTCAGCCCGAAGATGAAGATGGGGTCGAGAATGATGTTGATGATAGCGCCCAGCCCCTGGGTGTACATACTCAGCAGGGAGCGGCCGGTGCCTTGCAGCAGCCGCTCGTACATGATCTGGCAGAACATACCCAGCGAGCCGATGGTGACGATCCGCAGATAGTCGTTGCCCATCTGGATGATGCTCTCCACCTGCGTCTGGGAGCGGAAAAACAGGTCGGAGCAGGTCAGACCCAGCAGGGCGGAGATCACAAAGCCCACCACCGCCAGAAAGACGCCGTTGTTGGCTACCCGGTCGGCCCGTTCCCGCAGCCTCGCGCCCAGCGCACGGCCCATCAGGGCGTTGACGCCCACCGCCGTGCCGGTGGCAAGGCCGATCATCAGGTTCTGCGCCGGGAACGCCAGCGATACGGCGGTCAGCGCCTGCTCACTGACGCGGCTGACGAACCAGCTGTCCACGATGTTGTACAGCGCCTGCACCAGCATGGACGTGATGATGGGCAGGGACATATTCCAGATCAGCTTCGTAATGGGCATGACGCCCAGCTTGTTTTCATTTTCCATACGGACTCCTTTATTGATAACTTGAATGTAACTCAATATTTTATCATGTCCCGGCAAAAAAAGAAACCCCCGAATATGTGTGAAACGCACATATCCGGGGGCGAAAATTTGTGAAAGGCGAGGAAAATATTTCGTATGGCGAAGGAATTAGCGCTCTTGGAAGAAAGCGCGCAGCTCCTCGGCCGTGCAGACGGCGCTGCCTTGGGCAAATCCGTCCCGCCCGCCGCCCCGCCCGTGGAGGGCGGTGTTCATGTCCTTGATGAACTGGCGCAGGTCGCCGCCGCTCTCAATGACGGCGTACCGGTAGTCGCCGTCCCGTCCGGCAAACACGGCGCAGCGTCCGCCGGCGGCCTTGGCGATGGCGTCGCACAGCCGCCGCGCACCGTCGCCGTCCAGCGGCTCTGCGATGTGCAGGACGCTGCCTGCGCCGCGATACTGCGCCGCGGTGTGGGCGAAGTCAGCCTCCTCCAGCCGGGCGGCCTTCTCCTTGAGGGAGAGCAGCTCCTCCTGCAAGCGACTGACGGCGGCAAAGGCGCTCTGGGGCTTGACGGACAGCGCCTGCCCGATCTGGCGGGCCTGCTCCCAGCCGGCGGCGAGGCAATCCAGCGCCCGCTGGCCGCACAGCAGCTCCAGCCGCACGCCGTCCCGGAACTTCTGGCAGCTCAGCAGCTTCAAAAGCCCCACTTGCCCGCTGCTGGCCACATGGGTGCCGCAGCAGGCGCACCGATCCGCGCCGGGGAACTCCGTGATCCGCACCGCGCCGGTCAGCTCCTTTTTGCTGCGGTAGGGGAGAGCCGCCAGCTCCTCCGGGGAGGGATAGCGGATCTCCACGGGGTGATCCTCCCAGATGTACGCGTTGGCGCGCCGCTCGATCTCCAGCACCTGCGCCCACGGGATGTCGGCGTTGTAGTCGATGGTGACAACGTCCGCGCCCATGTGGAAGCCCACGTTGTCGCAGTGGAACGTGCTGCACAGCAGACCGGAGATGATATGCTCGCCGGAGTGCTGCTGCATATGGTCGAAGCGCCGCGCCCAGTCGATGCGGCCGCTGACCTCCGCACCTTCGGACAGCGCCCGGTCGCACAGGTGGGTGACGACGCCGTCCTTCTCGTGTACATCCAGCACGCGGGCCTCGCCCAGCGTGCCGTGGTCGGCGGGCTGACCGCCGCCCTCGGGGTAGAAGGCGGTGCGGTCAAGGGTGACGGCAAAGCCGTTTTTCACGGCCTCGCAGGACTCCACCACGGCGGTGAAGTCCTGCGTATAGGCGTTTTCGTAGTAGAGCTTGACGGTGTCCATCAGTCGTCCTTTTCCACGTCGCCGACGATGGCGATGTGCAGCTCATCCAGCTGCTTCTGCTCCACGACGGAGGGCGCGCTCATCATCACGTCCTGCGCGTTCTTGTTCATGGGGAAGGGGATGATCTCGCGGATGGAGCTTTCACCGGCCAGCAGCATGACCATGCGGTCCACGCCCGGAGCGATACCAGCGTGGGGAGGCGCACCGTAGCAGAAGGCGTTGTACATGGCGGGGAACTTCTTCTTCACGTCCTCCTCGCCCAGACGCACCAGCTCGAAGGCCTTGACCATGATCTCGGGGTCGTGGTTACGGACAGCGCCGCTGGACAGCTCCACGCCGTTGCACACCAGATCGTACTGGTCGGCGGTGATGGTCAGGGGGTCGATCTCGCCCCGCTCGGCCTTCAGCAGCACCTCCAGCCCGCCGCTGGGCATGGAGAACGGGTTGTGGCAGAACTCCAGCTCGCCGGATTCGTCACCGATCTCGTACATGGGGAAGTCCACGATCCA
>OMDQ01000095.1_pt1 | contig 10382 bp, 5 predicted proteins | sample 1645241 | NCBI WGS metagenome assembly OMDQ01 (sample SAMEA103958153, study PRJEB25191) | human gut metagenome
CCCGGTTCCAATCCATCTTGTCCAACACGATATTTACCCTCTTTATAGATTTTTTCCTCATCTATTACTTTAATATACGCATTTATTATTTTTTCATGATTACTCTCATTCGCAGTTTTAGGCTCTGCTACATCTCCTAACTCAAAATTATTTTCCACATCACTTTCGCAAATATCAACATCTATCATATCAGAACAGCTAATAGTCTCTTCAGTTTCATAAAACTTCTCGTTTTTTTCGTCACAGGTCGCATTATCGTCTTCAACAAGCACCTTTTTAGTTGTATCACTATATTGCTTTGAAATTTCCACCGGTTCAATCTTATTTTTGCGTTTTATCATATTAAACAATTTTTCAAACATATCTGCCATTCTTCCACCTTCTGTATTTTATGTACAATATCAAGTTTTTCACCTCAATCATTATATCATGCCTATTACAATTTTGGCATGCCGGAGTTGTTGTAATCTCCTTAATACCTGTGATAAATACCTGAGAGATTGTTTTCATCATTGACCAGCCATGATCAATGCCGATTACTTCTAACTTGTTATTCATGTTCCTGTCTCTCCTTCCCTTCCGTAATATTCGCTTCCATATGGCGTTCCATGGGAATTGAGTGCTGCTGAAATCAGAATATTGGTATCAATCAGTATTCTCATAAGCCCTCCACTTCTTCTCTTACCTCTCTCACAAGTGCATCAATATCTTCCTCTGTTTCCAGACCACTCTTTGCTGCTTCTCCCTGCATACCGCCTTGAAGCATTTTCATAGCATAAACTGCTGCATTCATCATTACAACCTGATCACCTTCACAAATCAGTGTTACTCTGTCTCCTGTTCCGATTCCAAGCTGCTCTCTGATTTCCTTTGGAAGAGTTATCTGTCCTTTGGACATTACCTTTGCGTTATCTACTATCATGTTTGCCATGTCGTTCACTCCTTTCAAAATCTTAAAAGTAGGGTATTCCCTACTTGCCCTACTTATAGTATATCCAGTTTTCATGATAATATCAACTCCTTTTCAAAAATTTACACACCAAATGAGTAATCCAGAAACTCATTCTCTTCCGGCTCCATTTGCTCCTGTTTTCCAGCTTCTATCGGCTGTTCATTGCTCTGTGTCGGTTCTGTAACAGGCTTTACCCCCACCGATGCAACAGTTCCCGGATTCCCTCGCTGATACGGATAAGACATTATCCCTCCAGCCTGCAATCCCGCCTGAAAGAAAGCCTGCAAAAACAGTCGCCAAGGAAAGAAATACGGCACAGCGGTTTTTATGACCTCTGTGCCGTATTTGTGATGTTTCCGTGATGGATCGTTAATTGTTACTTATCTTTGATTATTTGACGGAATGTCTTTTCCTTTTATCAAATACCATTACACCTGTCAGAACACCGCCGCTGATATACAGCAGTGCGATCCAGAGGATCATATCGCTGTTGTCACCGGTCTGCGGATAATCCGTACCTGTCGGCTTGCCCGGCTCTGTCGGTGTTCCGGTAGCCGGAATCTCAACTGCCGTCTTCTTGTAGCCGCAAACCTTGCACTCCTCATGCTTGGAGCCCTTTTGCGTTGCGGTCGCTTTCTTGTCAACAACCCACTTGAAGTCGTGCGCCGCCTTATCGGCCTTATCTCCACAGGAACACTCATGCCAGTGGTTGTCGGGATCGTACTTCCACTCGCTGCCGTAGCTGTGAGTATGCTCACCGTCGCCTGTGCCGCTATTGCGCAGAATCGTCAGCGTGTAGGTTTTAGCACCGATTTCCACGACAATGTCGGTTCTGCCGCTGTCGGGGATGGCAACGGTTGCGCTGCCGCCGGTGGACAGATCCTGTCCGTTGATGCTCACGGACTCGCCGTTTCCAGACACCGCTGTGACTAGCGTAGATGTTGCTCCGCTATCATTTTGCAGCGTATAGGTATAGTTCGTTCCGTTGGCGGTAAAATCGCCGAGCCCCACTGCCAGACCTTCAAAGGTCAGAAGGTCATTACCGGGCACTGCGGCTCGCACCACTACGCGGGTGCCAAGCCGGGAGAAGGTGACGGTTTCCGTCTGGAAGGTTTCCCCGGAGATGGCACCGCCAATACTGGTCTTTTTCGTTTCCAGAACGGTCCCGGCAGCATCCAGCAGCGTGGCCACCAGCTCTGCGCTAGTCTGAGGCTGCAGGCAGTTGTTGCGCAGGGTAATGGCGGCGGTGCTGTGACCGTTGCCGTCGTTCCCCTGTGTCACATCCATCGTCAGCTGCTCTCCGGTGCGGGCCAGTGCGCCGGTCATATGGACGCTGGCCTCGCTGTCACTGCCGTCATACTCCGGCAGGCGCTGATTGCTTCCCGTTCCACCGATCTGACCTTCCGCCCACGCCTCAGCGTACAGATAGGTACCCACATTTGGGATCTCTGTTTTGCCAATGGAGTTCATATACTTGCCCAGATCATAGGTCAGGTCCAGTGTAAAGGTTCCCTGATCGATGCGGGCGAGGGCGCTGTCTTCGGAAATGGTAATTTCATTATCGCGAACCGATACACCGTTTGTGGTGCAGGCTACCTCTGCATGTTTGGTATGCAGATCATCCGCATAGAACGCAAGCTTCACCTCGCGACCATTTTTGCCGGCCAGAGTGGCGGCAGAGGAATTATAGAGGGTCATGCGCACCGTGCGCTTGCCGGCACTCTCCGCAATCACTTCCATTTGCGAGATTCCAATGTCGGGATAATCCAGATACACTGTGCCTTTTTCGTTGATGCCGCTAGTGGCGGTGATGGTATAGCCCGGGTTGGTCACATGGTCCCCCACATGGTGCCAGACGGTAAGGGTGGTGCTTTCATTTGGCAGCAGTGTTTCCGTAAGGGTGGCGGTTTCCCCGCTGCCAATGCTGACCTTTAGGTTTGTCACATCGTTCAGCCCGGTGTTGCGTATGGTAAAGCTAATAGGTGTCAGGCTGTTCAGCGCCAGCGTTGCATAATCCACACCGATCTGTTCCACTTCCACCGCATCGGTGACAAAATCAGAGGTAGCGGTATAGAGGTTCGTTTTCTCACCCGGAACGGTCACGCCGCCGATTACCTGCGGGTTTTCATCGTCATAGAAGGTGGCCTGAATGACAGCCTGCGCCTGATTGCTGCCGCTGACATAGACATCAAAGTGGTCAGCCAGCGTGCGATCCGGCAGCTCTGCCAGTTCCAACGGTGCGGATAGAGTATAGGTATTTGTGGCATAACGCAGCTTGGCCGCCTTCAAAATGCCGTGATCTACCGCGCCGTTGACGTCATTGACAGTCTCATTCCAGACGATGGTAAGATCATTGAGGCTGCGATGATCCCCGCTGAGTGAAGCGAAGCGGAAGTCTCCGCCCACGTCGGCGTTGCCGCTGTTAGTCAGGGCAGACAGAGAGCCAGGGAAACTGTTGGACATGGTGCCACTGCCGTCCACAGCCAACAGCTGGATATCGCTGCTGCCGTCTCGGACGCTGTGCCAACCGATGACAAATCGGTCATCCCCGCTGCCGAAGTTGGCTGCAACGACCTGAGGGTTTTCGTCAAGATTGCTGTCACGGGTCGCCAACATGGCTGTACCGGGAGTTCCGTCAGCAGCCACGGTACAATAGGCGATCTCGTAGGCGGAGGTATCTCCGGTTCCGCTGCGGTCCAGCGAGTAAACCGCCATAGCGGTTCCGTCGGGCAGCATGGCCGCCTGCAACGCCTTCACTCTGCCAGTAGCACCGTTATAAAGCATTTTGGCATTGCTCCAGTCGCCGTTACTGCTGTCATAGCAACTGTACATGATACAATCTCTGGTCGTGAAGTTCAGCAAGTTGCTGCCCTGCGTACCAGGATCTGGGGTGTAGACGCTGCGCCAGAACACGATGGCCTTGCCGTCGCCGCCCACTGCCGTGACTGGTGCCAGATCCGGCGTGCCGTCGTTGGTTAGGCGGGTGGAAGTCCAGGTTGTGCCGTTATAGACGGACACTACGATCTCCGTGCTGTTCATCAGCAGGTTTTGATCTTCCAAGGTCACGGAATCTCTGGCATCTTTACCCGGCAGGTCGGTGCCCATGCGAACCCAAGCAGCCGCCGCGAAGCTGTCAGTACCGGACAAAGAAACGCTCGTGTCGCCGTAGCCGGAGAATCCTGTAGGATTGTCAATTTTGCTGGAGACAGAATAGCCGCTGCCATTGAGGGTGGAGAAATGTGCCCGGCTGTCGTAAATACTGCTGCTGTTGCCGTCGTTGATGTAGGCCAATACCTTCCCGTCATCGCTGAGCTGTGGATAGGATGTTGGGTTGGCATTGGTCTGGATGTTTTCCAGTCCACTGGTGGAGTTCAGAGAGAACAGTCTCATCCGCTGCTGGGGCTGGCCCCAAGTACGGGCATATTGCTCCAGATAGTCCCGGCTTTGGAGCGTTGCACTTCCAGAAGCCACCTGCATTCCGCTCTGGGCCGCCGCCATCCGCAGCGAGGCAAGGCTCAGCCCACTGGTGGCGTTATTCCAGTAGTTGTCGATTGTTTTCCAGTCATTAAAAGTCTTGGTGCCTCCAAGGGTTCCGGAGGCGATCACCGCCTCGTAGGAGATAAACAGGAAGCTGGCCACAAATTTGATTCCCACTTCGCTTTGGATTCCCAGGGCCTGACCGTTGATCTGGCGCTTTGTCTCGTCGGCAAGATAGGTGCGGGAAAGGAACTTATTCTGACTGTCCACATCCAAATTGCCGAATAGGCCGATCTTCAGCGCCACGACCGAATAGTCAAAGCCAATGCCGCCAAACGCGTGGACATAGGCGTTGATACGCAGCGTGGTCAAAAAGTCATTCACTGCCGTGGCCGTAGGATCACTCCAGGCAAGCTCTGTACCCTCGCCCTGCTGACCGTAGCGCACTGCGGTACGGAAATCCAGCTGAATGGCACCACCCAGCTCAAAGGTTGCTGTCAACGGCACGGGGCCAGCCATGGCGTTCACGCTGAATGTGAAGCCCACGCCAACGCCGGCGGTAAAGCCACCGCCTACGGTGAAAACCTCCCACTCCTTTTTTTCGGCGTTATAGCGGATTTCCGCTTCGTAAAAGCCCTCCAACTGCAAGTTGAGATCCGTGTTGGTGACCTTGCCGGCCATGGAGTTGGCTTTGTACTCTCCCTTAGGATTATAGGTACCCTTGGCCATCTGGCTCAGATCCCCGGTCCCGGGCACGCCCACTTCAAGGTTCTGCGTCAGCACATTCGCACCCAAGGCCACGCCGTCCTCGGAATAGTCCATGTCCTCCATCTCCAGCGTATTGTACCCGGCCCAAATCATGGCACGGAACACGGAAGGATCTTCGCTAGGGGTGATAATCATTTTGAACACGGATGTGTCCACCGGACCGCTCAGATCATCCAGCCGTCCAGTCAGCACCTTGAGAATATTACTATCGCCCACTCCGCCAAAGTCAACGTCATTCACTCCACTGGAGTCCTTCATCGTCAGCAGAATACCGGTGACGCGGTCATCCTCTGTCACCTTGGGAACTCGGGTCAGATCAACGACCCGGAATGGCATTATTTTCTCTTGCAACAGGCTGCCGTTCAGGCTCAGCTGCGTTTTCATACCTACATCCTTGCCGTCGGCAATCCATCCGGAGGTGGTCATGGTGGCCTCTGTGAGGGTCAGATCGTTTTCCGCTACAGGGATGGATGAGAATGGGTACTGTTTGGTACTGCTGCTCTGGGCGGCAGGAAGAATGCCGTATTCGTCCGCCAGCTTGAGACTGTAATTCTTCGCGTTGGCAATCTTCTCGCCCCAGAGGAACATGGTGGTGTGCAGGGTTGCTGTTTTAAAGCTGCTGTTAGGGCCAATTTTTCCAGTCGAGTTGCGGACATCCACCTTCTGACCGTTGGCAAGACCGTAATCAACGCTTTGCGCCACAATGAAGGGTTTGTTTTCCTCCCCCTCCGGCACGCGCTCCAGAGAGACAACGCCCTCTGCGGTGCGCATTACATCGTCCACGCCCAGCTTGCCGTTGACGGTCAGCAGCAGCGGATAGTACTTGTCGCCGTCAATTGCGCTGATCTCCAGAATGTACTCCAGCTGATCCAGAGCGGAAAGCGCCGTGGTGCTGCTCTCGCCCTTTTCGGCCGACCAGAACTGGGTGGAATCCAGATAGACGGTTATATTTCCCGCCGCATCCGTGGTATAGGTGTCGCCGGTGATGCCACTGACAAGTGCTCCTGCCCTGGAGCCCAGCAGAGCTGTCTCGCAGTAGCCTCCGTTTTTATAAACGCCACCGCGAACGGTCACCGTTTTGTTCGCCAGAGGATTGCCACCCGGCGTGATAAGCGTCACAGATGCCCGGGCGACTCGCCGAAGGCTGAAGGTATTCAAAGGATAAAGCTGCAGTTTTGTGGCATCCCGCTCGCCGGAACGCAGATTTTCTTTATAGATGGTACCTAAATAAATATCCTCGCCGGAGCCGGACCGCAGAGACACCTCACTGGCGATTCCGTTGGGTTCGTAAAGTGCCAGCACGCCTTCACTGTTGGTCGTGACCGTTTTAGGCACACCTTTGCCGTCGGTGTATTGCAGCGTTGTTTCCGCTGCAGGCGTCAACTGGAAGAGATAGAACTTATTTTGCAGCGTTTTCGCTGTCACCTGTACGTCGGCACGCATGCCCGTGGCGGCATGGGTAGCCGTGACGGTTGCGGTGCCGTTGGCCAAGGCAGACAGCGCCATTTTGGTTTCGGGAAGGTAGGAATCAAAGGAGAAGTTCCTGATGTCCTCATACAATCCTCCCTGCTTGTAGTTGACGGAAATGGCATTGTTGTTGCTGGAGAGCCACCGGATGCCGTCTTTAAAGGAGTTCCATCCGTACTCGTCATAGTTGATGCCTATGTACTCGATCAGCCCCAACTCCTGGCGCAGCTGCAAAATTTTAGCTGTATCGGTGGGCAGGTTGCCGCTGACCTTGGAGGTATTGTCCATGGTCAGCTTAGAAATCGTGTTTCCTTTGTCGTCCTGCACCTTCAGTGCGTCAGCATCGTAGACATACAGTGGGAATGAGTCGGTGCTTGGAGATTCCTCACCAGGATTCTCCACGCTCAAAACCACTTGATAGGTGTCCTTTAGATTGCCGGCTTTCACACTCTGTAATGGCAGGGAGTAACTTCCAAAGGTACCGGATAGACGCTCACTGGCCACCACTTGGGTGTTGTTGTCCTCTGTGACCCGGGTAATGGTTAGTGTGGCCGGTTGAGAGGCCCCATCAGTGGCGTTTTTCACCGACCAGTCGATATTGACGGCGACGTCGGTATCCTTGAGGTAAATGCTCTGGGGCGGTGTCAGCTTGGCTGTGGCAGGTGGTGCCTGCACGATGATCCAGGCAAGTGCCGACAGGCGGACGTTCTCACCCTTGGCGTTGGGGTGCGGCATGGATACCAATACCGTGTAGGCAGGGGTATTGCCGGTGGAGAGCTTGGAGAGCACATTCTCCTTGATCCGCACGCTGTTTTTATCCTTGCCGGCTTTATAAGTTGCAACGGGATTGAGGCCGCTCAGCGCCGCCTTATTCGCATAGTTACCCTCATACAGGTCAATCCTGTACTTAAACTCTTTATTCGGTGCCATCAGCGCGGCGTTGGAGCTCCACAGTACGGTGGCGGGCTGATTTACCCGCGTCACGATGGACGAGCCGCCGGGAATCACCAGTGCCAGGGAATCGCCTGCCGTCACGGTATAAGGCTTTGACTCACCCGTCACATCATCGGCAGTGTCCTCAGTCCCGTTGTCCGCCGTAAAGGTAAAGGTGACGGCTCCTACCTTGGTTCCTGTGGTGGCAACAACGCCGGTATCCTCGTTGATGGTGGCAATGAGCGTGTCACTACTGCTCCATTTACCGGTAGTGTAGCTTGCCTGCTCACCGTTTTCCCCAAAAACCTCAGCCTTAAGCGTAGGGCGGGTGGTTTCGGCGAGGGAAATCGTATAGTCGGCGTCATTCGCTTCCTGGGCGATGGTCACCGTGTGCGCGGAAACTTTCTTTGCCACCGTGAACTGCCGGGTCAGGGGAAGCACATTCACCCAGTTAGGAGCGTCTTTCGTGCCCTCGTTGGCCTGCAGCGTCACCGTATAGGTGCGGTCGAAAGCAGCGGGTGCGATTGCGTAGTCGCTAATGGTGAAGGCTTCCTTCTCTGTGTCCAGATAGACCTGCAGATGGATTGGTTCAGCCGCGGAGTCGTACCTCAGCTCGAGGCGGAAAGGGGCTTCCTTCGGGTCTGTGCCTGCCGGGGTGTGATAATTGCTGTATACGGTCTTGTAGGCCTGCTCCATGTTGGCGTTCATCGTGAACGATGCCTTGCCGTCGGCGTAGGCGGCCGTCAGCTCGGTGGGAGCGTTGCGCATCAAGACGCTCTTCAGCGTAACGTCGGTAATCGAATTGCTTGGATAGAGTGAGGTATCCAGCGGATGATCGAAAACATCCTTCACACCGGTCATACCATTGACGGTGACCGTGGTGTCATCCGTATCCTGCACTGGGTACCAGAGCATTGCCGTGACGCCGTAGTTGTTCATGGAAAGCGCATCGGCGCTATACTCTTTGCCATTGATGGTCACGATGGCGCTTCTAAGATCCACGAACTCGTTAAAGGTAACTGTGATGGGCACGTGCTGTCCGCTGGCATAGGTTCCCGCCGGGGCCGTGACGCTTTGGATGGTGGGATTGTCCGTGTCCACCAGCATGGCGGAGACGTTGCTGTTCTTGGTGGTGGCCCAGGAATTTTGGATTTCGCCCTGTACACTTTTCATATACAGTCGGAAGGGCAGCCAGTACTGCTGATCCCCTCTGTTTTGCGTGGTAGACTGCAGGGAGATGTTGACCGTTTCGCCCTTGTTAATCGTACAGCCCAGCGTTCTCGTTCTGTCGCTGCTGAGCTCCAGAGTGCTTCCATTGAACTTGTACTCCGTCAGATAGAACGGGGCAAAGGGCTGGTTTTTATACCAGCCATACGGCGCATTGCCAGTATAGGCAGCTTTGTCGGTACTCCAGTCAAACGTGATGCTGGCGTCGATTTGGTATGGCTGATAAAATGGGGCGGAGCTGTCGGGAAGCACCGAGTTGCGAGCACCCTCCAAAATTCTGATGGTATCGCTTAACGCAACGAAGTCCGGATTGTCGGCACCGCCGCCGACAGTGTATTTATCTGCCAGCAAAGGAATATACATATCCCCCTGTATTGTGGTTGTGCTTTCGTATCTTTCCTCATAGTTCGGCGCGGTCATTGATGTTTGTATTGTGGGGGCGCCAACCGTCTTTATTAGCTTGAGCTGATGGTGGTCGGCATAGCTGGCGCCGTCATAGAACACCAGATTTTCCGCATCGTAAAATTCAATCATCCCCAGCAGGTCACCATAGGAATAAGAATTATCGTGCCAGTATTGGGTATTTCCTTTGGTTTTAACCTTGACAGTGATTTTACAACCACCTAAACTAAAAGTTTCGCCTACGTCATAGGTCAGCTTGTAGGACCCGTCGCTTTGGAGGTCCCCACTCTTCCCGCTTATCGAGACCTCCACACCGTCGATATACTCGCTGAGCTGGCCTTCTTGAATGCGGTAGGAAAAGCCGACCGGTTTTCCGCGGTATACAGTAAAAGTCCCGGACTCCCATTTCTTGTTTGCGAGATTATCCAGCGTTTGGCTCATCATGCCGCTCATATCCACCGTCTCAACGCCCACAGGCGGTGTGGTAAAGGCGGAATACCGCAAACTGATGCCCTGCAGCTCCAGCTGCTCCGTCAGGCTATTGAGATTCTCCAGAGCTTCCCCGGTAAACTCCCTGTCGGAGAAATAGGTGTCCTTGATCCGCTGCAGCTCCTGTTCGATTTGGATCATGGTCTTCAAATCGCCCAGCGCCACCGGAGTCCCATCCACGTCGGCTATGCGGGTGAGATCCGTGGCGGGATTTTCCAGCAGCTCCATGACAGCCGCCAGTGTCAACACCTGGCCGTCCAGCGTGATGGTTTGATCCACCTTGAAATTGCCGTCTTCATCCAGCAGCCCCAAAGCGTTCAGCATGGAAAGCACCTGGTCGCTGCTGCCGCCAGTCAGGGCAGAGAGCTGCTCCAAAATCGCCTGATTTTCCTCGGGTGTGTTGCCCAGCGAATCGCTCAACGCTGCAAACGCCGCTGTCGGCAGCATGGTCAGCACCATGCAGCAGACGAGCAGTATGCTAAGTATTCGTTTTTTCATTGGCTTTTCTCCTCCTGTTCGTGTCGGTTCGGTTTGTCCGCCCCGCCTTTTTTCTGGTTTTCTCTGTTTCTGAGCCGGAAGCACAGCACGGTGAACGCTGCCGCCGCGGCAAAGGAGACGACGCCTACCAGCACATAGCCGCCCGCGTCCTCCCGCAGCAGCATCGCGC
>OMDQ01000099.1_pt1 | contig 10333 bp, 3 predicted proteins | sample 1645241 | NCBI WGS metagenome assembly OMDQ01 (sample SAMEA103958153, study PRJEB25191) | human gut metagenome
TACACGACGCTCTTCCGATCTTGAGTGTGATTTCGCCCGTCAACTCTTGTCCAACGGAAAACTTGTCGCCAGTCGTAAAAGCGCGCTGCAGTTCAGGACAACCGGAAAAATCGCAGCGATAAACGTCCGGAATGGTGAATATGTCTCCTCAGGTGCCGTCATCGCCACCGTTGACCGTCCCGACTTGAAACTGTCGCAGGAATCCTCCCGGCTTTCGCTCCAGAAGGCCGAGCTGGATTTGTATGACTATCTTGTGGGACAGGGTTATTCGGCTGGTGACACCACCTCGGTTTCCGCCGACCTGCTGGCCATGGCGAAGATGAAATCCGGCTATTCCGCCGCCAAGAACGATTTCGCGCGCTCGTCCTACGAGATCGCCGGAACGGTTCTCCATGCCCCGTTCTCCGGGCGTGTCGCTGACATCAAGCAGAAGCCGTTCGACCAGAGTCCGTCCGGTACTTTCTGCACGATTGTGGACGACAGTGTGCTGGAGGTGGATTTCTCGGTGATGGAGTCGGAATATTCATTCCTCTCCGTCGGTCTGCCGGTGAGGATCCGTCCGTTCGCTGACGAGACCAAGGAATATTCAGGGAAAGTCACCGCCATCAATCCTCTCGTGGATGAGAAGGGGCAGATCTCCGTCACCGCGCAGGTCCGGAACGACGGCTCGCTGATCGATGGAATGAACGTCCGTGTGATCGTGGAGAGGATGATTCCGGGACAGCTTGTCGTGCCTCGCAGCGCGGTGGTGATCAGGGACAATCTGGACGTGCTGTTCACCTGCACGGATGACGGCAAGGCACATTGGACTTATGTCACGATACTTTATTCCAATGGTGAGTCCTACGTGGTCGAGGCCAACAAGGACAGGAACGCCGAACTGAACGAAGGCGACCAGGTGATTGTCTCCGGCAATCTCAATCTGGCGGACAACTCTGATGTGCTGGTAAAAAGGTAGGCAATGCTGAAACATCTGATAGACAGACCGATAACCGTGACGATGATAACCCTTGTCATCGTTGTTCTGGGCATTGTCAGCATACGTCTGCTGCCAGTGTCGTTGGTTCCGGATGTGGACATCCCGTACATCACGGTGCAGGCCACGTCCTCTGAACTTTCGGCCAGGGAGATGGACGAGAGTGTGCTGAAGCCTCTGCGCCAGCAGCTTATCCAGATCAACGGGCTTGAGGACATCGTCAGTGAGGCGAAGGACGGCAGCGGGACGATCCGGCTTACGTTCAACCACGGTTCGGACATCGATTATCTTTTCATTGAGGTCAACGAGAAGATTGACCGGTCCATGTCCAGCCTTGGCGACATCGCCCGGCCTAAGGTCTTGAAGGCCAGCGCCACGGACATTCCGGCGTTTTTTGTGAATATTACTTCTTCGGTCGCTGAGCCTGTCGAACCACAAGCTCAGGGACCGCCTCAGAATCGGTCGCTGAGCCCGTCGAAGCGCACCGAGCCTGAGGCCCAATCGGACTTGTTCCCCGTAACCGAGTCCTTCTCCCAGATGAGCCGCTTCGCACGTGACGTGATCAGCAAACGCATCGAACAACTCTCCGAAGTCGCCATGGTCGATGTCAGCGGCCTTGTCAGTGACGAGATTCTCATAATTCCGGATGAGTCCAAGCTACTCCAGGCAGGGATGACAATGAATGAGTTCGAGAGTTGTGTCAAGAGTTCCAACATCCGCCTTGGCAGTCTCACAATCCGTGACGGAGAGTACCGCTACAATGTCAAATTCGATTCCCGGGCTTCCTCCAGTGAAGACATCGCCAACCTCTGGTTCAAGAAGGAAGGACGCCTTCTTCAGATAAAGGACGTCGCCAAGGTCGTCGTCCACCCGGCAAAACGAACCGGCCTCGTCCGCTCGAACGGAGAGGATGCCGTGTGTCTTGCCGTCATCAAGCAGAGCGAGGCGAAGATGTCGGACCTGAAGTCGGCCATGAACGGTCTGATGGACAGTTTCCGGAACGACTACCCTCAGTTGAGCTTCGAGATCACGAGAGACCAGACCCAGCTTCTTGAATATACCATCAACAACCTGCTACAGAACATCGTGGTCGCCCTCCTTCTGGCGAGCGTCATCATATTCCTCTTCATGAGGGACTTCCGCTCTCCGGTGCTGGTGATCCTGACGATGCCGGTGGCGCTGATATTCTCGATGCTCTGCTTCTATGCCATCGGATTGACCCTGAATATTATATCCCTCTCCGGTCTGCTTCTCGGAGTCGGAATGATGACTGACAACACGGTCATCCTTGTCGATAATATAACCGGCCGCTGGCAACGTGAAGGGAACCTGCGCTCCGCTGTCCTTGAGGGCACGAAAGAGGTGAGGGGAGCGATGCTCAGCTCCGTGCTGACAACCTGCGCGGTGTTCATTCCGTTGATATTCATGAGCGGCATCGCCGGGGCGATGTTCTACGATCAGGCTATGTCGGTGGCCATCGTGCTGCTGACCTCCTACATCGTGACCATCCTTGTGATTCCGGTCTATTATTACTGGTGGTTCAAGGGTTCGGATGGTTTCCGTCCGAGTCCGCTTTTGGAGAAAATCAACTTTGACGAACCGATCCGCCGCTGGGACGACAAACTTATGGAATGGTTCATCCGGCACAGACCGGTCGCCTGGGGCCTTCTTGCCGTCTCGACCGTCGGGCTGGTGTTCTGTTTCCTGGAGATGCCGAAATCCCGTCTGCCGGAGATGACCCAGACGGACGCGATAATGAAGATTGACTGGAACGAACACTTTTCCATTGAACGTAACACGGAGCGGATCAGGGATTTAGAGAAAAAACTGACCGGAAGCGTGGAGCAGATGACGGCTCTTGTCGGTTCTCAGCAATTCATTCTGAGTCATAGTGGTGACCAAGGAATTTCCGAAGCGTCCATCTACGTCAATTGCAAAGATGCCGGCACATTGAAAAAGGTGCTGGGCGAATTGAAGGATGAGATGGAGAATGAATATCCGGAAGCGGTATATTCATTCGAAGCTTCAGGGAATATCTTCGACATGGTTTTCGCCCGGAACGAGGCTCCGCTCGTGGCGCGCCTTCGCCCAGTGAGGAACAGGGAGGTTGAGGTCGAACCGTTGAGGACTATGCTCTCCGAGGTCAGGGAAACGTTGCCTGGAGTGACCGTGGCGGATCCTCCGGTAAAGACTGACGCTCTGTTTGTCGCTGATCCTGACTTGCTTGCGCTTTATGATGTCGGTTATTCGGAACTTGTGTCGATTCTGAGGAACTCGCTCAATGAGAACCGTCTGTTCAACATTGTCCAGGGAACCAGCACTGTTCCGGTCGTGACAGGCTCCAACGCCGCCGGACTTTCGGAGGTCCTGCATGGCACTTTCATCGAAAAGAAAGGCCTTGACGGGGAGACATCCCGGATTCCGGTTTCAAATCTTATGCGGCAAACCTTTGCCGAGGATTTGAAAACTTTGGTCGCAGGCCCGGAGGACAATTACTACCCTTTGGCTCTCGATGTTCCGTCGAAGGACGTGAAACATGTGATGGCCGCGGTGAGTGACGTCGTGCGAAAGAATGGTGACTTCGAGGTCGGCTATTCTGGTTCCTGGTTCTCCAACAGCAAGATGATCGATGAGATGATCATCATAATGCTGGTCGCCATAATCCTGCTTTACTTGATTTTGGCCTCGCAGTTCGAGTCGCTGGTCCAGCCGTTGATCATTCTGTCGGAGATTGTCGTGGATGTCTTTGTGGCGTTGCTTGTCCTGTGGATTTTCGGGGTCAGCATAAACTTGATGTCGATGATCGGCCTTATTGTCATCACCGGTATTGTCATCAATGACTCCATCCTGAAGATAGACACGATCAACCGGATGCGCAAGGCCGGCGAAAGTCTTGAGCGTGCTGTCATTGATGCGTCCTCGCTTAGGGTGAAGGCTATCATAATGACCTCATTGACAACCATTCTGGCCGTCTGTCCGTTCCTGTCAAGAGGAAGTATGGGAGCTGACCTTCAGTACCCGATGTCCCTGGTGATCATCGCGGGAATGCTTGTCGGAACCCTTGTCAGCCTGTTCGTCGTGCCGGCGTTGTATTATTCGATCTACAATGGAAGAAAGAAAAATTAGACTTTCTCCATTTTCGGTCGTTCTGATTATGGTGGCGCTGTCCCTTGTCGGGCTGGCGGCGTTGCCGCGTCTGAACATCCAGTACACACCGATGACGGAAGGCCGTACGGTCTATGTATCTTTTTATTATCCCAACGCCTCTGCGGAAATCATTGAAAGCGAGGCGACATCCAAGATTGAAGGAGTCTTGGCGGGGATACGCGATGTCACAGACATTTCCTCTGTTTCACGTAAAGGTTCAGGCTCCGTTTCTGTCAAGTTCCGCAAAGGCTCGGACATGGACGCGGCGCGCTTCGAGGTCGCCTCGGCGATCAGGAACGTTTACCCAAGCCTTCCTGATGAGGTCTCCTATCCGGGAATATCCTTGTCTGGCGGCGGACGGGTCTCGCGGATATCCTATCTCGTCAAGGGCGGGATCCCTTCCCGGGAGATTTCCAAATATGTCAAGGAACACGTCCTCAGCCATTTGGCCGCCATCCCGGGAGTGGACAAGGTCAATGTGGACGGCGGTGTTCCTTTCCAGTGGGTGATCACGTTCGACGCCGACAAGATCCAGTCCGTAGGAGTCACCGCCGATGAGATCGCATCGGCCTTCAATTCATATTACCGTGAGGAAATCCTCGGAATGACGGAAACCTCTGAAGGATTGATGACGGTGCGTCTTAAAGAAGCCTCGGACAAGGATTTCGGATCGATTCCCGTAGGTAATTTCAAAGGCCGTGTGATTCACATCGGGGACGTTGCCCAGTGGCGCTATGAGGAAGCGGTGCCGTCAAGTTACTATCGTGTCAACGGTTTGAACACCATTACTTTGACGGTGGAGATAGCTTCTTCGGCCAACCTGTTGACTGTCGCTTCCGCCGTCAAGGAAAGGATGGCGGAGCTTCAGAAAGGCTTCCCTTCGGAAATCACCGCCGGCATCGCCTACGATTCCTCTGAGTTTGTCAGCGAGGAACTCAGCAAAATCTATGTCCGTACCGCCCTCTGCATCTTGATTCTGTTGATGTTCGTGTTCTTGATCAACAGGTCGTGGCGGTATATGCTGATCATTGTCTTCACTTTGACGGTCAATGTGTTGACCGCCTTGATGATCTACAGTTTGGCAGGTCTTCAGATCCACATCTACACCCTTGCCGGAATCACGGTCTCTCTCGGAATAATCATCGACACCTCGATCGTGATGATCGACCACTACGCCCATTTCAAAGACCGGAAGGCTTTCCCGTCCATCCTTTCGGCTGCCGCCACGACCGTCGGCGCATTGATGATGGTCCTTCTGCTTCCGGAAAAGGAAAAAGCCAACCTCGTGGACTTCATCTGGGTGATTGTCATTAACTTGGGACTGTCGCTGATCATCTCCTACCTGTTCATCCCGTCGCTGATGGAATATATTCCTGTAAGAATGTCGGGTGGCAAGTCTGGGCGTTCCCCAAGGAAGCTCCGCCGGATCCTGCGTTGGAACAGGTTCTACGCTTCCTACATCGGCTGGGGGGTGAGGCATCGTTGGGTGTATGTCCTTTTGTTCATCGTGGCGTTTGGAATCCCGCTCTGTCTGCTCCCTACCCGTCTGTCTGATTATGACAAGGACAAGGCGGACAGGTTCGACAGATTTCTGGACAAGATTGTCACCTGGAAACCTTACGACAGGAACCGTCAGTTGATAGACAAGATAGCCAGTTCCTCCTTCGGTCTGTTTTACAAATCCTTGAACCGCTCCAATTTCTACCGGGAGCCTGAAAAGAAACGTCTGATCATCAATGCCGGCATGCTTGAAGGCTGTACCGTGAACCAGTTGAATGATGTCGTGAGGGCGATGGAGAATTATCTGTCGAAGTTCGATGAGATCTCCGTATTCACCACGTCGATATATTCCTACGACAACGCCGAGATTTCGGTGGAGTTCAAGCCTGAGTATGAGAACTCAGGTTTCCCTTCCGTGCTGAAGTCCGAGGTCACGAGGATGGCGATCAATTTCGGCGGGGCGAACTGGAGGGTTTCCGGAATTGACGACAATAATTTCAACAACAATGTGGTGTCGTCTTCCAAAAACAACCGCATCTCGCTGAAGGGCTATAACTATCAGGAACTCAGCCGCTACGCAGAGAAACTGATGGCCTATCTCTCCACAAACCGCCGTGTCCAGGGCGCGGAGATCTGGTCGGGAGGTTGGAACGGCCGCCCTTCGATTGAGTTTGTGCTGGATTATGATTTTGGGCGGATGACGCTTGCCGACATCAATCCTTACGCCTACTACAACGCTCTGGGATCCTTACTGTACGAACGGAAGATCGGAACTTCTGAATATGATGGTGGAGCCGTCGATGTTGTCCTCCGTTCCTCGGATCTGGACAGATACGATCTCTGGCACGTTCTTAACTCTCCGATAGATGTCGGTCAGAAGAAAATGACGCTTTCGAGTGTCGGGGGCATCGACAAGCAGCGGACAGGTCTGACAATCAGAAAGAGCAACCAGTCCTACGAGCTTGTTGTATGCTACGACTTCATCGGTAGTTGGGAACTCAGCCGTTCCCTGTCCCAGAAGGCGGTCAAGTACATGAACGATGAGGCCCTTCCGATCGGTTTCAAGGCCGAGGTTCCGGGCTGGGGCTGGTTCGACACCGCCAAGCAGCAGTACGCCTGGCTGCTGTTTTTGATTCTTGCGGTGATGTACGTGATGCTTGCGATGACATTCGAGTCGTTCCGTTACCCGCTCGCCGTGATCTTTATGGTTCCGGTCTCTTTCATCGGCCTCTTCCTTGCCTTCGGCCTATCGGACTTCTCCTTCGATCAGGGCGGTTTCGCCGCCTTCGTGATGCTCAGCGGCATAGTCGTCAACGCCGGCATCTACCTCATCACCACCTACCAGTCCCTCCTCAGTGCATCGGTCCCTGAGCCTGTCGAAGGGACCACCTCTGTGACTAAACAAACTCACCGACCAGCCGAAGCGGCCAACATCCGCCTCTACGTCAAAGCCTACTCCCGCAAGATCAACCCGATCACCCTCACCATAGTCTCCACCATCCTCGGCCTCCTCCCGTTCCTCACCGACGGCCCCGAGGAGGTTTTCTGGTTCGACTTCGCCGTCGGCACCATCTCCGGCATGCTCTTCTCCATACTCGCCGTGATATTCATCCTCCCGATCTTCTGCGTTAAGCGCAAATAGGATATGGCCATGCGCTATTTTCGCGATGCTGAGAAGAAAAAATCGCAAGGTTGGATGGTGAAAACAAGGCTCTTTTCTCGGAATTTATACCGTGATTAATGTAATTGCTTGACAGTCTGTACTTTACTAATCGTGATATGTTACAAGTATTTGATTAATGTATTGAAAATAAGCTGATTAAACTGTGCGAAATGAGAACGTGAATCTCAATTTGTCTGTAACAAATTAAGGATTAGGAAATTATATTTGCCAAAAGTGAAACTGTTTTCCATTACCATATCAATCCTTTTGCCCGACTTTGCAGTCGGAAATAATACGTTTTATTATGAAAAAGGTTGTAGCATTATTATTGGCCATTGCGCTGTCTCCGGTAGTAATGGCTCAGGATCGGAATGTGCGATTGGATTTGTTCGGGGCCGCCAATGTGGTCGGTGCCTCTTATGACGCAAGGTTCAAAGGGGATTCGGGTTTGGGTTTCGCGGTCGGTGTCGGGTACGGTTTCGGCATCGGGAACTGGTACGAGATTCATGGTGTCGGCGTGCCGGTGGAGATCAACTACCTGGCAGGTAGAGGAAAACATCATTTCGAGATCGGAGCCGGAATGTCCAACGGGGTGTATTTTGACAAGATTACGGAAAGCAAGACGGTGACCTTGCCTGATGGTTCCACGGGAACTGCTCCGAAGGAAGTGAGAACGACGCGGTGGGGAAATTTCCTTTACGCGAATGTCGGTTACCGTCTTCGCGCGGAGAACGGTCTGGTGTTCCGCTGCGGCTTAAGTCCATCGTACGGAATCGGGAAATATGGCTTGTCCAAGTCCGTTTTCTACCCATACCTCAGCTTGGGATATTCCTTCTAAAAAGAATCATACTCTCACCTGGAAGTCATCAAAGAAACTTCTGATTGTTCTTCCAGGTGTGAGAAACTATACGCACGTAAAACGGCATCTAATTGATATCTAAAGAGTTGATGTTTTAGGTGCGAGTATGTTTGCACACCTGTGAGTCAGCGGCCTCGGTACAGAACGTTCTACAGGTGTTCCGGACTTCCAGGTGTGAGAAATCGTGTGCACCTAAAACATCATCAGCCTGACAGTCAGCGAATTGCTCTTCCAAGTGTGAATATCCTCACGCACCTCGGTGTTATGGCATATTATTGAATGATATGCGGAACCTTGGGGGCACTATATTCAGGTTAATCTTAGAAGCTGTTTTGAATTGTTTGTTTGAAGGTTAAGAGCAAGCTCTTTCCCTGCTGCTCACCTCGGCAATCCGAACAAGTTCGATTGCCCTCGGTTCGGGCGCTGGGTTGAGAGTGAAAAACTTCAGTTTCGACCGCTTCTTCCAAGGAAGATAGCGAGCGGTGCCGTCTGACTGAAGAAGCGGGAATAAAATGAAGATTTTTTCACCTCAAAGAACATTTCAAACAATTCAAAACAGCTTCTTAATCTGAAGTAACTTATTATTTTCATGTTCCTAAACACCGCTGTCGATGCATCTTATCCGGTGGAAAGCCGTTTGGCCGGACAAACGTAACCGTTGATGTGACTTGTCCGGCGATATGCTTGTTTGCCGGACATTTTACGGTTCAGAAGGAACGGCCTTCCTGATCAGATAGGCAAAAGGTGCCTGCGCTCTGATTCACTGCGCATCATTTTTTCTGAAAAATCGATTCGGCTTATGAGGAAAACTGATTATATTTGTACGGTTTAAGCCGACAGCCACCACAAGAGTTGTGGTTTCAGGCACGGGATCCGCGACCGTCCGACTTGCGGAAACGACATAGAGCTTTTGGTCCGGAAACGGGCTGGCGAAACATATCATATTTTACGAAATTATTAAGCTCAACAAAATGAAGCACTTTTCTTTACCAAAGGACGGTGGATTGATTGAGGAGAACCTGCCTAAGAGCATTCTCCATTCCTACGAGAAGATCACCACCGAGATTTCCGATGACGCGAACATCGGAAGCGACAAGGTGGCAGACATTATTGTCAAAGCCATCAAAGACCACGAAAGGGCGGCTCTTCCGCGTCCTTTCAAACTCGGTTTGACCACAGGAACCACACCTGTGTCCCTCTACAGCAACCTGACAGAGCAGTTCAAGGAAGGCAAGATCTCCTTCGCCAATGTCGAGGTGTTCTCCATTGATGAATATTACCCATACGGCAGCGACTCCGTCCAGAGCCGCAACCACAGGCTCCACGCCGAATTCCTTGACAATGTGGATGTCAAAAAGGAGAACGTGCATATTCCTGACGGAACAGTCTCAAAGGAAGAGGTATCCGACTATTGCGCCGAGTTTGACAAGATCGCCAGAGGTCTCGACCTGCTTGTGATAGGTGTCGGCGAAGGCGGCCAGATCGGTTTCAACGAGGCCGGCTCGTCAGAGAAGAGCCGCACACGCACCGTTCCGCTCTCATACCAGTCCAGAAAGAGACAGGCCCGCAATTTCAACGGCGACATTTCCGTCACCCCTAAGACCGCCATCACGATGGGCATCGGCACGATGATGAGCGCCCGCAGGATCATCCTTATGGCCTGGGGCGAGGACAAGGCGGCTGTGGTAAAGAAAGTCGTGGAGGGCGGCATCGATCCGGCCTGCCCTGCCACCTGGCTTCAGGAACACGACAACATCACATTCTACACTGACGAGATGTCAGCCTCTATGCTGACCAGACTCGTCGCACCTTGGATGGTCGGTCCTTGCCAGTGGACACCGAACCTGATCCGCAAGGCCGTCGTTTGGCTCTGCCAGAAGGTTCATAAGCCAATCCTCAAGCTGAAGCAGCAGGACTATTTCGAGAACTCCCTCGGAGAGCTCATCGAACTCTACGGGCCGTTCGACAAGATCAACATAGACGTTTTCAATGACTTCCAGCACACCATCACCGGATGGCCGGGCGGAAAGCCTGACGCTGACGACACCACAAGGCCTGTCAAGTCAACTCCGTTCCCTAAGAAGGTCCTGATTTTCTCCCCTCACCCGGACGATGACGTGATCTCCATGGGAGGCACATTCATCCGTCTCGTGCATCAGGGACACGACGTGCACGTGGCCTACGAGAC
>OMDQ01000109.1_pt1 | contig 10062 bp, 9 predicted proteins | sample 1645241 | NCBI WGS metagenome assembly OMDQ01 (sample SAMEA103958153, study PRJEB25191) | human gut metagenome
TTTTTTTTTTTTTTTTTTTTTTTTTTTTTTTTTTTTTTTTTTTTTTTTTTTTTTTAATGATACGGCGACCACCGAGATCTACACTCTTTCCCTACACGACGCTCTTCCGATCTTGAGTGTCTTGTGCACCTCGAACGACTCGTCCTTCTGTGAATATATCATCGTACCGATAAGGTCGGCAGGAAGAAGGTCCGGGGTGAACTGGATACGGCTGAACTTCGCATCGATCGCCTTTGACAATGTACTGATGGCCAAGGTCTTCGCCAATCCCGGCACACCTTCCAGAAGAATATGTCCGTTGGCGAGAAGTCCGATCAGAAGGTTCTCCACCAGCTGTTTCTGTCCGATGATGACCTTGCCCATCTCAAGGGACAGCATATCCACGAAGGCGCTTTCCTTCTGGATCCTGTCATTGAGTTCCTTGATGTTTACACTTTCCATATTATACTGTTTTTACTATTTTTGCAATCTAAACAATCATATCAATGCGCTACCGGATCACCCTTTCTTATGACGGTTCGTCATTCTGCGGCTGGCAGATTCAGAACGATGCAATGACCGTTCAGGAGTGTCTTCAGAATGCTCTTTCGACCCTCTTGAAGGAGGACATTGCCGTCACAGGCGCCGGACGGACCGACTCGAAGGTGAACGCCATCAACTACGTGGCCCACTTCGAGGCCTCGGATCCGGGCATTGACGCAAGCGCGGTTGGCTACAAAATAAATGCCATTTTACCCGCCGGAATCAAGGTACATTCGATCGCGCTTTGCGATCCAGAGTTCCACGCCAGATTCGACGCCACACAGCGTGAGTACAAGTATTTTATCCACCGCCGCCGGGACCCGTTTATGCGGGAATATTCCTACCTCTACACATTCCCTTTGGACGTTGAGAAGATGAACCGCGCCGCCCAGGCACTTCTCGGTAGACACGACTTCAGCTGCTTCGAGAAAGTCGGCAGCAGCAACAAGACATCCATCTGCACCATCACCCAGGCCAGTTGGGAGACATATTCCCCCGACCACGTCAGAATGATGGGCTACCCCGCCGAGGAAGGCGACTACCTCGTCTTCACCATCCGCGCCGACCGTTTTCTCAGGAATATGGTCCGCGCCGTGGTCGGTTCCCTCCTTGAGGTAGGCCGCGGCAAGCGCGACGAGTCCTGGATCACCACCCTCACCCAAGGCGGATCCCGCTCCTCCGCCGGCGAATCCGTCCCCGGCAACGCCCTCTTCCTCACCAAGGTGGAGTATTGACGAACAATAAGCTCCGCCTATCAGGACAATGTAGTGGCACTATTGGAAAGAGGCTTATTAGAGGGAGATGCTTCTGAATATTGTATTTCGCTTGATGTCGCAAAGAAGACTCGCCAATTACCTGAATATACACGTAACAGAGGTCTTGACAAATCTAAAATTCAACAAATGATTTTGCAATATTTGCAGAATGCAGGTTCTACAGGAGCAAAACGTGATGCCATATTCGATTATTTGAAAGAAGTCCTGCCGCAAAATAAGACACATGAGCAACAAGAACGAATGTTGGGCAACATTCGTTCAGAGATGAAAGAAAACGGATTAATCGTTCCTGAAGGTCGAACTTGGTTTTTGAAGTCGTAATCCATATATTATGACTGAAATACGACTAATTATGACTATTTATAACTATAAAGTAGAATTATAACTTAAAAAGTAGCCAAACTCTTTGCTCTTTGTCAATTTGGCTACTTTTGTATCAGAGTTGTTTGACAAAGCATAATGCAGAAGATTGGTGCAATCTCAAAGTCACCAAATCGTTACCAACAACTTTCTACCATAGCATTCGCTATTTGTGTATCAGTTAGATACGGAATAATTGATTATGGTGCAAAGATAATCAAAAAAAGCGGACGCAGACCGGAAGTTTGGCGGTACGGCAGATCCATTCACGAGACGTCAAAAAAAACCGTGTACGTTAACGGAAATATGAGAATATTTCCTAACTTTGCCGTGTACAATGTGTACAGAGCCGGGCGGAAGCGCGGTACAAAAAAGTCAAATTATTTACACAAAATAAATTACGCAATATGGCAAGGATTATAACTTTCGGAGAGATAATGCTCAGGCTGGCCACTCCCGGGCATCTGAGATTTTCGCAGACACATGAATTTGAAGCGACTTTTGGCGGTGGAGAAGCCAATGTGGCGGTCTCTCTGGCCAACTATGGAGATGACGCACAGTTTGTGACGGCTCTTCCTGGAAACGATATCGCCAAGACATGCCTCGCTGAGCTTCGCGGATTAGGTGTCGGAGTGGAATTCTGCATCGAGAGCGGGGACAGGATCGGCATCTACTACATCGAGAAAGGGGCGGTGGCCCGGCCAAGCAAAGTGATCTACGACCGCGCGCACTCGTCCATCGCGGAGATCAAGCCGGGAATGATCGACTGGGACAAGGTGTTCGGGAATGCGGATTGGTTCCACTGGACAGGAATAACCCCGGCGATCAGCCAGAGTTGTGCGGATGTCTGCCTTGAGGCGGTCCAGGCGGCGAACAGACACGGCGTTAAAGTCTCCTGTGACCTCAACTACAGAAAGAATCTTTGGAAATATGGCAAGACGGCCTCGGAGATCATGCCCGCCCTCGTGGCCGGATGCGATGTGATCATCGGCAACGAGGAAGATGCGGAGAAGGTCTTCGGGATCAAGCCGGATGGGTTCAATGCGGAAGACGGGGTGATTGAAACAGCGAAATTCCAGTTTGTCGCGAAGTCACTAATGGAGAGATTCCCTAAGGCCTCGAAAGTCGCCATAACACTCCGCGGCTCGATCAACGCCGACCACAACACATGGGGCGCAGTGCTTTACGATGGCAAGACCCTGTTCTCCTCAAGGCGCTACGACATCACCCACATTGTTGACAGGGTCGGCGGAGGCGACTCTTTCGGAGGCGGACTGATCCACGGCCTTCTCAGCTACAATGACGACCAGAAAGCCTTGGACTTCGCCGTGGCCGCCTCCTGTCTCAAGCACACGATCGAAGGAGACTACAACCGCGTGACCGCAAATGAAGTGGAAACTCTTATGAACGGCAACGGCTCAGGCCGTGTCTCACGATAAAATTCACGAATATGGCAAGATACAACAAGGTTCAGGTGATTTCAACCGCCCTTCAGACTGGGCTGATACCTGTTTTCTACAACGCTGACCTCGAGACATCGAAGGCGGTGCTCAAAGCCTGCCACGACGGCGGGATCAGCATGTTCGAGTTCACGAACAGAGGAGACTTCGCGCACGAGACATTTGCGGGGCTTGTAAAATACGCCAACGAGAATCATCCCGGAATGATTATCGGCGCTGGTTCAGTGATCGACGCTCCGACAGCGGCGCTTTACATCCAGGCAGGAGCCAACTTCATCGTCGGTCCGCTCTTCAACCCGGAGGTGTCCGATCTTTGCAACCGCCGCCTTGTGCCTTATATTCCCGGATGCGGATCGGTGACGGAAGTAGGCAACGCGCAGGCCGCCGGCTGCGACATCTGCAAAGTGTTCCCCGGAGATGTGCTTGGACCTTCGTTCGTGAAAAGCGTCAAGGCCCCTATGCCATGGACCCAGATTCTGGTCACCGGAGGTGTCAAGCCGGAAGAGGAGAACATCCGTGGATGGTTCAAGGCCGGAGCGTCATGCGTGGGCATGGGCAGCAACCTGTTCCCTAAGGACGTCATCAAAGCCCATAACTGGGCCGCCATCACCAAACTTTGCAGCGACTCTCTGGCAATCATCGCCGAGGCAAGGCAATAGGGAGGCTAATAGAAACGATAGTTGTAGCGGGAAAGCAGGTCAACGGAGCTGAAGTTGTCCTGGCAGTGAGGATGTTTGCCGAACACAAGAAAATCCGTCAAGGTGATGACAGAGTCCATCGCCTCACGGTCTGAATGCTGGGCTATAAGGTACTTCACATAACCATCCCTGAGAGCTGAGATATTCTTTTCCAAGACATCGAAGCCGATGACATTCAAGCCATTGAGTCCACGCTCCTTAAGGAAGTCGCCGACAAGGTATATTCTTGAGTTCAGTGTCACGATGTTGGCGCTTTTCCCTATTCCTTCGAAAGCAAGATCCATGACGGAGCGCGCCTCTGTGGGATTGTTGGGGTTTATCACAACATTTCTGACCTGCGTGTCGGGAAAGCGGGCCGAAAGATAATCCATGAAGCCTCTTCTCCTCTCCTTTGAAGGATCGGAAAGGCCTTTCACATCGCGCTCTATCCGGACCATGTACACCGTGTCCCGACTTTCAGGGGACGAGCCGGACATCAAGACATCGGCACAGAACGCCCCGCTGTCATAGATGGGCTGGCCATAATAGGCCAGATGACCACTGACTCCACCTACGCTCGTGTTAAGGATAATGTACGGGAGACCAGCCTTCTCCATCCCCCGGGCGACATCACGCGTGGCATCCAGGAACATGGGTGCGATGACGGCGCCCGAGCAATTATCCACAATGGCCTCACGGCAGACCGACAGGAAAGAATCCACATCATACTGATCGTAAAGGTAGTCAACAATGTCCACGGAAAAGCGTCCGGCATATTCCGCACTCCTGCTTATTCCGGAATGAGTCAGATCCCAGAACTCGCCGGCGCTGAACCTCGGCATGATGACGGCAATCCTGTGCGACTTGTTTCTGGCAAGCATGGAAGCGTACACGTTGGGTTTGTAGCCAAGTTCCCTTACCGCCCTCAGGACCTTCTCCCTGGTCTTTTCCGACACCTCTCCCCTTTCGTGCAGGACACGGTCAACCGTGCCGATGGTGACTCCGGAAGCCTCGGCGACATCGTTTATTGTTGACATGGATCTCTTCATATCCTGCAATGTTACAAAAAATCATCGGTTCGGCAAAAGTCCTGCGGAAATACTTGTGCCGGAGAGTTGCGACGTTTCATAAACTTGCGTATATTTGAGAAGCTGTTTTGAATGTTCCGACTCCACAACATGACATGATCAAGGTAATATTACTGATCGACTGCGCCAGCGAATTTGACCGGAAACTGCTCCGGGGCATAATGAAATACTCGAAGGAAAACGGTCCATGGCTTTTCTACCGCATTCCGTCCGACTTTCGCGGAACCAACGGACGCGAGGAGTGGGTCATGGAATGGGCAAAGAAATGGAATGCCGACGCCATCATCGGACGGTGCGACGAGGACAAGGTAGGACTTCTCGGCCAGTTGAACATACCGATCGTCCTGCAGAACAACAGGACAAGAAGTGACGTGTACTCCAACCTTACAGGTGATTATGTCGGCACCGGGCAGCTCGCCGCGGAATATTTCCAAAAGAAACTGTTCACCAACTATGCGTTCTTCGGGGTGCGGAGCATCATATGGTCGGAAGAACGCTGTAAAGGGTTCCGGGAGGCTGTGGCTTCAAAGGGCAACAATTTCAGTTCATTCAATGTCGAGCCGAGAGAGACCTTCGACAGAAGCAAGGTTCTCTCATGGCTTGAAGACCTGCCCAAACCGGTGGCGTTGTTCTGCTGCGACGACGCGCATGCCCTTTACATAACAGAGACATGCAACATGGCCGGTCTGAGCGTTCCAAAGGATATCGCAGTCCTCGGAGTTGACAACGACGAGTTGCTCTGCGGCATCTCCGACCCACCTGTCTCCTCTGTGGAACTCGACGTGGAGCGTGGTGGCTACGAGACCTGCGCACTGCTGCACAGACAGATCATGAACAGTACACGGCAGCCGTTCAATGTCGTGATCACCCCTGTGGAAGTCGTGCAGAGGCAGTCCAGCTGCATCTACAACATCAAGGATCCGAATGTCGCGAAGATCGTGGCCTTCATTGATTCCAACTACAACACCAATCTTGACATAAACGGCATTCTGAAACTTGTCCCGCTGTCCAGAAGAAGCGTTGAGACCAAGTTCCGGAAAGAGACGGGGACCACCATCTATCAATATATTCTTAAATGCCGGGTCGAGCATCTCGCCCACCTTCTGCTCACGTCCGACCGGCCTGTGTCCGAAATCGCGTATGAGGTAGGGTTCGGAGACAACGGCAGCTTTTCCCGTATATTCAGAAAGATGAAAGGTTGCTCACCTCAGGAGTACAGACAGAAAAATTGCGCTTTTCGTCAATAAGTTTACGCTTTTTCTGCGCGATAATACAATAATACCCTCTATCTTTGCAGAGGATCGCCTGAAATAAACCACAGGCTAATGACCACCGCATATTATTGTATTATGGAAAACAAACGGCAATATTACATTTCCCTGACGATGTTGGGATGCTTGTTCTTCATCTTCGGGCTTGTCTCGTGGGTAAACTCCATCCTGATCCCCTATTTCAAGATCGCCTGCGAATTGAAAAGCGGTGTACAGACCTATCTGGTAACATTTGCCTTCTACATCGCCTATCTCGTGATGACCGTTCCGGCATCCTTCCTCCTGAGGAGGACCGGCTACAAGAAAGGGACTATGATCGGCCTATGGACAATGGCCTTCGGCGCGCTTCTTTTCTGGCCAGCCGCCCTGACCAGAACCTATGGCATGTTCCTGCTCGCCTTGTTCACCATCGGGACGGCACTCGCCATCCTGCAGTCGGTGGCGAATCCTTTCGTGACAATCATCGGCCCCTACGAAAGCGCGGCCAAGAGAATCAGTGTGATGGGAATATGCAACAAGTTCGCCGGCATCATCGCCCCTCTTGTCTTCGCGGCGCTTGTGATCCGCCCGCAGGACAAGGAGGTAATGGACTTGGTCGAGGCCGGATTGCTTGACGGACCAGCCAAGGAAGCCGCACTTGACAGCATGATCAGAGGGGTGATTGTCCCCTATGTGGTTCTGGCCGCGCTTCTGTTCGCTTTCGGAATCCTTTTCTACAAATCACCGGTCCAGGACATCAACCCGGACAGCGCCAACGGCTCCGGCACCACCGGCGACGACAGGAAGTCCATCTGGGAATATCCATACCTCGTTCTCGGAGTGTTGGCCCTGTTCTGTCACCTTGGAAGCCAACAGATCTCCGTCAGCACGATCATAGGTTACGCCCAGAGCATCGGCATGGATCTGGAAACGGCAAAGGTGTTCCCGTCCTACACCCTCGGATGCATTCTTTTCGGCTACCTTCTCGGCGTGTTCTTCATCCCCAGATACATCAGCCAGCAGAAATCACTCGTCATCTGCACGATCACAGGCCTTGCACTCTCGGTACTTGTCCTTATCCTGCCACTGAAGGCATCAATCTGGACTCTCGTTCTTCTCGGAGTGCCGAATTCATTGATCTACGCAGGAATATGGCCGCTTGCCATCAGAGGTCTTGGCCGCTGGACCAGCCTCGGCTCGTCACTTCTGGTGATGGCCCTATGCGGGAATGCCGTGCTGCCTCTCATCTACGGCTATGTGTCTGACCACATGAGTCTCCAGACGGCCTACTGGCTTTTGGTTCCATGCTTTGCATACATGATTTTCTATGCGGTTTACGGTTATAAGATAGAGAAATGGTAACAGCATTAATCAACGGTAAAATAATAGTGACGGACAAGATCACCTCTGGTGTTCTTGTCCTTGAGAACGGACTGGTCAAAGGAATCTCGGACAGCATTCCCGCCGGTGCGGAAGTAATTGATTGTGAAGGGGATTACGTCAGCCCAGGGTTCATTGACATGCACACCCACGGAGCCGGCGGAGCGGATTTCATGGACGGAACGGTCGAGGCTTTTCTCACGGCCGCAAGAATGCACGCCGCCCACGGCACCACCCTGCTCTGCCCGACAACGCTCACAAGCACCAACGAGATCCTTTTCGAGTCTTTCGAGACCTACAGAAAAGCCGTGAATGAGAACAAGGACGGAGCCAGATTCGGAGGGATGCATCTGGAGGGGCCGTATTTCAGCCCGAAATTCGCCGGAGCCCAGGATCCAAGATACCTCCGCGCTCCAAAGCCCGACGAGTACATGGAGATTCTGGACAGATGCCCTGATCTCGCCAGATGGAGTTTCGCCCCGGAGCTTGACGGAGCGCCAGAATTCGCCGCGGAGTTGAACAGAAGAGGCATTGTCGCCTCCATCGGCCACACGGACGCGACATTCGCCGACTGTGACGCAGCCTTCAAGGCCGGAGCCACGATGATGACACACTTCTACTCCTGCATGAGCACAATTTCCCGAAGGAACGCCTACCGTTACGCCGGAACCATAGAATATGGTTACTGGCAGGACGGGATGAGGATAGAGATCATCGCCGACGGCATTCATGTGCCGGCCGACCTGCTTCACCTTCTCATCAAGATCAAGGGAATCAACAACATTTCCCTTGTCACAGACTCAATGAGGGCCGCCGGAATGCCCGAAGGGAAGAGTGTGCTGGGAAGCCTTGCGGACGGTCAGGAAGTCATAGTGGAGGACGGTGTCGCCAAGCTGATGGACCGTAGCGCCTTCGCGGGAAGCGTGGCGACGGCGGACAGGCTCGTCCGCACGATGGTCAACATCGCCGGATGCACTGTGTGCGAGGCCGTGAGAATGATAACGGAGAACCCCGCGAAGGTCATGGGATTCTATGACAGGAAAGGCTCTCTGGAACCAGGGAAAGACGCCGACATCGTTATCTTTGATGACAGCATCAACGTAAAGAGAACAATCATTGGAGGAAAAACAATTTATTAAATCATGATACTCAAGACATTCAAGTCAGACAATCTGGACATCAAGGTCTTTGACACCAGAAACGATATGGGCAAGGCGGCGGCCGCCGATGTGGCGGCATGCATCAAGGAGACGCTCGGCAGAAAAAAGGAAATCCGCATGGTCTTCGCCGCCGCGCCTTCACAGAACGAGTTTCTCGAAGCCTTGGCCGCGACGGAAGGCATTGAATGGGGACGCGTACACGCACTCCACATGGATGAATACGTCAACCTTCCGGCCGATGCGCCTCAGGGTTTCGGCAATTTCCTGCGCAGGGCAATCTTCGACAAGGTTCCATTCGCGAGCGTTGACTACATCGGAACTGACAAAGACTCGGAAGCGACATGCCGAAGATATTCGGAGATTTTGAGATCTACGGCTATCGACATCGTGTGCATGGGCATCGGAGAGAACGGACACATCGCTTTCAACGACCCGCACGTGGCAGACTTCAACGATCCTCTTCTTATAAAGAAAGTGGATCTCGACCAGAAATGCAGGATGCAGCAGGTGCACGACGGATGCTTCAAGGACATCTCCGAGGTTCCTGAATATGCCCTGACGCTGACGGTTCCCGCGATGTTCAACGCCGATCATCTGTTCTGCGTCGTTCCGGCAGCCTCTAAGGCTGAGGCCGTAAAGGGCGCGGTCTTCGGTCCCGTGTCGGAAAAATGCCCGGCCTCGATCCTCAGGAGACACAAGAGTGCGATCCTCTATACGGACAAGGACAGCGCGAAATACATAATGGACTGACACGATGCATAGAAAGACAAAATATTTCCTGACGTTTCTCATCCTCTTTCTGGCATGTCACCTGTCTCTGTCCGCAAAGTCTTTTGAGGTCAGGGCCGTTTACCTTGATTTCAGGACACAGGTGATGACAATGCCGGCGATGAAGGAATTCGTGGCCGACGCCGCCTCGAAAGGCATGAATGCTGTCGTGGTGGAATGGGAGGCGACATTCCCGTTCAAGGACAATCTTGTACTTAGAAACCGTTTCGCCTTCTCGGAAGCAGAGGTAAAGGACTTCATAGCATACTGCTCGGGCCTTGGAGTCGATGTGATTCCCCTTCAGAATTGTTTCGGACATTCTGAATACATCCTCCGGCACGAGCGGTACGCAGTCCTGAAAGAAGACAGGAAAGACTGTTCGCAGGTATGCCCGATGATGGAGGACGAAGCGGAAGGAATATTCAGAAGCATCTTCTCCGAGATAGCGCAAATGCACACATCAGGATATATTCACATCGGATGCGACGAGACAAGGTTGCTGGGTCATTGCCGCAGGTGTCAGGAGAAAGTCAGGAGCGAAGGAATCTCCAGACTGTACGTTGACTATGTCGCAAGGATGTGCCGGATTGTATCTTCATTGGGCAAGAGACCCATGATCTG
>OMDQ01000114.1_pt1 | contig 9872 bp, 9 predicted proteins | sample 1645241 | NCBI WGS metagenome assembly OMDQ01 (sample SAMEA103958153, study PRJEB25191) | human gut metagenome
GACGGTGTCTGTCGGCTGATGCAAAAAACTGAATACGATCAAAGGGATATAGAGGCATATTTCAGGAGGTTTTCATGTCAGAATATACACTTGAGATCAAACAGATCGTAGATTATCCACGATGCCGGATCTACCGACAGTTCGTGCAAGCCTTGATAGCAGACCGGAGCATTCGCGTGAGCGGAGGCTCCGGCCTTTTTTATTTTGTCGTACTCTGTGCCTATGCCAACTTCCGCACCTCATACAAGCGCATTGATGGCATTAGTTACACCATCTACCCCGGCGAATGGATCATGTCCGTGGAGGAATTGTCCCAGTATTTCCGCACACGCTTCCGCCGCCAGACCTTAACCGCATTGGAGGGGCTGCAAAAGAAAGGGCTTATCAGTTTTCTTGTTCTCGGACATGGTAAGCTGGTCAAATTCAAGATTCGCGGGTGGCGGCGTCACAACACGATTCTCGACTACAATGCGCCCTGTCAGAAGGATACCGGCTTTTTCTTCTTCCCTGTCTCTACGGCCACAGAACTGGTCAGCGCCGGTCACTGCTCGGAGATGGACGCCGTATTGGATCTATGGCTGAACACGGTCTATAACGATCCGCAGGTCCTCGGTTCAGACGTCGGGCCGGTGGTCTATCTCCGCAACGGTACAGGCTGCCCGCTGGTCAGCTACGCGGAACTGGCATCCCGCTGGGGCATCTCTAAGGCAACTGTCGGCCGATACCTCAAGCGCATGGCTGAACGGGGCTATCTGCAGCTGGCAGCATTCCCCGGCACACATGGCACCACGATCTATCTACAGAACTATCTCTCTACCATGTTCCAGATCTCTGACATCGTGGTGGATAAGGAAGAGATCGCCATGAGCCTTGGCATCAAGCTGGAGCTTCAGGAGGAAACCACCCTGACCACTGCGGCATCCAGCGGTTCAAATGAGGCCGGTAGCGTTTCAGAAATAAACCGCCATCGAATCGAGCGGAGGATGCGGGAGATCCTTGTGGCACAAGGGCTGCCATGTGCGTCATGCCCTAAATCCAAGTATATGTTATTACCATTATCCGACGACTGCGAGGTTACGATAGAAGGGGTGCCTCCGCTGCGCCGGTGGCTTCAACTGGTGGTCACCTGCGGTGACGCTCAGGAAGTCTATCACTTTGAACTCAGATTGCACCCGACAGGGATGCGCGGCGATAAGGAGGCCGAACGATGAAAAAGACTGCACAAGAACCCAAAGTGACCGAGAATCCTCTGTACCATGATACGTGGATGCTGTTGCGCAAGTACCGGGACGTGGTGTGGAGCCTGGAGCTGTCCGTGCAGCAGGTGCGCCGGCAATTCCAAATCGAATACGGCAGCAGCATAGAGGAGTTTCTGGAATCCCTCTATGTGGCCGGCATCACCTTCGAGGGCTCGGCAATTGAGGACCATGCCCGCTGCATTGAGCGCAGCTACAAGATGCTGAAGCTGCTGGATACCTCCGTGGAGCTACTGCGGACAAAGCACAAATACGGTGAGAGCTATTACTGGCTCCTGTACTACACATACCTGTCGCCGCAGCAGTTGGCGAACACGCAGGAGATCATCGAAAAGCTGGAGCCGCACATTCGGGACATCAGCTACCGCACCTACTTCCGCAAGCGTCAGATGGCGATTGATGCCCTGAGCTCGGTGCTGTGGGGATATTCGTCCAAGGAGAGTCTGGCACTGCTGGAGAAGTTTGTGCCGGAAGCAAATACATGACCCGATCTCCAATGGCACTCTCCCGCCACAACATTGGCACGGTTTTGCGATTTCGTCGTAAAACCAAGTGTGCTATACTGTGTATGCTCAAAACTATGCCAAGGCGATACGAGTAACACCATCCTACGGGGTGGTGTTATTTTGTTTCCGGTAATTTGGGCAGCCCAAGAGGGGCGGCTTTTAAGGAGCTGTCCCTCCACATCTTTTCTATCACAGGAGGTATCACGAGTGAAAAAACATGACCTGACCAAGACACATCTCCACAGGGCAAGCCCCGGCATGGCACTATATGCGGCCTTCGCGGGCGTGACCATGACCGCCATGCTTTGCCAGCCTGTCTTTGCCGCTACCGTCTGGGAGAAGGCCAATGAGATCATGAAGGACGTCTATAACCAGATTCTTCTTATCTCCACCATTGCCGCCATTGTCACCGCGTCGGTGGCACTGCTGATGATGAACTTCTCCCGCAGCGGTCGCACTGTGGACGAGAGCCGCGCATGGCTCAAGCGTATCATCATCACATGGGCGATCCTTAACGGTTTGGGCTTCATCATGTCCTATGTGACGCCCTTCTTCGCAGATGGCAGATGGAACGGATAACGCCAAGCTGCCCGGCTGAGAAAGGAGAGGTGCTATGGGCATATTAGATGGCATTGTAGACTGGATCGCGGAACAGGTCATGTACGGTCTTGACCTTATCAACACCTCTGTGCTGGGGGCTCTGGGCTGCGACATGACCACCTTCCTGCGCTACTTCCCTGCAGCGGAGACGATGTACAACATCTTCGTGGCACTGGCTATCGGCATGATCTTGCTGAACCTGATCTGGCAGCTATTCAAGAACTACGGCCTTATAGCAGGCGTAGAGGCAGAAGACCCGGTAAAGCTGACGATCCGCTCTGTGCTGTTTATCCTGCTGGCCTATTTCGCAGATGAAATCGTGGAGCTGATACTGAAAATCGGCGGGACACCCTACGCGTGGATCATGTCGTCTGAACTGCCCGCACTGAACTTTGCCGACTTCAATTCGGTCATACTTACCATCCTTGGGGTCTGCGCCAACGGCGCGGTGGCTCTAATCGCCCTGATCCTCGTCCTCATTTTGGCGTGGAACTATATCAAGCTGCTATTTGAGGCGGCGGAGCGTTATGTGCTGCTGGGCGTTCTGGTATTCACGGCGCCGGTGGCTTTTGCTACGGGCGCGGCGCAGACCACCTCCAACATCTTCAAGGCGTGGTGCCGTATGTTTGGCGGCCAGATATTCCTGCTGCTAATGAACGCATGGTGCCTGCGCCTGTTCATCACCATGGTGGGAACCTTCCTGGCAAACCCCTTATCCCTATAGGAGACGATCATGAATCAAAAAACGAAATACACCACAGGGATCGTGTTGTCCGTACTGGTTATATGTGCGCTCACGATCCCGGCCTTTGCTCTGACGGAATCAGATGTGCAGTCTCAGGTCTCAGCCTCCGGTAAAGAAGGCGTGGCCGGAAACCTGTTCGTCTGGTTTCTGTGCGCAGTGGCATTTTTGAAGATCTCACAGAAGATCGACAGCTTCATGCAGGGTCTTGGCATCAATGTGGGTCATACAGGCGGCTCTATGCTGGCAGAAGCGATGCTGGCCGCGCGGAGCATCGCTGCCGCCCGTGGCGTCGCTGGACGCGGTCGAGGCGGTAATGCAGGGCGAGCCGGAAGCACCGGTGGCAATGGCGGTGACAGCAATACCTTCCTGCAAGGTGGTCTGGCCGGTGTTGCCAATCGCAGCTTCTATAACGGCGCATACCGAAACGCCACCGGTACAGGCAGCGGCGGCGTTGGCGGCATGGCGTTCCGTGCCTCTATGACCAAGGGCGGCGATATTGCCAATAACGTTATCAGCCGGATTGCCACCGGCGGTGCGGGATCTGGGGATGTCATGTCCGGCAATATGGCGGCGGACGCTCTCAAGTCCTATATGGGCTATACGGCTCTTGGTGAAGGCGCGGCTGACATTCCGAACTTCTCCAATGTGGAGATCGGCGGTGGGCATATCACCGGCATGGAGACCTCTGAGGAAGAACCTGCCGGTCGTGCCTTTGCCATGTACAGCACTGAACAGTATATGGAGCCAAAACGGGAATACACCACCGTCACCACCGTGGATGGTGCAAAGTGGTATAGGCAGTACGCGCAGGACGTAGTGGAGAAAAAGCCTTATCAGAATCCGGATGGCGGCATTTCCTATCGTGAGAGCCTGATCCGGCGTCTGCCTGACCCGCCTCGCAGAAAGGACAAGACCTGATATGACCCAGCAAGAACGCAGCGGTCTGAACGAAGCCGCTGAAATCAGCGCACACGCTGCCGGCACTGTGCGCGGCGCCATCAAAACCGGAAAAGCGGTAAGCGGCGCGGCAAAAGGTGCTGCTGCCGCAGGCCCTTACGGTGCGGCGGCAGCGGCACTCTGGACACATCGCAAGGCGGTTGCTGCCATCATTGCCGGGTTGCTGGTGCTTCCCGTCCTGTTCATCATGCTGCTGCCTTCCCTGATCTTCGGCGGGTTGACCAAGGCAGGGGTTGAAGGAAGTCCAGACACACCGATCCTCAACGACAACGCCGCCGTTGTGGAGAACATCAATCAGATCTCGCAGGCGATCAGCGGCTTGCTGGAGGAAGGGCAGGAGGATGTTCGCGCCCGGGTTGACGCGGATTTTACCGCTTCCGGCGCTGACCAGAAGGAGATCATCAATCCATACGAAAGCTCCCCGACCTACAATGCCAACCGCTTCATTGCCATGTACTGCGCCGCCAAAGATCAGGACTACGCATCTATCTCCCTCAAGGATATGGAGGACGTAATCCGTAAGGCCAAGGACGCCCTCTATACCTTCACGAGCACGGAGGAGTCTCGCACGACTACGGTAACGGAAACGAATACGGATCCCAAAACCGGTAAGGTCACGGTGACGGAAACGGAAGTAACAGAGATATGGAAGATATATACCATCGTCTACAACGGAGAAGCCTATTTTGAGGATAAGATATTCGCTCTGTCGGATGAACAAAAGGGACTGGCGGAAAACTACGCCCAGAACCTGAGCGTATTCCTGGGAGATGGTATGATGCAGGGCTTGCTGCCTGTCGAGTCCGCCGGCCTTGTATCTCTGGGCGACATTCGTTTCTCGGATGGCGCGACGCAGGTGGTCTACTATAATCAGTTGGACAAGCGGTACGCGAGCAAGCCCTACGGCACCGACGACATCGGCACCTACGGCTGCGGGCCTACCTGTATGGCAATGGTGGTATCTTCTTTGACCAGCGAGACGGTCGATCCCGTTGAGATGGCACGTTGGGCCTATGAAAACGGTTACTGGTGCAGTAGAAGCGGTTCCTACCATTCGCTGATCCCCGGTGCTGCCAAAGCGTGGGGGCTTCCGGTACAGGGCTGCGGGAAAACAGAAGGGCAGCGCATTGTGGATGCGCTCTCTCAAGGCAAGCTGGTGGTTGCAATCATGCTGAAAGGTCATTTCACCAGCTCCGGCCACTTCATCGTGCTGCGCGGTGTGGAGAACGGAAAGATACTGGTGGCAGACCCTGCCAACTATACCCGAAGCCAACAGGCATGGGATCTGTCTATCATCCTGAATGAAGCCAGCTGCCGTGCCGGTGCCGGTGGGCCGTTCTGGATCATAGGGTAGGAAGGAGAACTAAATGTGAGTAAACCAAATGAATATGACACCTATATCATCCCGCCCAATTTTATCGAGGGCGGGACTTTTTTCGGCGGGCTGCTGAAGCTCCGCAACACAGCTGAGGCGCTGGTTATCGTGCTGGCTATCGGCATACCTGTGTTCTCGGTGTCCACACTGACGCTGACTGCCAAGATCATCATTCTGTGCCTGACCGCACTGCCTCTTGGCATCATCGCGCTGGTTGGCATCAACGGCGAAAGCCTATCCTCGTTCATCTTCCTTGTTCTGAAATACCTCCATAACCGCCGCGTTATTACACTCAATGAAGAGGAACAGGGCAAGCGAAAGAAACGGAAAAAGCGCAAAGCCAAGGGCGGTGACGCCGCTCCCAAGTATATCAATCCCGTGGCGGAATACCTGCCCGTGGAGAAGATTGAAAACGGCGTCATCTACACAAGGGATCACCGCTATCTGAAGATCGTTGAGGTCGTACCTATCAACTTCCTACTGCGCAGCGCCAGAGAGCAGCGGAACATCATCTACTCGTTTATCTCGTTCCTGAAGATCAGCCCGGTCAAAATGCAGATCAAGGTCATTGCCAAGCGGGCCGACTTGAACCGGCACAGGGAGATCGTGCAGCAGGAGATGGCGCAGGAAACCGATGAAAACTGTCGCCTGCTGCAGCAGGACTACCTGACGCTCATTGACCGGATCGGCGCACGGGAAGCCACCACACGCCGTTTCTTCATGGTATTTGAGTATGAAGCGTGGGCAGGCCGGAAACGCGACAACGAGGAAGCGGAGGCCATTGCCTCCCTGCAAACGGCAGCCCGCACCGCAGTCAATTATCTCAAGCAATGCGGCAATGAGGTGCTGATCCCGGAAAACGATGATGAATTTACGGTCGATACCCTCTACCATTTGCTGTGCCGCAACACCACCACGTCGCTGCCGGATCGAGTTCGCCGGATCGTTGCCCAGTATCAGGAGAAGGGACTGGAATCTGAGATCGACGCCATTCCCTGTACGGAGTTCTTTGCCCCTGACACCATCGACTTCACCAACGGGCGGCATATCTGTATTGACGGACTCTACTACGCCTATCTGCTGGTACCCTCTACCGGCTATAAGGCGCAGGTGCCGGCCGGCTGGCTGTCTCTCATTGTCAACGCCGGGGATGGCATTGACCTGGATATGTTCATTAGCCGCCAGCCGAAAGCCCGCATGGTGCAGCGGCTGGGACAGCAGCTTCGTATCAATCGCAGTAAGATCAAGGACGCCAGCGATACCAACACGGACTTTGATGATCTGGACGGTGCTATCCGAAGCGGCTACTTCCTGAAGGAAGGGCTGGGCAACAACGAGGACTTTTATTACCTGAATCTGCTGATCGCAGTGACAGCTCCCACAGTGGATGAACTGGAATGGAAGGTCAATGAACTGAAAAAACTGCTCGTGTCCCGTGATATGGACGTGTGCAGCTGCGCCTTTCATGAGGAGCAGGCGTTTCTATCGTCGCTGCCGCTGGTCAGCATGGAGAAGCACCTCTTTGAACGCTCCAAGCGCAATGCGCTGACCACCGGCGTGGCAAGCTGCTACCCCTTCACGTCCTATGAGCTGAGTGATGAAAACGGCATCCTGTTCGGTCTGAACAAGTACAACAACTCTCCGGTCATCATCGACATCTTTGACTCCAAGGTTTATAAAAACGCCAATATTGCCGTATGCGGCACCAGCGGCGCAGGCAAGACCTTCCTGATCCTGCTGATGGCACTCCGTATGCGGCGTAAGGGCATACAGGTTTTCATGCTGGCACCCTTGAAAGGTCATGAGTTCCACCGTGCCTGCATCAACACAGGCGGCGAGTTTATCAGTATCTCCCCCGCCTCCAAAAGCTGCATCAACGTGCTGGAGATACGCAAGATAGACAAGTCCGTGGAGGAAACGCTGGATGGCCCCGGTATCGAACGCTCTGAGCTGGCAGCAAAAATTCAGCGGCTCCATATCTTCTTTGCCCTGCTGATCCCCGATATGTCCTATGAGGAAAAACAGCTTTTGGACGATGCCCTGATTCGTACCTACGCACGGAAAGGTATCACCCATGATAACGCCTCTCTCAGTGATCCGGATAACCCCAACGTTTACCGCCAGATGCCTGTGCTGGGCGACCTCTACGACGTTCTGCGGGAGGAAAGCGATACCAAACGCCTTTCCAACATCATCAACCGCTTTGTACACGGCTCGGCCAGCACCTTCAACCAGCAGACCAATGTGAATCTGGACAACAAGTTCACGGTGCTGGACATCTCGGAACTCAGCGGCGATCTGCTGCCTATCGGGATGTTCGTAGCTCTGGATTTCGTGTGGGATAAAGCCAAAGCCAACCGCACGGAGGAAAAGGCCATCTTCATCGACGAATGCTGGCAGCTCATTGGCGGCGGCTCCGGCACCTTCGGCATCGGTAACCGTCTGGCGGCCGAGATGGTGCTGGAGATCTTCAAGACCATCCGCGCCTATTCCGGCAGCGGTATTTGTGCGACACAGGATCTGAACGACTTCTTCTCCCTGGACAACGGCAAGTACGGCAAGGGGATTATCAACAACTGCCGCACGAAAGTCATCTTGAACCTGGAGGACGAGGAAGCCCAGCGCGTTCAGCAGGTATTGCATCTCTCCGAAGCGGAGGTCATGGAGATCACCCACTTTGAGCGGGGCAATGGCCTGATCAGCAGCAATAACAACAATATCACGGTGGAAATCAAGGCCAGCCCACTGGAACGCGACCTTATTACCACAGACCGACGCGAGCTGCTTGACCTGCTGCGCCGCATGAAGCGACCGGAAGCCTAATACGGCGTTTATACGGAGATTACACGCATTATAAAATCAATACGCATTTAGTACGGAGTTAATACGCATTACGGAGGTGATGCCGCCTATGAGAAACAGAGAACAGATCTATGGACAGGAGGCCGCGGGACTGCTGCGGAACATTACCGTCTATCACTGCATACGCCATGACCAGCTCCTGCGCCTGTATCCGGGCAAGGAGGGTGTCATTGAGAACCTGCTGCGCTATCTGGTCAGGCAGCAGCGGATATTCTATAACATTGACCGGGATTGCTATGGAGACATCCCCGACTGCCGCGAGGATAAGGAGCTGACAGCGGCACTGTGGGTGCTGCTGGACTTCATCGAAAAGGTGGAGTATCACAGCCCCGACGATACGCCGGTGAAGCTGGTATTCTTCGCGGATGGCGAGGTATATGAGGTCGTCTATATAAGCCCGGATAAGGAAACGATGATGCAGCACGTACTGACCACGGAAGATGATTCCGGGCGGCGGCTCGTGATCATCGAGGAAGAAGCACAGATGCAGCGCCTGCATATCCCCCATACCGCCGCCTACTGCATGGTGGATCAGTCCGGCTGCGTGCAATACTTCAGAAAGGAGGAATACAGTGGAGAGAGCCATCCTCTCACAGCGGATAGAGAGCATTTTGAATGAGATCACCCGCCTGTCCAACACGCTCTACGCTATGGACAACACGAATATCCAGCGGCATTCAGATAACTATGAAATGCTGTCCACAGAGGCCGCACTGCGGGGTGAGGTCATTGCCTGTCGGCTGCGGCACCTGATCTATGAGACGACCACCATCCGAAAAGCCGAGTATCTGACGTCGGCTGGTGTCATGCAGGGCATCTCTGTCATAGAGAAAGATGGCATACTGGAAATCACGCTCCCCTGCCTGCTGCCTAAGAAGAGCAAGAAGCATAGCTGCGAGTATCTGACAGACCCCATTTACTACACGCTTAGTAAGTATGCGCAGACACACACGCTGCCCAAGTTCCGGCACTGTGTTGTCTGCTTTTCTCATATCTACAGCCGCGAGCTGTCCCCGAACCGGGTGCGTGACTATGACAATCTGGAGCTCAAGCAGCTTTTGGATGTGATTGCCACTTTCGTTATGGAGGATGATACAGGTCTGCTGTGCGATGCCTATAACACGACGGAGATCGGCGACGGTGACTGTACCCGCGTGTCGGTGATGGATAAGGAGCGTTTTCAGGGCTGGCTTTCGGACCGCGAGAATCGGCTCAGATCCATATCCGATTTATAGTGTTTTGGCCGTGTCAAAAACGGTACACATGACGATGGTACGGCAAAGCCTGTATTTCCGGGCATTTTCACATGACCGGTGCGGGCGAAAAATACCGTGGTCATGGCAGTCTGGGTACTGCACACCAGAAGGAGGTGGTCAGTATGAGTACCCTACCACAGAAAGCTCCCGGTAGCCTATCACAAGCCTATCAGCTATTGGCGCTGGTCGCCCTGTCCGGTGAGCTGCCGGCCAGCCAACTGAGCAGGCTCGCCGGTGGCACCAGCTACAAAGAGAATGTGGTCAAGTCGCTGAAGCGTCAGCGGCTTTTGCTGTCCTACTATAAGAACGGACTGC
>OMDQ01000115.1_pt1 | contig 9843 bp, 7 predicted proteins | sample 1645241 | NCBI WGS metagenome assembly OMDQ01 (sample SAMEA103958153, study PRJEB25191) | human gut metagenome
AGCACCGAGCGGATGGGCAGGAACACGATAAACACAATGAGCAGCACACGGATAACACTCAGCGCGATCAGCGGCAGGCGGAAGCTGCGCTTCTTGGCCCACAGCACCGTGTACTGGGGCGAATGGGCGTCGAGCATAGGCCGGACGAACATGGCGATGCACAGGTATACGGCGCACAGCGTCACCGCCTTGCTGACCCACGCCGCCGCAGAGAGCGTCTTCTCCAGCAGCGGCAGCAGCAGCATATCGCCCAGACTGACGATGCCCAGCATCAGCACGCCGTAGAACACTGTTCGCTTTATATAGCGCCGCAGGAACGCCGCCCAGTCGCTGTCCTGCTCCTTGGCGGCCTGCTCCGCGTCCGTATAGCTGTCCAGCTTCTGCACCAGCTTTTCCGGCAGCAGCTTTTCGATGCCGTTGCAGATGCTGTCGGCGCTCTTGATAAAGAATGGCGTGGTCAGCGTGGTAATGACGGATACGGAGATGATGATGGGATAGATATAGTCCGCGATCACGCCCAGCGACAGACCCAGCGAGGCGATGATAAATGCAAATTCGCCGATCTGCGCCAGCGCGCAGCCGCAGTGGATGGCCTGCCGCAGCGTATGCCCCGACAGCAGCACGCCCAGCGAGGAGAAGATCAGCTTGCCCACGATGGTCACCAGCGTCAGGATAAGGATGGGAACGGCGTACTTCACCACAGCGCCGGGGTTCAGCATCATACCCACGGAGATGAAGAACACCGCGCCGAACAGGTCCTTGACGCCGGCGGTCAGATGCTCCACCCGCTCGGCGTGGACGGTGCCTGCCAGCAGCGAGCCTGCCAGAAACGCGCCCAGCGCCGAGGAAAAGCCCAGCGCATCCGCCAGCAGCACCATGCCGAAGCAGATGCCCAATGACACAATGAGCAGCGTCTCGTCGCTCATCAGCTTGGACGCCTTGTTCAGCAGCGTGGGAAGCAGGAAGATGCCCAGCACCAGCCACAGCACCAGATACAGCACCAGCAGTCCCAGCTGGAGCGCCAGCGCTCCGCCGGAAATGGACTTACTGACGGAGATGGTGGACAGGATGATCATCATGAAGATGCCCGCGATATCCTCCATCACCAGCGTGCCGAACACCAGCTGGGCAAAGTCCTTCTTCCGGACGTTCAGCTCGTCAAAGGCCTTGATGATAATGGTGGTGGACGACATGGACAGCATACCGCCCAAGAACACGCTGTCCATCGTACCCCAGCCCATGAGCTGTCCCACGGCGAAGCCGAAGGCCAGCATACCGCCGACCTCCACCAGCGCGGTGATGATCGCCGTGCCGCCTACGCTGGCCAGCTTGTGGAGGTTGAACTCCAGACCGAGGCAGAACATCAGGATGATGATGCCGATCTCGCTCCAGGTGGACACCGCCTCGATGTCGGCCAGCGAGAAGAACAGCGGCATATAGGGGCCGATGAGGAATCCCGCCAGTATGTAACCCAGCACCAGCGGCAGATTCAGCTTTTTGAAGATCACCGTGATCACGCCGCCTGTCAGCAGAATGACGGCAAGATCAGAAACAAGCTCCGGCAGATGCATCCGCGTCCCCCCTTATATTTTATGTTTTGCGCTCAGTGGATAAACATCGCGTCGCCGAAGGAGAAAAAGCGGTAGCGCTGCTCCACCGCCTCCTTGTAGGCGGACAGCACGTGCTCCCGTCCCGCCAGCGCCGATACCAGCATGATGAGCGTGGACTCCGGCAGGTGGAAATTGGTGACCAGCGCGTCCATGACCTTAAAACGATAGCCGGGATAGATGAAGATATCCGTCCAACCGGCACAGGCCCGCATGGTGCCGTCCTCCGCCGCCTGCGACTCCACGGTGCGGCAGCTTGTGGTACCCACGCAGATGACCCTGCCGCCGTTTTTCTTCGTCTCGTTGATAAGGTCTGCCGTCTCCTGCGAGATGACACAGTATTCGCTGTGCATGGCGTGGTCGGTGATCTCCTCCTCCTTCACAGGGCGGAAGGTACCAAGTCCCACATGGAGTGTAACGTATCCGATCTTTACACCCATCTGCCGGATCTTCTCCAGCAGCTCCGGTGTGAAATGCAGTCCCGCAGTGGGGGCGGCGGCAGAGCCGTTCACCTTGGAGTAGACGGTCTGATACCGCTCCCGATCCTGTAATTCCTCCTTGATGTAGGGCGGCAGCGGCATCTTGCCCAGCCGATCCAGCACCTCCAGAAAAATACCCTCGTAGAAAAACCTCACCAGCCGATTGCCGTCCGGCAGCTCCTCCGCGATCTCCGCCGTCAGCTCACCGTCACCGAAGGACACCCTCGCGCCCTTGCGCAGCTTCTTGCCCGGACGGACAAGGCATTCCCACACGTTGTCGCCCCGGTCAATGAGCAGCAGGATCTCACAGGCGCCGCCGCCCGGTACGCGGTGTCCCAGCAGGCGGGCGGGCAGCACTCTGGAATTGTTGAGGATCAGGCAGTCGCCGGGATGCAGATACTCCGGCAGGTCGAAGAAATGCCGGTGCTCCGTGGCGCCGGTGGTCTTATCCAGCACCAGCAGCCGGGAGGCGTCCCGCTGCGCGATAGGGGTCTGTGCGATCAGCTCCGGCGGCAGGTCAAAATAGAAATCATGGGTCTTCATGTGTACATCTCTCATTTTCTAAAGTAATAATGATTTATTATAATATAAAAACCCGCCGCGTTCAACTCCTTTTCTGTGGGAGCACACCATCATTCCGATGTGTCAAGGGGCCGCGGCAGTGCCGCGACCCCTTTGGATGCTGAATCTGTTATGTGGGGGAGGCTCTTACACCAGAACAGCCCGGTGGAACACCTTCTTGCCCTTCTTGATGATAACGCCGTCGCCGGTGAACTGCTCACAGCCAAAGGTCGTCTCGATGGCGGACACCTTCTCGTCGTTGACCGTTACGCCGCCCTGCTGCACCAGCCGGCGGGCTTCACCCTTGGAGGCAGCCAGACCGCACTTGACCAGCAGCGTCAGCACGTCAATAGCGCCGCCGCCGAAGTCATCGTTGGTCAGCTCAGTGGTGGGCATATGCTCGGTATCACCGGCGCCGGAGAACAGCGCCTTGGAGGCCTGACGAGCCTTTTCCGCCTCGTCCTCACCGTGGACCAGCTTGGTCAGCTCATAGGCCAGGATGTCCTTGGCCTCGTTGAGCTTAGCGCCCTCCCAATCGGCCATGGCGTCGATCTGCTCCAGCGGCAGGAAGGTCAGCATCCGGATGCACTTGAGCACGTCGGCGTCGTCGATGTTGCGCCAGTACTGATAGAACTCGAAGGGGCTGGTCTTGTTGGGATCCAGCCACACGGCGTTGCCGGCGGTCTTACCCATCTTATTGCCCTGAGAATCCGTCAGCAGGGTAATGGTCATGGCGTGGGCGTCCTTGCCCAGCTTGCGGCGGATCAGCTCCGTGCCGCCCAGCATATTGCTCCACTGGTCGTTGCCGCCGAACTGCATATTGCAGCCGTTGTGCTGGAACATATAGTAGAAGTCATAGCTCTGCATGATCATATAGTTGAACTCCAGGAAGCTCAGACCTTTCTCCATGCGCTGCTTGTAGCACTCGGCGCGGAGCATATTGTTCACAGAGAAGCACGCGCCCACCTCTCGCAGCAGGTCCACATAGTTCAGCTTCAGCAGCCAGTCAGCGTTGTTGAGCATGATGGCCTTACCCTCTCCGAAGTCGATAAACCGCTCCATCTGGCGTTTGAAGCACTCGGCGTTGTGGTCGATGTCCTCCTTCGTGAGCATCTTCCGCATATCCGTACGGCCGGAGGGGTCGCCGATCATGGTGGTGCCGCCTCCGATCAGGGCGATGGGCTTGTTACCAGCCATTTGCAGACGCTTCATCAGGGTCAGAGCCATGAAATGTCCAGCCGTCAAAGAGTCCGCCGTGCAGTCAAAGCCGATGTAGAACGTCGCCTTGCCGTTGTTCACCATCTCACGGATCTCGTCCTCGTTGGTGACCTGCGCGATCAGGCCGCGTGCCACCAGTTCTTCATAAATTCCCATGTTTTTCATTTCCTTTCCATTGTTATTCGTATCATTTCCTGTGCAGGGGGATGAAAAAACGCCCCCTGCCTGTCGACAGAGGGCGATCAAATCGCGGTACCACCTCATATTCACCGTGCCCTCGCGGACACGGCCTCGTCGGGTGCTGACACACCCTATCGCTGTAACGGGCGAACCCGACACATCCCTACGCGCCGTCAGCACGGCTTCAGGAGGCTGCTCCGGGATGTATTCGCAGATCCCGCCCTCTCCTCCTTCCACCGACCGGAGGTTCTCTTTGCAGGCGCCGAGATATGCTACTTCTTCCCTTCATCGCTGTTGCACTATGAAGTTGAAACCATTTTAGCAGAAAAAATCCGCTTGTCAACTATTATTTCCCAATCACGACAATTTACCCTCGATCACAGGGCAGCGCGGAACTTTTCCGCCTCCACCAGCAGCTCCTCCGCACCATCCAGCATGGTCTGGGACACATGGCTGCCGCCGGTGAGCCGCGCCAGCTCCTGCCGCCGCTGCTCCCTGTCCAGTCGCCGCACCGCCGTATAGGTGCGGCCGTTCTTCTCGCCCTTTTCCACGGAGAAATGTACATCCGCCATGGCCGCCAGCTGGGGCAGATGGGTCACGCACAGCACCTGCTTGCGCCGGCTGATACGCGCCATTTTCTCCGCCACCTTCTGTGCCGCCCGGCCGGAAACGCCGGTGTCCACCTCGTCGAACACCATCGTCCCCACCATATCCTGCTCCGACAGAACATTCTTCATGGCCAGCATGATGCGGGCCAACTCGCCGCCGGAGGCGATCTTGTGGATGGGGCGCAGCTCCTCGCCCACGTTGGCGGACATCAAAAACCGCACCTGATCGATACCGTCGGCACTCAGCGGTTTTTCCGCGATATCCACGGTGAAGCGGATCTTGCCCATGTCCAGCTGCCGCAGCTCGTCCAGTATCTGGCCGGACAGCCGCTCCGCCGCCTGCCGCCGCCCCTCGGAGAGCTGCTGTGCGGCGGTCATAGCGGCCTTTTCCGCCTTGCCGCGCGCCTGCTCCAGACGGGCCAGCGTATCGCCGGCATACTCGATCTGCTCCAGCTCGGCGCGGCAGCTCTCCAGATAGGCCAGCATGTCCTCCACACTGGGGCCGTACTTCTTTTTCAGACGGTATAGCTGATCCATGCGGCTCTCCACATCGTCCAGTTCATGGGGCGAGAAGTCGAAGCCCTCCCGCTTGTCCTCGATGGTGGCCGCCACATCATAGGCCTCGCTGTACAGTGCCTCTATGCGCTCATAGAGCTTGGCGTAGTCCTCGTCCAGATGGCGCACCGCGCCAACGGCGTCCTGCGCCCGGCGCAGAAGTCCCAATGCACCGTCGCCGCCGTCGTCACCGTTCATAGCGTAATCCGCCTCGGAGACGGCGGAGATAAACTTCTCCGCGTTGCGCAGCAGATTGCGGCGAGCGGAAAGCTCCTCCTCCTCACCGGCCCGGAGCTGCGCCCGCTCCAGCTCGCCGATCTGGTACGTCAGGGTGTCTACCCGGCGGGCCTTTTCCGATTCATCCATTTCCAGCGACTGTATCTTCTTCTGTATATCTGTAAAGTCTTTATACTTTTCAGCATACGCATTGATAAGTGTTTCCAGCTTTCCGAAGCTGTCCAGAAGCAGCAGATGCTGCTCCTCGTCCAAAAGCTGCTGGCCGTCGTGCTGGCCGTGGATATTCAGCAGGCGGCTGCCCAGCATTTTCAGCTGTCCCACCGTCACAGGCCGCCCGTTCACCCGGCAGACGTTTTTTCCGTCGCCGTGGATCTCCCGCTGCAGCAGCAGCGAGCCGTCCTCCTCCGGGGTGATGCCCAGCGCCTCCGGTACAGAGTTGTCCACGCCGGAGAACACTGCACTGACGAAGGCCTTGTCCATACCTGTACGGATCAGCTCGCGGCTGGCGCGCTGCCCCAGCACGGCGCCAAGGGCGTCGATGACGATGGACTTACCCGCGCCCGTTTCGCCGGTCAGGGCGTTGAAGCCCGACTCGAACCGGATGTCCGCCTCCTCGATGATGGCGATATTCTCAATATGGAGCACTTCCAGCATGGCGTTCTCCTCCCTCGCTCCTTAGCGGAGCATCTGCTTGACCTGCTCGCAGAAATCCACGGCGCGGACGTTGTCGTGGAACACCAAGAGAATGGTGTCGTCGCCGGCCAGCGTCCCCACGATGTCCGTCTCCGCCATATTGTCCAGCGCAAAGGCCGCGCCCTGCGCCATACCCTCGATGGTCTTCAGCACCACCAGATTCTGCGCCGACGCCACTGACAGCACGCACTCCCGGAAGATCGTACGCAGCTTCTCGGCAAAGTTCAGCTTCGTTTTCTGCACGGACACGGCGTAGCGGTAGCGCCCATGTCCGGTGGGCTCCTTCACCAGATGGAGCTGCTTGATGTCACGGGAAACGGTGGCCTGCGTGCATTTCACGCCGCGCTCCGCCAGCAGGCGCAGCAGCTGCTCCTGCGTCTCCACGGCCTCCTGCTCGATGATCTCCAGCAGGATGGCTTGACGGTCATTCTTCATGCTTGGCTGCCTCCATTCCCATTTTTGAATCCAGTATCTCGCAGAAGCTCTTCTTGGAGAGCCGCACCAGCTTCGTGGTGAATTTGGACTGCCGTACCCGCACCTTGTCCCCGTTTTTCAGAGAGAATGCCTTGCCGCCGTCCACGGAGAGGTAGACGAATTTCCGGTTGGCGTCCGCCGCCTCGATGGTAATGGTGTGATCCGGCGACAGCACATAGCTGCTGGCCCGTGTGGAGTGGGGGCAGATAGGCGTCAGCAGCAGATTCCGCGCCGTAGGCTCCACGATGGGGCCGCCCGCCGCCATGGAGTAGCCGGTGGAGCCGGTGGGCGTGGAGACGATACCGCCGTCGCCGGTGATCTTCGTCAGCCGCCCCTCCTCCGTGGACACATCCAGCCGAACCACCCGCGCCACAGACCCCTTGGACACCACCGCGTCGTTCAGGGCAATATTGTTGTACGCCGGCTTCCCCTCCCGCAGCACCGTCACATCCAGCATCATCCGGGACTCCACGGAGAAATTCCAGCTTTTCAAATCATTGAGCCGCTCCAGCTCGTTGGGCTCCAGCTCGGACATGAACCCCAAGCTGCCCAGATTGATGCCCAGCACCGGTACATTGTGCAGCGCCACTGTGCGGGCCAGATGCAGGATGGTGCCGTCGCCGCCGAAGGCGATGAGCAGATCGGCCCGCTTGATCTCCTGCTGTAATTGCCGGATCGGCACCCCCAGCTGGTCGCCGTAGCCCTCCCGGTTGAAGGGCAGACACACCACCGTTTCAAAGCCGATATGCTCCAATATCTCACGGGAGCGCTTGGCCACCGTCAGTTCATCGTCCCGATAGGGATTCGGGCAGAGGATCACTCGTTTCATTCGTTGTCCCTTCTCTCTTTCAGCTCCTCATGGGAGGCATCCACCAGCGCGGTCAGGTCGGGGATACAGTCCGGCTCCTCGCTTTTTCGCAGATAGCCCAGATACTCGATGTTCCCCTCCGGCCCGCGGATCGGCGAATATGTGATACCAAGCACTGTAAAGTGATTATCCTTCGCATGGTTCAGGAAGTTTTCCAGCACCTCCAGATGCACCTTCGGGTCGCGGACGACCCCCTTCTTCCCCACCTTTTCCCGTCCTGCTTCAAACTGCGGCTTGATAAGGCAGGCGATCTCGCCGCCCTGACGCAGCAGGCCGTACAGTGCCGGGAAGATCAGCTTCAGAGAGATGAACGACACGTCGATGGACGCAAAATCCAGCTCGTCCGGGATCTGCTCATGATCCAGATACCGGGCGTTGGTGCGCTCCAGACACACCACCCGGGGGTCGCTGCGGAGCTTCCAGTCTAACTGACCATACCCCACGTCCACGGCATAGACCTTGGAGGCGCCGTTTTGCAGCATGCAGTCGGTAAAGCCGCCGGTGGAGGCGCCGATGTCGGCGCAGGTCTTTCCCGTCAGCGTAATAGGAAAGGTCTTCATGGCCTTTTCCAGTTTCAGACCGCCGCGGCTGACGTAGGGCAGCGCGTGGCCGCGCACCTCCACAGGTGCGTCCTCCGCCACGGCGGTACCGGGCTTATCCACCCGCTGTCCGTTGACGAAGACAAGCCCCGCCATAATATTTGCCTGTGCCTTCTGGCGGCTGTCCAGCAGGCCACGCTCCACCAGAAGCACATCTAATCTCACTTTTTTACTCATGCCAGTACCTCCCTGACAGCAGCCGTCACACCGGCGGCATCCAGCCCCAGCGCGTGATAGAGCTGCTGTACGCTGCCCTGTGCGGGCAGCCGCTCTCCGGCGTTCAGCAGCCGCAGTCTCTCCGGCGCGGCGTTCCGCTCCAGCAGTGCGGCAGCCAGACGCTGGCCCACGCAGCCCTGCCGCAGCTGATCCTCCAGCACCACCAGACGCGATGCGCCGTCCAGCGCGCCGCATACCGCGTCCCATTCCAGCGGCGCCACGCGGTTCAGCTTCACCACGCGCACCGCAACACCCTCGTTGGCCAGACGCTGCGCCGCCTCCAGCGCCTGATTCACCAGCACGCCGTAGGTGACGATGCACGCATCTGTTCCCTGCCGCAGCACCGATACCGCTGCGTCGCCGCAGTCCTCGCGGTAGGCGCCCTCGCCGCCCCGGGGATAGCGGATCGCCGCAGGCCCCTTGCAGTCGTACAGCGCCGCGCGGAGCATATGCCGCAGCTCCGAAAAGCTGGCGGGACAGAACACGGTCATACCGGGGATCTGGGACAGATAGTCGATGCAGCCGTGGTGCGTTTCGCCGTCCGCTCCCACCAGACCGGTGCGATCCACCGCCAGCACCACATGGAGGCTGTCCAGCGACACATCCTGCACCAGCATATCGTAGCCACGTTGGAGGAAGCTGTCATATACCGCAAAGACCGGCAGCATCCCCTGCTTTGCCATGCCCGCGGCCATGGCCACCGCGTGGCCCTCCGCAATGCCCACATCAAAAAAGCGCCGTGGATGGTTTCTGGCAAAAGCCGTCAGCCCCGTACCGTCCGCCATGGCCGCCGTAATGGCGCAGATGCGCCGGTCGGAGGACGCCAGCGACGCCAACTCGCTCCCGAACACCGAGGAGAAGGACGGCGACGGCGGCGCGGACTTGCCGGTGGCCGGATCGAACGGGGACACCCCGTGGAATTTCTCCGGCTCCTGCTCGGCGGGAGCATAGCCCTTGCCCTTTTTCGTATGCACGTGCAGCAGCACAGGGCGATTCAGTTCCTTTGCCGCCCGCAGCATATCGGTCAGCCCCCGTACATCGTGGCCGTCCACCGGTCCCATGTAGGTAAAGCCCATACCCTCAAACACGGTGCTGACCGGCAGCAACGACTTCTTCAGCGCCGTTTTTACATCGTGGCTCAGCTCGTACAGCTTCTGTCCGTTGATCTTGATGGCGGAGTACATGGGCGGTACCTGCATCAGCTCCCCGGTGAACCGGGGCAGCAGCGCCTCCAGCTCCTGCCGGGTCACAGAGACGGGGTGCTGCTCCAGCACCTCACCGGAGGTGTCCTGCGTGTTGGTGACGCAGCCCAGATGCAGCCCGGCTACATACTCCTTGCTGCCGGACTCGGCAAAGGACACGGCGCGGGTGGCCTGTCCCACGAATACCGGCAGCACGCCGGTGGCCATGGGGTCCAGCGTGCCGCTGTGGCCCAGCTTCCGGGTGTCGAGGATGCCCCGCAGCTTGGCGATGACGTCAAAGCTGGTCCAGTCCGTCGGCTTATCGACGATGAGAATGCCCTGCATCATGCGCCCTCCTGCGGCGCAT
>OMDQ01000118.1_pt1 | contig 9737 bp, 9 predicted proteins | sample 1645241 | NCBI WGS metagenome assembly OMDQ01 (sample SAMEA103958153, study PRJEB25191) | human gut metagenome
CCCTGCCAGCAGCTCGGCTTGCAGATGCTCCGTCAGCGAGGTGCTGAGAAACAGCACCATGGTGGCCTGATGGGCGGCCAGTGAGCGGATGGACTCCCGCTCCGGCACCGGCGTGCGGCCGGGAGCGCGGGTGATGATGACGGTCTGGCTCACATCGGGCAGGGTGTACTCCGCCCGCAGAGCCGCCGCCGCGCCGCAGAAGGCGCTGACGCCGGGACAGACGTCGTAGGCAATGCCGCGTTTTTCCAGCTCGTCGAACTGCTCCCGCACCGCGCCGTAAATGCTGGAATCCCCTGTGTGCAGGCGCACCGTGGTCTTGCCGGCGGCCTCCGCCTTTTCAATGAGGGCGATGACCTCCTCCAGCGTCAGCCTCGCGCTGTCGTGGATCTCGCAGCCGGGCTTGGCATAGTCCAGCACCGCCGGATTTACCAGAGACCCTGCGTAGATCACCACGTCGGCCTCGCCCAGCAGCTTGGCGCCCCGGACGGTAATAAGGTCGGCAGCGCCGCTGCCCGCTCCCACAAAATGTACCATTGTCAGTCCTCCTTTATCCGGCGCAGCAGTGCCGCTGCGTCCTTTGTCTCACAGAGATAGCCGTATTCCTTGGAGAACAGGATGGCGCCTGCCTCCATATCGCCGCATTTATAGGGCAGCATCGCGTCAATGCGTCCCGCCAGACGGTGCAGCACCGCCTCGTAAAGTTCTTGCTCCTGCAAGATCCGCAGGGCGTCGTCGCAGGTGGCGCAGTGGAGCAGCGCCTCCGCTGCCGCCGCGTCCAGACCCTCCGCGGCGGCACAGGCCGTCAGAATGTCCGTGCGGCAGTCGCCGTAGCGGGAGTGGGTGTTCCACATACCGCCCGCCAGCTTCACCAGTTTGCCGATGTGACCGATGAGCAGCGCCCCGCGAAAGCCCAGCTCCCGGCACATCTCCAGCGCATCACCGATGAAGTTGGAGGTCATCACCGCCGTGGCGGGGTCGATGCCCATGGCGTTCTTGATATAGTCCGCGCCGTAGTTGCCGGGGGCCAGCAGCACATAGTCCGCGCCGCTCTCCCGCCGCTGCCGCAGTTCCACATGAATGGTGTCCACCAGCGCCTGCTCACTCATCGGCTCCACGATCCCCGTGGTGCCTAAGATGGAGATGCCGCCCTCGATGCCCAGCCGGGGGTTGAAGGTCTTCTTTGCCAGCGCCTCCCCCTCCGGGACGGAGATCACCACCCGCAGGCCGCCGGTGTAGCCCAGCAGACCGCAGACCTCCTCCACATTCTCCCGGATCATCCGGCGGGGAACGGAGTTGATGGCCGCCGCGCCCACCGGCTGGTCAAGCCCGGGCTTGGTCACACGGCCCACACCCCGTCCGCCGTCGATGACAATGCCCGCGTCCTCCGTTTTCCGCACCTCGGCGTAAATCAGGGTATCGCGGGTGATATCCGGGTCGTCGCCGCTGTCCTTCCGAATGGCGCAGCGCACACAGTCCGGGGAGCTGTGGATGTCCTCCACCGCCAGCGTCAGCTCCATGCCCTTGGGCGTCAGCAGACGGATGGTCTCCTTCTTACTGCCCCGCAGCAGCATCCACGCGGCGGCCTTGGCTGCCGCCGCCGCGCAGGAGCCGGTGGTGTAGCCCAGACGGAGCTTTTTCCCGTCCCGCATCACAAATTCCTTCATGGTGGTCTACCGCCTGATCTGGTAGAGCATGGCGTTGCAGATAGCCGCCGCCACATTGCTGCCGCCCTTGCGGCCCCGTGCCACGATGTAGGGCGCGGCAGCGGCCTCGATGATGCGCTCCTTGCTCTCCACCACGTTCACAAAGCCCACCGGCACGCCGATGATGAGGGCGGGGTGGAGCTTGCCGGCCTCCATCAGCGCCTCCAGCGAGAAAAGCGCCGTGGGGGCGTTGCCGATGGCGAAAATGCAGGGCTTTTCCAGCGCCGCCGCCCGCTCCATGGATACGAAGGCGCGGGTCACGCCCCGCTCCTTGGCCTCCGCCGCCACGTCCGCGTCCGACATGAAGCAGTGTACCTCCCCGCCCAGCGAGGCGAGGATGGACTTGTTGATCCCGGCCTTGGCCATCTGGGTGTCGGTGACGATGTCACAGCCCGCCCGCAGGGCGGCGATGCCCTTTTCCACCGCGTGGTCGGAAAAGGCCAGATTGTCCACATAGTCAAAGTCCGCCGTGGTGTGGATGACCCGCTTGATGACCAGCTCATTCTCCGGGTCCAGCCGCCGGTCACCCAGCAGCTCGGTGATGATGGCAAAGCTGCGCTTCTCAATATCCATAGGCTTCATCTGCTCCATCATAGCGTCTCCTTTCTGCAAGCCGCCAAAAAGCGCTGTGCCATGGCAGGCTTGGCGTAAAAATGGAAGTGGGGGAAACCCGCATACAGCGTGTCCGTGGCATACGCACAGCGCCACTGCTTGCCGGATGGCTTTTCCGCCAGAAAAGCGCCGCCGGGCTGGGGGGTGTCCCAGTGGTGAAATTCATGCATAGGTACCTGCTCTCCGGCGCGGCAGAGGAGGCTGTCCCCCTGCGCCGTGGCGGTGATGTAGCCGAACCGGGTCAGCTTCCCTGTGTCAAAGCAGTCACCGGGCAGCGCGCCTACCATGGCGTGGCCCGCGATGGTCTGCGTCAGGTACATAAAGCCGCCGCACTCGGCGATACAGGGCATCCCCGCGTGTACGGCCTCCCGAAGCTGCCCGCGCAGGGTACGGTTTTCCGCCAACTGCGCCGCGTACAGCTCCGGGTAGCCGCCGCCCAGGTACAGACCCTGTACGCCGTCGGGGAGCCGCTCATCCGCCAGCGGGCTGAAGGGTATCAGCTCCGCACCCAACTGCCGCAGCAGGTCGAGGCTGTCCTCATAGTAAAAGCAGAACGCCCGGTCCCGCGCCACGCCGATACGCACCGGCGCGCCCGCCTCCGGCAGCACCGGCGGCGTAAAGCGAAGGGGCGGCGCGGCAGCCGCGATTTCCAGCAGAGCGGCTATGTCCAGCGTTTTTTCCGCCTCGGCTGCCAGCCTGCGCAGCTTCTCTTGCAGGTCGGCTACCTCGTCCGCGGTGATGAGCCCCAGATGGCGGCTCTCCAGCGCGCACTCCGGCAGACGGGGCAGGTAGCCGCAGGCGCGGACGCCCAGACGATTTTCCAGCTCCCGCGCCAGCGGGCCGTAGCTCATGGCGCTGCACCCATTGAGGATAATGCCCCGGATACCGCTGTCCGGCGCGAAGCGGAGAAAGCCCTCCGCCGCCGCCAGAACCGACAGCGCCGCGCCCCGGGCGTTGACCACCAGCACCACGGGGCTTTCGGTTTCCCACGCCGCCTCATAGGTGCTGGCGCGGGTGGAGGTGAGGCCCAGACCGTCATAGTAGCCCATGACACCCTCGATCACCGTAACGTCGCAGCCCTCGCCGTTGTGCGCCAGCAGATAGCGCATGGTGTCGCGGTCAAAAAAGAACGGGTCGAGGTTAGAGCTTTTCGCGCCGATGACCCGGCTGTGGAACATGGGGTCGATGTAATCCGGACCGCATTTCGCCGCGCCTACCCGCAGACCCCGTGTTACCAGTGCCTGCAAAACGGCGCAGGTGACGGTGGTCTTGCCGCAGCCGCTGTTGGTACCGGCCAGCACCAGCCGGGGGACTTTTTGCTCCATAGCGCCCTCTCAATCCGCCACGATGGTGGCAAAATAGCTGATCTCCTCCGGCAAGTGCCGCAGATCGGTGTAGACCTGCTCTGTCTCCAGCCCGCAGTCCGCCACCATACCGGCGTTTGCCGCCATACCGCGGCGCTCCAGCGCCGCCGCCGTCTCGTGGATGGCCTTGCCGGACTTCATGATGACCTTCGTCCCCGGCAGCGCCAGCGCGCTGTCCAGCTCGGCGCTGCCCGGCAGGATGTGGAGAGGCTCCTCCATGCGGGTGAGGCTGCGCCCCAGCCGCGCCGCCACGGCGCAGAAGCTGGTGACGCCGGGACACATCACCGTCTCAAACCCGTCAGCGCGGATGCGCTCCAGCATATAGTAGGCCGTGGCGTACACGGATACGTCGCCCAGATTCACCATGGCCACGTCTTGCCCCGCCGCCAGCGCCGCTTCGACAGCGGCTGCCGCCGTGCGGTAGCTGTCCTCCCGTACCGCCGCGTCACGCGCCATGGTGAAGTCCAGCGGCAAGATGGTCTTGCCCTGCATATCCACCGCCCCGGCGGCGATGTCCAGCGCCAGCATCCGTCCGGACTTCATCCGGGGAGCCGCGATAATGTCACACGCCTCCAGCACCCGGCACGCCTGCCGGGTCAGCAGCTCCGGGTCGCCGGGGCCCACGCTGACGGCGTAAAAAACACCCTGTTTTTCCATGTCGCTACTCCTTACGGCACAAATTCCAGACTGTCGAAGCAGGGGTCATACTTCCCATGCTCCATCTGGTACAGCTTTGCGATATACGCCCGCGTAAAGATATCCTCCGGCGGGCCGATGCGGTCGATCCGGTCGCCTGCCACGCACACCACGGTGTCGGAGATGCGCTCCGCCAGCTCCAGCTCGTGGAGCGACAGCAGTACCGCCAGATCGTTTTCCCGTACCATGCGCTTGAGTACCGTCAAAAGCTCCAGCTTGTAGCGGATGTCCAGAAAGCTGGTGGGCTCGTCCAGCACGATCAGCTCCGGCTCCTGGCACAACGCCCGCGCCAGCAGGATACGCTGCCGCTGCCCGTCGCTGATGGCGGAGAAGGGTCTGTCCGCGAACTCCGCGCCGCCCACCTGCTCCAAGGATCGCTCCACAATGGCCTGATCCTCCGGCTGCAAAATGCCCAGCCGCCCCGTGTAGGGATAGCGTCCGCTGCTGACCACGTCCCGGCAGGTCATCAGCTCCGGCTCCATGCGGGCGGTCATCAAAATGGCCATGCGCCGGGCGATCTCGTTGCGGCTGCGCGCCTCCATGGCCTTGCCGTCCAGAAATACTGTGCCGGACACCTTGGAGAGTTGGCCGATAATGGTTTTCAATATGGTGGATTTTCCCGATCCGTTGGGGCCGATGAGCGTCACGATCTTGCCCCGCTGCACATGGAGGGCGACATCCTCGATCAGCGGCTTGCCGTGGTAGCCCACGGACAGGTCTTTTGTTTCCAGATATGCTGCCATACTCACGCCGCCTTTCTGTGGATCATCATGTAGATGACGATAGGTGCGCCGAACACCGCCGTGACGGAGCTGATGCTCACCTCCGTGGGGGCGAAGGCGGTGCGGGCGATGAGGTCGCAGAACAGGCAGAACACGCCGCCGCCCAGAAAGCACGCCGGGATCATGACGAGCGGCTCCGCCGACTTAAAGAGGGATTTCATCAGGTGCGGCACGGCGATGCCCACAAAGGAGATGGGGCCGGCAAAGGCCGTGACGCAGGCGGACAGCACGCTGGACAGCAGGATCAGCGCCGTCCGGAACGCCCGCAGCGGTACGCCCATGTTCTGGGCGTAGACCTCGCCCAGCTGGTACGCCCGGATGGGCTTGGACAGCAGGAAGGTCAGCAGCAGCGTGACGCCGCAGACAGCGGCCATGGTCTTTACATTCTCCCAGCTCATACCGGAGAAGGAGCCCAGCGACCAGTTGTGCAGGTTCACGATGCTGGAATCGTCGGCAAAGGTCACGAGAAAATCCGTCAGCGCCGAGCAGATGTAGCCGATCATCACGCCGCAGACCACCAGCAGGCTCATGCGCTTGACCCGCTGGGAGATCAGCAGCACGAAGCCCATGGACACCATGGCGCCCACGAACGCCGCCGCAATGAGAATGGCGGAGGAGGTGGTCTTGCCCCGGCTCAGCAGCGCCAGCATGGCCACGCACACCGTCATCTTCGCGCCGGAGGAGATACCCAGCACGAAGGGGCCGGCGATGGGGTTGTGGAAAAAGGTTTGCAGCAGATAGCCGGACAGGGACAGCGCCCCGCCCAGGATCAGCGCCGACAGAAGCCGGGGCAGACGGATCTTCATGATGATCTGGCTCTGTGTAAAGCCCACATCGCCGCCCAGCAGGATCCGCCATATCTCAGACGCGGAAAGAGAAACGCTTCCCGCGAAGATGTTCCAAATCAAAAATGTGAAAAAAAGCAGGAGGAGCAGCAAAAAGCCTCCCCAGATGCGAAGTGTTCGGGTCCTCTTCATGCCGCTCCTCCTTATAATGTAATGATGTAAAAAATGCTCACTTCATCCGTGTCAGGAAGTGAAACGCCGTGTCCGGCGCGTCGTTCAACGCGTGGTTGACGTCCAGAATGAGGTCGCTCAGCTCCAGCGACTCCTGATAGAAGTTTTTGGTCAGGCACCACACATTGCCGCTCTTGACAGCCTTGAAATCGGCCAGCAGCGGGTCCAGTGCCACCAATTCGTCCAGCGTGTGCAGCTCGCCGTCGATGATGCTGTTGTAGATCAGCACGTCGGCGTCCACCGCCCCGTGGTAGAAGGATTCCATCTGAATATTGATGGTGGACTGTGCGTTGTCCTCCGCCGACTCGTCGAAGGAGACATAGTCGCCGCCGGCGATGGCGACACACTTCGCCACATAGTCCGTGGACTTGCGGACATTCACCGCGCCGCTGCTGGTGATGTAGAAGAACGCCACGGTCTTGCCGGTGGGTTGCTGCTCCAGCACATCCGCCACGCTGTCCATCTTTGCGTTGAACAGCGCCTCGGCCTCGTCCTCCTTGTCCAACAGCGCCGCGTACAGCTTGATCCACTCCATCCGGCCCATGGGCAGGGTCTCGTAGCTGGAGGTCTCCACCAGCACGGGGATACCCAGCCGCTCCAGCTGCTCCAGCACCGCCGGGGAGTGGTAGATCATGGTGTTTTCCACCGCCAGATCACAGCCGTTGGACAAAATCAGCTCATAATCCGGCTCAGAATACTTGCCGGCGTAGGTCATCGCGCCGCTGTCCATGGCGTCCTTGGCGCTTTGAATGTACCAGTCCGCCTGCTTTTTGCCGCTGAGGGTGATGCAACCAACGGCATCCAGCTTGTCAAAGTAGTCCATGGCGGCGGCCGCTACCAGATAGATCTGATCCAGCGGCTGCTGCAAAACGGTGACCTTCTCCGGTACGCCCTCCGGTACCGCCGCGCCCTCCGCCACCAGCAGGTACACCCGGTCGTCGTGGATGGTGATACGCTTGTAGCTCTCACCGGCGTACTCCACGGTGAACTGCTGGGCGTAGCGCAGGGGCATGGTGCGGTCAAAGACCAGCTCGTCCCACGACACGGCGGCGGTTTGCCCGTCTGCTTTGGCGGGGGCGTCAGCCGCGCCGCAGGCGCAGAGGGACAAGACCGTCAGCGCCGCCAGCAGCCCGGCGAGAAAACGCCTCACTGGGCGGCCTCCACGGCGGTGGAGGAATCGAAGGTCAGGGTGTACTCGATCTCATGGGGGGTGCTCATGGCGGTGGTGTCGCCGATCACCGTCAGCGGGGTATCCAGCGCCCGGACGGGGATCTCGAAGGTGGAGCCGCCCTCGGTGGTGAGAACGTCATAGCGCTGGCCGTCCACCAGCATATAGTCGTACTTCTGGCTGCTCCACACGATGGTGGCGGTGGCAGCGCCGTTCTCCACCTTCAGGGTGCAGGGGGTCAGCACGTGGGACTTGCCGGAGCCGCCCTCGAAGCCCACTTCGATGGTGTAGGTGCCGTCCGCCAGCGTAATGGCGGCAGCGGCAGCGCCGCTCTCCTCCTTCAGTACGGGGTTGGAGACGGAGACCTTGTGGTCATACCACACGCCCTTCTTGCCGATGAGGGCCACGTCGAACTCCTCGTCCAGCGCGGGAACAGGGATATCAAAGCCGTTGACTGTCTCGGTCAGGCCGTCGGGATAGGTGACAGTGTCCTTGGTGGGCTGCAGCAGCACGGCACCGTCCTTCTGGGCGTCTTCCTTCAGACCGGGGAACAGATTGACGATGCTGGTGGAGGCGAGACTGACGTGGATGGTCATCTGGCCGTCCTTCACGGTCAGCACGCCCTTGCCGTCGCAGGTCTCGTTGGCGTGGAACATACTGCTGTCGGTGTTGAAGTCGGCGGTGTACACACCGTCCGCCAGTGCGGGCTGGTCGGGCTCGTCGCTGTCGGGAGCGTCGGCCTGCTGCTGTCCGCAGCCAACCAGCAGCGCCGTCATCATCAGAGCGGCCAGCAGAAACGAAAGAATTTTCTTCATGGTAAAGTCCTCCTTGCTTTGAAAAAAGCTCCGAGGCGATGGTGTACCGCCCCGGAGCCCGTTCAGTCCTTGTTACGCGATGGCGTCAATGGCAGCCTTGGTGTGGGCCACATAGAGAGCCTGCACGTCCGCGATACGGCCCAGACCGGAGATCTGGCAGTTCACGGTGAAGCCGGCGGCCTCGAACATGGTCTTCCAGGAATCATCGTCTGCACCGGCCATGTCGTTGTTGGCATGGTCGCCAGCCACGACCATCAGGGGACGCAGCACCACGGTGGTGTAGCCGGCGTTCTTGACGGCCTCGATCACGGCCTCGCAGGAGGTCTCCTCGGGCTCACCCTCCACGGTGCCGACGAACACGTTCTCATAGCCCAGCTTGGCCATCTGGGTAGCCATCTGGCTGTAGGTGACCTTGGCCACATGAGCCGTACCGTGGCCCATCAGCACATAGGCAACACCGGCATCCTTGGCGGCAGCGGTGGACTCATAGCCGCTCTCCTCGAGGGCAGCAGCCACGACGGCCTTGGCGACGGCTTCCTTGTCGGCGTTGATGACGGTGGCATCGTTGCCCACCTCGCCCAGCATGGGCTCAGCGATCTCAACGGAGTCAAACTGGTCGCGAACCTTGTCGATGGCGGCGCACATCTCGTCGTACTCAGCGCCGTGCATCAGGTGGGTGGGCTGGACGACCAGCTGCTTCACACCGTTGGCGACAGCGCGCTCCAGAGCCTGCTCCATGTTGTCGATCTTCTCGCCGTCACGGGCCTGGATGTGGTTGATGATGATCTGTGCGGTGAAGGCGCGGCGCACGGACCAATCGGGGTTGGCCTCCTGCAGGGCATCCTCGATGCTCTTGATGTCGGCTACGCGGCTGTCGTTGAAGGAGGTGCCGAAGGACACCACCAGCAGCTCCTTCTCGCCGATCTCGTCCTGGTTGCGGGGATCGTCCTTGGAGGCGTCGCCGGTGTCCAGACCGAAGTACTCAGGGCTGGCCTCCTCGCCCTCCACCAGCGCCTTCTGGGCGTCGGTCAGAGCGTCCCAAGCGGCCTTGGCGGCCTCGCACTGGGCGTCGGTCTCCTCGGTGCGCTCCTGCACATAGATGGCGTCGATCAGGGCGGCGACCTTATCGGCGGCGGCCTTGTCGGTCTCCTCGGTGTTCACATCGTTGTTGTCAGCGTCATTGTCGTCGGCAGCATTGTCCTTGTTGCCGCAGGCGGTCAGCATGCTCATCAGCATCACAGCCGCCACCAGAAAGGCAAGTGCTTTCTTCATGGGGGATCTACCTCTTTCCAAATTATTTGTTCTGAAAGAAATATAAAAGCGGCTGTGTCTCACACAGCCGCCCTCGGTGCTTCTTACTACATATACATCCGCGCGGTGACCCGCAGCGGATCATAAGTTCGTAGGAAAACCAACCTGTTGGCAGCAGGTTTGAGATTCCACACAGAGGCAGGTCTCCTGACTTCGTTCATCACGGCGTTGCCCTTCCCGGTTTCCCAGTGGTTTGCAAGACCGCTCCCGTACACAGTGACTGCATCGCTCCGGATTCGCACCGGATTCCCTTTTCATCTGCTTTTTGGC
>OMDQ01000120.1_pt1 | contig 9696 bp, 8 predicted proteins | sample 1645241 | NCBI WGS metagenome assembly OMDQ01 (sample SAMEA103958153, study PRJEB25191) | human gut metagenome
TCGGTCTCGGCATTCCTGCTGAACCGCTCTTCCGATCTTGAGTGTGCCATCGCTAAACTGGTACCAGATAGCCGAACAATTGGGGCGAATGATGGAAAAGGCCAGGTATTATGATCAGGAAGGAGAATTCGACGCAGCGGCGTCAATTGCGTCCGAGGTAATCCTCTTTGTTGGAAAGCATTATTCTGATGATCGAGTATACGAATGTGAAGGTTTCGATGGATATGATTTCGAGACCAGGAGTGCAGCAGATATGCTCATATCGTTAATCGAATCTAAAGTGCTGGATGTTAATACCATCAGGAGGATATCTAATGACATTGACAAGGTATTAGGAACAACTGCATTTCAGGACGGAGGATATTGCCTTGCAGATTTGAGTGAGCTGCAGAGTGTTCTTGAGGGCGTTTTCGATAATTTTGACGAACATTTGGCTTCACTTGATAAGATTATAGACAATGCAGGGCGAGCTGTCTATTATAGAAATCGCTGGTTGTTCAGAAAAGTGGCATACCTGAACTATAAAGAAAAGTATGATGCTGCCCGGAAGACAATAGATGACAACTTTTTCGTGCCAGAACTATCCAAGATGCGGATTGACTCCCAAATATTCCACGGAAAAATTGAAGAGGCTATTGAATCGTTGGACAGGGCTATAGCATGTACGGAAGACTCTTCGTATGTGCACAGCTGTCATGAAAGAAAGATGGAACTGCTTGAAACAACAGGAGAGACATCAAGGCTGGCAGAAGAACTTGAGTATCTGATTTTGAATAGCTATTCTTCAGAATATGATTATTATCTTCAGTTAAAACATGTTCTGGAACAGTTACCTGCCAATTCTTCAAACCGATTACACAGCATCATTGAAAAGTTGATCAACAAGAGCCGTTTTCATAGTCAGAAGGATATCGCCAGAATATGTGCGGAAGAGAACATGATTCCACAGCTGGCCGAGTGTTTGTCTTGGAATAATGACTACGACGGTGAATGCTATATGGTTTTGGCTGAATATGGCAATCTGTTGGATTCTTCCACGAGGCGTAAGATCGTTGAAGGGCATATTGACCACATCCGAACGAGAGCCATCCCGGCAGATAGCCGTAAATATTGTTATATCGTCAGCAATATGAAAGCCCTACGGGATTCGTGCAGTGAAGGGCAAGCTGCTGTAAATGAACTAATTGAAGAATTCAGGACACAATATAGTCGCAGGCCATCAATGATGAGAGAGCTGAATAAACTTCGTTGAAGGAATATTTTATTTGCCCGCATTCATGTTCATCCGATTTATATCCTCACCCTTGTCCGCGAATATGAAAAGTCTTCCAACTGCATCATCGAACGTATCGAATCCTGTATCAAAGATCCGCGCCTGAAACCTATGGTGGTACACAGCCAGACGGAGATGCTTCGCCAGAGGATATATCAGGTGTCAAGTGGAAAACCCTGTAGAAGAGGAAGCGCGAGGGGAAGCGCAGCTGTCCGCATGTTTATCTTACTGCAACCAAGACTTGGTACCGCCTAAAACGTTTTCCTGGAACCAAGTGCCATAATATTCACGTTTGGTACCATCTAAAACGTTTTCTCGGAACAGGTTGCGAAGAAAACAGATGTGGATTACATATTCCGGAGCATACCCACTCACTCAAATCACACACAGGGTTTTCCCCATGCCCCCTTTAACGCCCTAATATGTTTGTCGATAGTTTTTCCAGTAGACGCAGGATGGTTCCGGTAGTAAGTGACAGTAAATCTTCCACCCCATCGTCATCCATACCTCCAAACGGAACCATTTTCAGGTATTTCCCGACAGCCCCTAGAATAGAACTATTTGTATATCTTTATGTTGAGTTCGAATTTTACATAATACTCTTGGTTTACAGGAACATTGTCATATAGACAGGAACATATTCTATCCCGTTCTCCCTTTTATAGTCTTTCGTATAGATCAGATATCTATTCATAATCCTGTCAGAGTATTTTGCACAAAACTGATCAAGAGATTTGTGCGCCTTGTAGCCTGAGGACTTGACTTCTATCGGTGAAATCTTGTGCCTATCCGGAATGACAAAGTCTATCTCATAGTATTTCTTCCCTTCAGCGTATGGGATGGTGTGATAAAACAGGTTCTTTCCTGTCGCTCTCAATACTTGTGCTATCACATTTTCATAGACATATCCCAAATTGGTGCTAAGCTTATCGTTCAACAACTTGTCGTAGATAATGTTTTCAGTAATTTTGTTATCCTTGAATGCAAGTGTGACAAACAAGCCTGTGTCAGAGGTGTACATCTTAAAATAATCTTCATTTTTTGTCAATGCCAACCCGGTATTTGGATCATCAGAATGATACACCACATTAACTGTCATAGAGTCTTCCATCTCTTTCACGACATTCACTATCCTGCTTACTCTTTCTTCCTCAATTGCCTTACCGACTTGATAACGCATCGCGTTTCTGCTTAATTGTGCAGGGATGGCATCGTATAATGCCTTGGCTCTTCCCGAATCGTCAATTTTACCAAAGTCCTCTTCATATAGGGCTATAATATCTCGCTTTGCCTGATCAACAGCCATGAAATTGTTGGTAGTTATATATGCATATACAGCCTGCGGCATTCCTCCGACAAGCATATACAGACGGAAGTCCCTCATAAGTTTGCGGTGAACTACATCTCCCAAAGGCATTTTCTTTTCGAATGCCGTACGCAGTAGTGGAATTGTCGTCGTATCTCCAAGCGCCCATTTGAATTCTTCATAGTCCATCGGGTACATATCCACCTTGGTTTCCTCGCTCGGCACGAGGATATCCCGGCTTCTGGAACGGACCGATATAAGAGAGCCCGTCTCGATATAATCATAACGATGGTCTTTCACCAGATGCCTGATAGCCTGTCGCGCATAAGGTTGCAACTGGACTTCATCAAAAATAATCACTGATTCTCTCTCATATAGTTGTACCTGATAAATGAACTGCAACCTTAAAAACAGGTAATTCAAGTCTGAAATGTCATTGAACAAATCACTAACTTCTTTCGAGACCTTAGAAAAGTCAATCAATATGTATGATTTATACTCCTTCCGTGCGAATTCTTGCGCAATCGTAGATTTCCCGATACGCCTTGCGCCTTGTATCAGCAATGCCGTATCACCGCTGCGTTCAGACTTCCATTTGAGCATGGTATTGTAAATCTTTCGATCGAAGTAAATCTCATTTTGTTCCATTTCTCATCAAGTTTATGTCCAAATATAGATACTATCAATTATACCACCAAATTTTTTATGGCAAAATGTCATTTTCCACCAAATCTTTTCAGCAGCATTTGTCGTTATCCACCAAATCTCCCTCGTACCGTGCTTTTTTGCAACTTGCGACAGGCTCCTAATGCTGCCCGGAACTATTACCGGACCTATTGTTGTTCAGCAATAAAAACATATCTTTGCTTATTGGAAAGCATCCATAACCAAAACAACAGAAAAAGATCATGGCAAAGAGCAAAATAGACTTTATACTACTTCTCCTTGCGACTCTCTGCTGTTCAATGGCTCACGCACAAAAGCAAGTTTCTGCAGAACTGAGAGATTCCACTGAGAGCGGAAGCGACATCATAAAGATAGTTGGAAATCACTCCAGCAAAGGAGTGGTCAATAACGCCCTTGACATATTGAGCGGTCAGGCAGCTGGTGTCAACGTGACATCCAATGGCCTGGACCGGATGGCTATGCTCAATAGCGTGCGGGTGCGTGGTACGACATCCATTATCGGTGGCAATGATCCCTTGGTGCTGATTGACGGTGTCACTTCTGACGTGCTCACCCTTTCAACCATCTACCCTGCAGACATCGAGAGTTTCCGGATATTGAAGAATGCCACGGAGACAGCAATGTACGGTTCACGTGGAGCATCAGGTGTGATTGAAGTCAAAACGAAAAAAGGAACAGGACGTGGTTTTCAGATATCCTATGAAGGAAATGTAGGTTTCGAGCGGATGTACAAACATCTGGAAATGCTCAATTCCACAGAATATGTTGCCACCGCAAAGGCTTTGGGCGTATATTGCAATAACGGCGGGTTCAATACGGACAATTATAAGATCATTACACGTACAGGATTTGTGAATAATCACTATCTCGCATTCAGCGGGGGCACGTCTCAGTCAAACTATCGTGCCTCATTCGGCTTGATGGACCACAACACAATCATCAAGAAGATGGACTATGGCGTTTTTGTCGCAAAAGTTGACGTGACCCAGAAAGCCTTCAACAATAGACTTACTGGAGAGTTCGGAGTATTCGGATCGTCGTTCAAGAACCATGATATCTTTGACACGCAGATGCTGTTCTATTCCGCAGCATGCCAGAATCCAACTTTCCCTGCCGGAACTGACGAACATGGGAACTGGCTAAAAAACGAATCTGCAACGCACATCAACCCGCCAGGAATAGTGCTTGAAGAGAAAAACGACTCCAAGGATTTGAACTTTGATGCCCACATTAAGCTGAGCTACGATATCAATACTGACTGGCGGGTCTCCGCCTTCGGTTCCTACCTCTACGGTTCTACCGAGAACGGGCAATTCTGCCCGACATGGGTATGGGCGCAAGGCAACGTGTACCGTGGCGAGTTCAAGAAAGAGGAGTGGCTCGGCAATGTATCTCTGGATTTCATTAAGCAGTTCGGCTCACATAAGGTCTCTGCCGGAGTAAGCGGCGAATACCGCAAGCTGCGAAAGACGGCTTTCTGGGTATATGCCAAGGGCATACCCACAAATAACTTTCATTACGACAATCTGGGCGCGGCTGCTGTCAGACCATATGGTGGAACGGAAAGCACATATGAAGACCAATCTCTGGCTTCGTTAATGGGGAGCATCACATATAGTCTGCTTGACAGATACACGTTGGCGTTGAATGCGCGTGGTGACGGATCGTCTATGGTAGGCGCCAGCAACACATGGGGATTCTTCCCTTCCATATCATTTACATGGGATTTGAAAAAGGAAAGGTTTCTCATCAATGTAAAGCCGCTGTCCATGCTCAAACTCCGTGCTGGCGCAGGACAGGCAGGCAACCTTGGAGGCATCTCTGCATATACCACCATGAACACCGTAAGGCAGACCGGCATTGTCCCTATCAATAGTTCGCCGACAGTAACACTTGGCATGGTGAGAAACAACAATCCCGATTTAAAGTGGGAAACGAAGACGACATTCAACATCGGTGCGGACATGGGACTCTTTGCCAACGGTCTTATACTTACGGCGGAGTATTACTTTTCCAAGACTACCGACATGCTCTATGCCTACGAAGTCCCGGTTCCGCCATTTGCATACAACACATTGCTCGCAAACATCGGTTCCATGTCAAACAGCGGATTGGAATTCGGCCTGTCCGGGCAGCCGATAAGAAAGAAAGACATGGAACTCAACGTTAATATGAACCTGTCGTTTCAAAGCAACAGGCTAATCTCGCTGAGTGGAAAGTACAAAGGAATGAGCATGTCCGCGGCAAATGTCACCGCCATCGGGGCCTTGGACGGAGCGGGACAGAACGGCGGCGACAACAATGTGGTTTACCAGATAGTCGGACAGCCACTTGGCGTTTTCTATCTGCCACATTGCAAGGGACTCGTAAAAAATGAGAACGGCAGTTATTTCTACGACATAGAGGATCTGGATCATAACGGCAAGGTAGATATAAGCGACGGCGGCGACCGGTACATTGCAGGACAAGCCACACCAAAGGTAATCCTCGGTTCAAACATCAGTTTCAGATACAAGAATTTCTATATCTCCATACAGATGAACGGAGCATTCGGGCACAAGATCTTCAATGGAACGGGATTATCATTTACAAGTATGGCTTGCTTCCCGGACTACAATGTGCTTAAGGATGCCCCTCAGAAGAACATCGTAGATCAGAGAGTCTCCGACTATTGGCTTGAAAAAGGTGACTATCTGAACTTTGAGCATTTGACATTAGGATATAACGTGCCATTGAAAAGCAAGACGTTACGTTCATTGCGCATATCTGGCAACGTAAGCAACCTTGGAACAATTACGGGCTACAGAGGTTTGACACCAATGATAAACAGCTACGTGGTGAACAGTACTATGGGTATTGATGACAAACGTAACTATCCTCTGTTCCGCACATATTCGTTGGGGTTGAGCATACAGTTTTAATACGGAAAAAGCATGAAGAAGATTATTGAATACATATTGGCAGTACCGTTGATGCTTTGCTTCTGCAACTGTCTGGATGAACATCCAAAAGACCAGCTAGACCAAGAGGAAATTTACAACAACGCAGATAATATATACAAAAATGCAGTAGCTTCCCTGTACAACTACATTGGGAGCAATCAGGAGTCTGAAGGACTTCAAGGAACCTGCAGGGGCATCTACGACTACAATACATTGACAACAGATGAGGCAATGATTCCGATCCGTGGTGGAGACTGGTACGATGGCGGCCTGTGGGAAAACATGTATCAGCACAACTGGAACGCCAATGATATCAGTTTATATAATGTATGGAAATACCTCTTCAAGGTAATAGTTATATCTAACCAGTCACTTTCCGTCATTGATGACCACAAGAGTCTGCTTTCGGCTGAACAGGCCCGTGATTTCACGGCAGAGGTAAGAGCTGTGCGGGCATTGTTCTACTACTATGCGATGGATATGTTCGGACGTGTTCCTATCGTTACATCATACGACATGAAATTGGAGCAGGTAACGCAAAGCGAGAGACGCGAGGTCTTCGATTTTATTTTCAATGAACTGCTGGATGTCGCGCCGTTGCTTGCTGACGAACATTCCAACAAGGAGGGAGACTACTACGGACGAGTGACACGGCCTGTAGTCAACTTTTTGCTTGCAAAACTGGCGCTTAATGCTGAAATATACACCGATGACAACTGGACAGACGGAAAGCGCTTTGATGGCAATGACATCTTCTTTAATGTGAATGGAGAGAAGATGAACGCTTGGAGTACCTGCATTTGGTATTGCGAGCAACTTGACAAAGAAGGGTATCAGCTGGAAAGCGATTACGCTTCGAACTTCGCTGTTCACAACGAATACTCCATGGAGAACATTTTCACCATACCACTGGACAAGAACTTATATTTGAACGAATACCACTATCTTTTCCGCTCACGCCACTACAAACATGGCGGGGCCTATGGCGGTTCATCCGAAAATGGAACATGTGCGACGATCTCAACCGTCAAGGCTTTCGGTTACGGCACAGACCATGTCGACAATAGATTCAAGACAAACTTCTATGCAGACACCGTTTTTGTTGACGGCAAGAAGATATATCTGGACAACGGAAAGCCATTGGTGTATATGCCAATGGAATTGAAACTGAATCTTAGTGACAGTCCATATAAGCAGACAGCAGGTGCCCGTGCCGGCAAATATGAAGTTGACAGGACCGCATATTCGGACGGCAGACAAGTTGACAACGATATAGTTCTATTCAGATACGCCGATGCCATATTGATGAAGGCCGAGGCTAAAGTCCGTAATGGAGAAGATGGTTCAAAAGAATTGAATGCAATTAGGGACAGAGCAGGCATGCCGCATGTAAAGGCCAATTTGAGCAACATACTTAAAGAGCGGCTGTTGGAATTGGTATGGGAAGGTTGGAGACGTCAAGATCTCATCCGCTTTGGCGAATACACCAAAGCATACGACCAGAGGACTCCTCTGGAAAACGAGTTCACCGGGTTCACAACTGTTTTCCCGATACCACAAAGATGCCTGGATTTAAACAAAGGGTTAAAACAAAATTCAGGTTATCAATAGAGAGCCGTAATCATCATTCTCGTATCAGAATGACTTTCAGTCATCTCACTCAGAATGTCCCACACTGCGGTAATCCCATGTGATGTATTTCTGTGTCAGTTTCTGGCGGTCGCCCAGGCTTATGTTGTCCTGACTGACCACCTCCTGCGGCCATCCGTCATTGAAATAACTTATGCGGACATATGAGTTGTACACCCCGTCGGTGGTCACCTGACTGTCAAATTCGGTATCAAGACCTTCCCGAACATCCTTTGCGGCTTCCTCATCAGTGAAATACTCTATAAGATTTCCAAACAGCGCCTTTATGTCCTGGACAGTCACTTCAGAAGAGTCCTGGACTTCAGATGAACAATGATGATGTCGGGCCTGGGCAAATTTAACATATTACGAAAAAGTTATTCTCAATAAATGAAAAAATCATACATTTGCCACTCATTAACAAAATGATATGATGAAGAACCATAAATTTTTCGGGGCAATCGCCTGCTCCGTCATCGCGCTGACAATTTCGTCATGCGGGAAAGAAGACAAGATTGAACGGTTTCCTGAGGGAACGTCAATGATAAAGATGATGGATGAGGACAACTGAGGCACCACATTGGGCAATTCCAATGTCTATATGACATCTTCCGGAAACTTCAAGAGCAATAATCTGCCGATTCTCGACTGCGGGAAGAAGAGCGGAATAGGAGACATCGGTCTGCCGGATTTCACTAACATGGCGCCTGAAGTCGCTGTGATACCCGGACACGGCTACGTCATCTGCGATTCTGACAATGTCAAGGAATTCCCGTCGAGAAAAAAGGCAATCCGTGAGGATGCGCTCGTTTACAGGGTATATGTCGATTCATGGATTAAGACAGACGGAAAGAATGTCGGGGCCAATGTCTATTTCCTGCTGGGCAGCCCTCTGGAACGCGGGCAGATGCCGGAAATGGACAGCGACCTCGGAACACTAGCCTTCGATCTGGTCAGCCATAAGTCCAATTCAATCAGCGTAAAGTTGCCTTCGGAGGATATTGAGGTTATTATCAATGACAACAAGACACCTCTGACCTACTCCACTAATGGTAAGACATTGACATTGACATTGACAAGAGCCCCGATGTCATACGAGACAGGCACGTGGTCACTCAGCATCCGCAGCGGAAGGGTCTATACGAAGGCTACAGTCGCAATTGAGTAACGCTACCGGTCACCGTGACAGAATCATAGTGGGCGAAAACGCTAAGGAATGTGCGTTTTCGCCCACTGACTTATTGTTTTCTTGTCATAGATCATATCTGGGACAAGTTATCGGATGGCCGATTATAAAAAAGTGAATTATTCTCTTGTAATTTAGGGGGGGGGCAGTATATTTGTGTCATATAAATCACTAACGACATGAAAAAGTTATTATTATTCATCTGTGCCGCAATGATGATTTTCAGCTGCGGCAAGGAAGAGTCAGGAAACAAAACTGTAATCGACCCTGTAGCAAAAAAGGAAACATGGGCCACGATTCTCAAGATGTATCCATTCCTGGACGGCTTTCCTGTATTTGACGGGGAAGTCGAGAATTGGCAGTACAAAGAGCTCGGCAGCATGAAGACATTGACCTTCTTCGACTACAAGTGCGACAAGTCCGTATCGACCACCTATTACGCCAAGTTCATACCTGCGGGCTTCACCAAGAGCGAAGGTTCCGAAATCTACCGGAAGACGGCGGACAAGAAGAATTACATCTTCAGCGGCAGCTATGGCGGCGGCAATTTCGGCCTAAGTTTCTCCGTTGACTCCGAATAGAATATGAAAACGGGAATCATCACCAGCGCTTTGACGGTATTGGCCCTGTCGGCAGGTATCACAGCGCACGCACAGACCGTCTCCGACAAGAA
>OMDQ01000130.1_pt1 | contig 9395 bp, 7 predicted proteins | sample 1645241 | NCBI WGS metagenome assembly OMDQ01 (sample SAMEA103958153, study PRJEB25191) | human gut metagenome
AGTGCCGCCGTCTCCCGCGCCCAGTAGCCGGCGGTCAGGAACCAGGGGCTGGCGCAGCCGTCGGAATACGGTGTCAGGCCGCTGCGCTGCGCCCAGATGGCGGCGCGGAGCTGGTGGAAGTTGTCGGAGGCGACAGCCACTGCCGTGGGCAGCCCCCGCTCAGCGATAAGCCGGGCGGAGAACGCCAGATTCTCCTCCGTGGAGCGGGAGCGATCCTCCAGCAGAATGCGCTCCGGCGCGATACCCATGGACACCAGCGTGTCGCGGATGCACTGCGCCTCGCTGACCGGCTCGCTGCCGTTCTGTCCGCCGGAGGCGATGCACACCGCCTCCGGGTGGTCGGTCAGGTAGCGGTACGCCGCCTGTATGCGTCCCCGGAGCATGAGGCTGGGGTGTCCGTCCGGGAACACCTGACAGCCCAGCACCACCACGGTACATTCCTGCCCCTGGGCGGGGCGGTCAGCGGCGGCAAGAGCCATGCGCCCCACCGTCACGAGGATGGCGGTCATGCACACGGCGATCACGCAGTTCACCAGCCGCCGGAGCCATCGGGGGCGCAGCAGGCGGCGGAAGAATCCCGGCCACGTGAGCCACGCCGCCGCCAGCAGCAGTAAAAACGACGGCCAGAGCATACCAAAGTGGACGATGCCCGCCCACAGGGGCAGCAGGAAAAACGCCGCTGCCGCCAGACAAAGTGCGGTCAAAACGCGCCGAACCGTTCTGCCCATGTCAGTTCTCCCGGATGTGGGTGGCGATGCGCTGCATGATCATGTCAAGAGCCACCAGATTGTGCCCGCCCTCCAGCACGATGATGTCCGCGAACTTGCGGGTAGGCTCCACAAACTGCTCGTGCATGGGCTTCACGGTGGTGAGATACTGATTCACCACCGACTCCAGCGAGCGGCCCCGCTCCTCCACGTCCCGCAGGGCACGGCGCAGGATGCGCACGTCGGCGTCGGTCTCCACGAAGATCTTGATGTCCAGCAGATCCCGCAGCGCCTTGTTCTGAAAAATGAGGATACCCTCCACGATCACCACCTTGGTGGGGCGTACCTCCACCGTCTCGTCGGTGCGGTTGTGGATGGAGTAGTCGTACACGGGGCAGTGGATGGTCTCGCCGCGTTTCAGTGCCTTCAGATCGGCGATCATCAGATCGGTGTCGAAGGCGTCGGGGTGGTCGTAGTTCTGCTGGCACCGCTCCGCAAAGGGGCGATCCTGCCGCTTGTAGTAGTTGTCGTGGTGTACCACGCTGATGTCGTTGCCGAACCGGGCGGCCAGATGCTCGGTGAGAGTGGTCTTGCCGCTGCCGGTGCCACCGGCGATGCCGATAAAAATGGTGTTCATAGCCCGCGTCCTCCCAAATGCTTTGCCCATTATTATAGGAAATATGAGGGAGAAAAGCAAGCGGTGCGGCGTTTGCTTGTAAAAAAAGAATGAATTTCGCCGTTAGGCGGTTGACGCGGGACGGGAAAGTGGATATTATGTAAAATAGATTTTTCCCCGGAGGTTTTTCACATGAGCTTGATCAAGTGCAGACGATGCGGAGAGATGTTCTCCGATAGCTATAAGACCTGTCCCTTCTGCGAGGAGGACGACGCCTATTACAATGGCCGCGTGAAGAAGCGCCGCAGCCGCCGGGAGGATACGTCCCGCCGCCGGGCGCCCAGCATCCTCGGCCCCGTGATGGTGTTGGTGCTGGCCCTGCTGGTGCTGCTGGTGGTGTGGCTGGTGTTTGGAGACCAGATCAAGGACGCCATCGGCGGGGAGAAGCCGCCGGTGGAGGACGTGACCCCCACGCCGGATCCCGATACCCCCGACCCGGCAGGGCCGGAGAACGTCATCACCCTGAACCGCGCCGTGCTGGCGCTGACTGTAGGGGATAGGGAGACGCTGAAGGTCAACGAGGAGACGGAGGAGACCTGCGCGTGGAGCAGCAGCGATCCCACCGTGGCCACCGTCAGCGACAGCGGCGAGGTCACGGCTGTCGCCGCCGGCAATGCGGTCATCACCGCCAAGGTGGGCGATGCGGAGGCCGCGTGCAGCCTGACGGTAAAGGCCGCCGAGGACGGCACGGAGCCTACGGATACCACGAAACCTACGGATACCAATAAGCCTACGGATACGACGAAGCCTACGGACACCAACAAGCCTACGGATACGACGAAGCCCACAGACACCAACAAGCCCACAGATACCCAGAAGGTGGATGTGAGCAAGCTGGTCATCACAGCCACCTCCGAGGGCGGCTATGTCGGTGAACTGGCCGCCACCTCCGAGACGGGCGTGTTTGAGATGAGCACCAAGAAGGGCGAGGTCTGGAAGCTGGGCGTCAAGGGCACCACCGCCGCCGTCACATGGAGCATTGACGGCGACAGCAGCGGCGTATGCACGCTGGACGGCGACAAGCTCACCGTCACCGGCACCACCAGCGGACGGTATGCCACCGTTGTCGGCTCGGTGGGCGGCGGAACGGTGAAGGCCATCATCCGCATCCGCTGAATGTAAAGGACTGCAAGGGACGGGTCGCAGGAGCGGCCCGTCCCTTTTGCCTGCGGCGCAAAAGCCGCAAAAAAGCACTACCAAATCGGCGCGGAGTGTGATACAATATACTGTATATTGGCCGTACTGCCGGAAAAGGAGGGAGCCGCCGTGAAGCGTACCCTGAAAAAGTGCATCCTGCTGCTGATGGCGTGGGCGGCTGCCGCCCTGCTGACCGGCTGCAACTTCTTTGACGCCTCGGTGGAGCAGCTGTTCACCCTGCCCCGCATGGCGCCGGAATATACCGGCCTGTCCCAGCAGCTGGACAGCCTGATCGCCCAGGGCTACGAATATGCGTCGCCCTCCGGCGGACGGAACATCCAGTCCGTGCAGATGCTGGATCTGGAGGATGACGGCCGGCAGGAGGCCATGGTGTTCATGCGCCGCAGCGCCGATGAAAAGCCGCTGAAGATCATGGTGTTCCGACTGGACGAGGACGAGGGCTACCGCCTGTTCTGTACCATCGAGAGCAGCGGCACCGCCGTGGACAGCGTATACTATCAGGATCTGAACGGCAATGGCCGCCGGGAGCTGATCGTGGGCTGGCGCATCAGCGCCGATGTCCAGACGCTGGCGGCCTACACCATCGAGCCGGAGCCGGTAGCGCTTATGTCCTGCGGTTACAGCCGCTTCACCATTCAGGATCTGAACGGCGACGGCGTCCCCAGTCTGCTGGTACTGCGCACCGACGGTGAGATGGGGCCTGTGGCGGAGTTCTACAGCTGGCAGGGCGAGCAGATGGGCGTGTCCTACCGCTGCCGTCTGTCCAGCACCATGACGGCGCTGAACCGGGGCAGTGTGGTCACCGGCATGGTGGCCAAGGATACCCCTGCCGTCTTTATCACCGGCGTGGACACCACCAATATGGCGGTCACGGATATCCTCATCTACCGGCAGGAGACCGGTCTTGTCAACGTGGCCATGGACCGGAACAGCGGCGTTTCCACTGCCGTCTATCCCTATCGCCAGCTGTCGCCGCAGGATATCGACGGCGACGGCATCATCGAGCTGCCCTGCCCGCTGGGAGATACGCCCACCGAGCAGACGGACGGTCTCGTCTCGTGGATGCGCTGGAAGACGGATGGCCGCTTTGAACAGACCGCCAAGACCTACCACAGTCAGTCCGGCGGCTGGTATCTCACCATCCCCACCAGCTGGTGGACATGGGATGTGACTGCCGTTACCGGCGGCATGATCAACGAGAACCAGATGACCCTGCACATCAACGGCGATGCCGTTTTGACCGTTTACACCATCACCGGGGAGAACCGGGACAGCCGAAGCCGCATCGGCAGCCGTATCGTCCTCCGCCGCCAGACCGCCACGGTCTACGCCGGCGAGGTCTACGAGATCGCCACCTACTACGGGATGGACGAGGATCTGCTGCGCCGGAGCTTCCGTCTCATCCTCCCCGCGTGGAACAATTCCTGATCGAACGAAAGGAGCAGGCTATGAAAAAAGTCTTGGTCTTGGAGGACGAATCCAGCATCCGCAGCTTTATCGTCATCAATCTCCGCCGCGCCGGGTATGAGGTGGTGGAGGCGGAGACAGGTGAGGAGGCGCTGGAGAAGCTGAAGGAGCATACGGATGTCCGCGTCGCGCTGCTGGACATCATGCTCCCCGGTATCGACGGCTTCGAGGTCTGCCGCCGTATCCGCGCCACCAACGCCACCATCGGCATCATCATGCTCACCGCCCGCTCTCAGGAGATGGACAAGGTCACGGGTCTGATGACCGGAGCCGACGACTACGTCACCAAGCCCTTCTCTCCCGCCGAGCTGACCGCCCGGGTGGACGCCCTCATGCGCCGCTCCGGCGGCGGAGCCGTGGAGGCGGGGGAGATCGACCAGCCGCCCTTCCTGCTGAACACCCGCAACCGCACGCTGGAGAAGAACGGCCAGCGCATCAAGCTCACGCAGGTGGAGTACTCCATCATGAAAATGTTCATGGAGAACCCCGGCAAGGCCCTCTCCCGCGAGGAGATCCTCGACCTCGTCTGGGGGCACGACTACTTCGGCGAGCTCAAGATCGTCGACGTCAATATCCGCCGCCTGCGGCTCAAGATCGAGGACAACGCCACGAATCCCACCTATATTACCACGGTCTGGGGATATGGCTACAAGTGGGGCTTCTGACCGCGGATCTTTTTCGCCAGTACTTCGTTGCGGCGGCGTGCCGTACACAAAGTACGGCTGTGCCGACGCGCCTCGTCCTGACGAAAAATCTCACGCTGTCAGAGGTGCGCTGCGTCTGCGTGCAAAACACTTGCCGCGTTCCACGCAGTGCCGCGCGTCTTCTCAGCGAAAAATCTCGCGCTGTTCGCGCCGCACCATGACACACAAGAAAGGAGTTGAGGAATATGCCCGCCAAGCTGCCCAAGGTAAAGGGCCTGCGCCGCCGCTGGCTGGCGGGGAGTATCGTCCCTGTGGCCGCCATACTGCTGCTGGTGGGTGTCCTCATCTCCGTGGGCTTCGCCGGCAACTATTACAACAGCGCCCGCTCCACCCTGCGGGCCAAGGCGTCCTCCGGCGCGGACTACTTCAACACCTACGTGATGACCAGCTACCGGGAATACTACCGCAGTGCCACCGTCTACGCCGCCGCCTTTGACGACAGCGACCGCATCGAGCTGCAATTCCTCAACAGTGCCGGCAGGGTGGAGGTCACCACCCGCGGCGTCACCGCCGGCACCTACCCCGGCACGCCGGAGATTCTGGCGGCGGTGGAGAGCGGCGTGGTGCAGGACTATGTAGGGCGCGACAGCGTCACCGGCGAGCACATTCTGGCGGTGTCCAGCCTGCTGAAATTCAACGGGCAGGTGGTGGGCGTCATGCGCTACGTCACCGGCATCGGCGAGCTGGATCGTCAGGTGTCTCTGACGGTGCTGGTGGTCTGCGGCGTGATGGCTGCCGTCATCTGCCTGATCTTCCTGTCCAGCTCCATCTTCATCAGCAACGTGGTGGCACCGGTGTCGGCGGTGTCGGAGGCGGCCAAGCGCATCTCCGGCGGCAGCTATGGCATCCAGATCCCCAATAAATACACGGACGAGATGGGCGTGCTGGTGGACAATATCAATGATATGTCCCTGAAAATCAGCCAGAGCGAGAAAATGGAGTCAGAATTTATCTCCTCCGTGTCCCACGAGCTGCGGACGCCGCTGACGGCCATCAACGGCTGGGGCGAGACGCTGCTGGAGGACGAGTCCTGCGACGTCCAGCAGCTGCGCCGGGGCGTGCAGATCATCCTCAAGGAGTCCCGCCGCCTGACCAACATGGTGGAGGAGCTGCTGGATTTCTCCAAGATGACCGACGGCCGCTTCACCTTGCAGGTGGAGGATACCGACCTGCAGGCGGAGCTGGAGGACGCGGTCTACACCTACCGGGAGCTGTTCCGGCAGGACGGCATCTCGCTGGAGTACACCAGCGACAAGGCGCTGTACGAGGAGCCGATCACCGGCGACCCGGAGCGGCTGAAGCAGGTGTTCTGCAACGTGCTGGACAACGCCGCCAAGCATGGCGGCTCCGGCAAACGCATCGTCGTCCGCCTGACGCAGGAGAACGAGGCCTATGTCATCACCATCCGGGACTTCGGCCCCGGTATCCCGGCGGCGGAGCTGCCCTATGTGAAGCAGAAATTCTACAAGGGCTCCTCCCGGGCGCGGGGCAGCGGCATCGGGCTGGCGGTCTGTGATGAGATCGTCAATCTCCACGGCGGCCGGTTCGACATCGGCAACGCCGAGGGCGGCGGCACGGTGGTCACCATCCACCTGCCACTGAAGCGGGAAACGGAAAAAGAACTGTAAATAATCGAACAACTGTTGCATTTTTCGGCAAGCTGTGATATGCTTGCCTTCAGAAAGGATCACACAGGCATATGGAAAAGAAACAGGGCACCTTCCGCACCACCATTGGCGGACAGGCGCTGATCGAAGGTATTCTCATGCGCGGCCCGGAGAAGGACGCCATCGTGGTCCGCTCTCCGGAGGGACTGGTCACCAAGGTGACGGAGCGGAAGTTCATCAAGGACCGGTATCCCATTCTGGGTATCCCCATCCTCCGCGGCGCCGTGACGTTCATCAGCTCCATGATCACCGGCGTGAAGGCACTGATGTTCTCGGCGGATTATTTCCCTGATGACGAGGATGCAAAGCCCGGCAAATTTGACCAGTGGCTGGAAAAGCACATCCCGGCGGAAAAGCTGCAATCGCTGATCGTGGCATTTTCCGTCATCCTCAGTCTGGGGCTGACGCTGGTGCTGTTCATGCTGCTGCCCACGTTTATCGCAGGGCTGTTCCACGCACAGAGCGCCGCTGTCCACAACATCATCGAGGGCGTGGTGAAGGTGCTGGTCTTTCTGACCTACCTCATCCTCTGCTCCAAGCAGAAGGACGTGCACCGGGTGTTCTGCTACCACGGCGCGGAGCATAAGACCATCTTCTGCTATGAGGCGGGGCTGCCCCTGACGGTGGAGAACGTCCGCCCCCAGCCCAAGCACCATCCCCGCTGCGGCACCAGCTTCCTGTTCGTGGTCATCATCGTGTCGATCCTGGTGTCCAGCATCGTGTTTCCCTACATCGACTGGCAGAACATCTGGGTACGCATCGGCGTCAAGCTGCTGCTGCTCATCCCCGTGGTGGGCGTGACCTATGAGTTCAACCGCTTCGTGGGCGCCCACGACAATGTGGTGACCCGCATCCTCTCCGCGCCCGGTATGTGGATGCAGAACTTTACCACCAACGAGCCGGACGACTCCATGATCGAGGTGGCCATCGAGGCGATGAAGCTGGTGATCCCTGCCGAAAAGGGGAAAGATCAGTGGTAAAAAGGAAATACGAGACGTATTATGGCGATCACATATAACAATTTGTATTTAGATATCCGCCAGCAGCTCCATAAGGCGGGGCTGCCCACCGCCACATTGGAGGCGCGGGAGCTGGTGTGCTGCGCCGCCGGCAAGAGCCGGGAGGAGCTGAGCCGGGACAGCCGGCTCTATGTTCCCGACACGGTGGAGCGGCAGACCCGCGCACTGGTGGAGCGCCATCTGGCCGGCGAGCCGGTGGCGTATTTGATCGGCGAGTGGGAGTTCTACGGCCTGCCGCTGGACATCTCGGAGCGGGTGCTCGTTCCCCGCCCGGACACGGAGGTGCTGGCTGCCGCCGTCATCGAGGGACTGCGGGAGGCGGAGGGCCCCCGCGTGCTGGATCTGTGCGCCGGTTCCGGCTGCATCGGTCTTGCCGTGGCGAAGCACGTTCCCGGCAGCCATGTGGTGCTGGGCGAGCTGGACGAGGGGGCGCTGCGCGTCTGCCGCCAGAACATCCGCCGCACCGGACTGTCCGGTCAGGTGGTGTCCATGCAGCTCAACGCACTGGAGAAGGCGCCTGCCCGGCTGGGGGAGTTTGACTGCATCGTGTCCAACCCGCCCTACATCCCCGACGGCGACATAGCGGGGCTGGACGCCTCGGTGCGGGACTACGAGCCCCACTTGGCGCTGAAGGGCGGCGCGGACGGACTGGATTTCTACCGCGCCATCTGTGCGCATTGGCGGGAGGCGCTGCGTCCCGGCGGGCGGCTCTACTTCGAGGTGGGCATCGGCCAGGCCGACGACGTGCTGCGGATCATGCGAGCTGTGGGCTTCGGCGACATCGAGGTGATCCCCGACCTCAACGACATCCCGCGGGTGGTCTGGGGTATTCTGCACACGGAGATCTGAACTGTCCTGATTTCGGGACAGGGATTCCCATAATATCAAGGTATCAAAACGGAGGAGGACGGAACAATGGCAGCGAAGAAAGAACCTGCGGTCCAGAGCGCGGCGGTATCCGACAAGAAAAAAGCGCTGGAAACGGCCATGCAGCAGATCGAGAAGATGTACGGCAAGGGCTCCATCATGCGCTACGGCGCGGAGAGCACGATGAACGTGGAGGCGATCCCCACCGGCTCCCTGTCGCTGGATCTGGCGCTGGGCATCGGTGGACTGCCCCGGGGCCGTATCGTGGAGATCTACGGGCCGGAGTCCTCCGGTAAGACCACGCTGGCACTCCATGTGCTGGCGGAGGCTCAGAAGATGGGCGGTGAGGTGGCGTTTGTGGACGCAGAGCACGCGCTGGATCCCACCTACGCCAAGGCGCTGGGCGTCAATGTGGAGGATATGCTCATCTCCCAGCCCGACACCGGCGAGCAGGCGCTGGAGATCACCGAGGCGCTGGTGCGTTCCGGCGCTATCGACGTGGTGGTGGTGGACTCCGTGGCGGCGCTGGTGCCTCGCGCCGAGATCGAGGGTGAGATGGGCGACAGCTTTGTGGGCCTTCACGCCCGTCTGATGAGTCAGGCGCTGCGTAAGCTCACCGGCGTCATCAATAAGACCAACTCCATCGTCATCTTCATCAACCAGCTCCGCGAGAAGGTGGGCGTCATGTACGGCAACCCCGAGGTCACCACCGGCGGCCGGGCGCTGAAGTTCTACGCCTCCGTCCGCATCGACGTGCGCCGCATCGAGACACTGAAGTCCGGCGGCGAGGTCACCGGCAACCGCACCCGCGCCAAGGTGGTGAAGAACAAGGTAGCGCCTCCGTTCCGTGAGGCGGAGTTTGATATCATGTACGGCGAGGGCATCAGCAAGCTGGGCGATCTGCTGGATCTGGCGGTGAAGCTGGATCTGGTGCAGAAGAGCGGCTCGTGGTTCAACATGGGAGAGATCCGTCTGGGACAGGGGCGCGATGCCGCCAAGCAGTATTTCCGCGACCATCCGGAGGAGGCGGACAAGCTGGAGGCAGCCGTCCGGGAGAACTTCCACAAGCTGATGGGCGCACAGTCCCGCACCGCCGCCAAGGCGGCGGGCCGCGCGGTGGACGTGTCCGC
>OMDQ01000141.1_pt1 | contig 9108 bp, 12 predicted proteins | sample 1645241 | NCBI WGS metagenome assembly OMDQ01 (sample SAMEA103958153, study PRJEB25191) | human gut metagenome
CGGTCTGCCTTTATGTATTCATACTGCATATTTGTATATTTATTCAGTTATGCATCATAGCTTTTCGTCATTACGCCCCTTTTGCCGCCTCGTTCTCCATCTATTTCGCGTCGATTTGTACAAAATCCGTTCTTGCGGCGGAAATTTATACATTTTGCGCTTGACATTTATACACCCTCGGCGTATGATAGCCACCATCAGGAGGGAACACCTCCCACACACCGTCTATCCACCGGATACCCGGTATAGAACCATAAGAATACGAAAGGAAGTATCTATCATGAAGAAAATGATCGCAATGCTGTTGGCACTGGTCATGGCGCTGAGCCTGGCGGCCTGCGGCGAGAAGGCAAACGACGGCAACACCGACAACGACACCGCAAAGACCGAGCTGGTGTTTGGCACCAGCGCCGACTACGCCCCCTTCGAGTTCATGTACCCCGATGACAGCGGCGAGATGGTCTACGGCGGCATCGACGTCTCTGTGGCCAAGTACATCGCCGACGAGATGGGCCTGACCCTTCAGGTCGAGAACATGGGCTTTGATTACCTGCTGCCCTCTCTGGATAAGGGCGACTTCGACATCGTGCTGGCGGCCATGGAGGCCACCCCCGAGCGTCTGGAGAACGCCGACTTCTCCGACCCCTACTACACCGACGTGCCTCCCGCCATTCTGGTAAAGGCGGACAAGGCCGACCAGTACAAGACGCTGGCCGATCTGAACGGCAAGTCCGTGGGCGCACAGACCGCCACCACCAAGCTGGATGTCGTCAACGGCATCGAGGGTGCCACCCCTGTGCCTCTCGCCTCCGTGCTTGATCTGGTGAACGAGCTGGTGTATGACAAGGTGGACGCCATTCTGGTGGACGGCGGCGTGGCCAAGGAGTATGCCGCCTCCAACCCCGATCTGGTCATCGCGGACGCCTCCGCCGAGCTGGGCGAAGCAACCCCCTACTGCGTCGCCGTGGCCAAGGGCGACCCCAAGGGCCTGCTGCCCGCCATCAACGCCGCCATCGCCAAGATGAACGAGGCAAATATGCTGGAGACCTTCATCGCGGACGCCGGCAAGCTGGCTGATGTGGCCGTGAATGTTACCGCTGATTGATCCCCTCACTCCCTTCCTATGCGCATAGTGCAAAGCCGTCCGCGACTTTGCACTTTCGCGCGTCTCCCGGCATGAAAAACCTGTACAGAAAGGACTGACCGCGTATGTGGTGGAGCAGCCTGTTCACGGATATGCGCCCCTCCGATTTCTTTAATTTCTCTTTCCTGCCCAAGTACGGCACAGCCTTCGTCCGCGGCATCGAGTACACGCTGCTGCTGGCGGTGGTGTCCGTGCTGCTGGCGGTGATCCCCGCCCTGCTGCTGGCGCTGATGCGTCTGAGCAAGGTCAAGCCCGTCCGGTGGCTGTCTGGGGCGTATATCGCCGTGTTCCGCTCCACCCCCATGCTGGTGCAGCTGTCCATCATCTATTTCGGGCTGTTTTACGCCATCCCCCTGCCCCGCGTCTCCCTGTTCGGCTTCGTGGACATCAGCCGGTTCATCCCCGGCGTGGTGGCGCTGGCGCTGAACAGCTCGGCCTATGTGGCGGAGATCTTCCGCGCCGGTATTCTGGCGGTGGATAAGGGCCAGATGGAGGCCGCCCGCTCGCTGGGTCTGAGCAACTGGCAGTCCATGCGTCTGGTGGTGCTGCCCCAGGCCATCAAGAACGTGCTGCCCGCGCTGGCCAACGAGCTGGTGACCATGGTCAAGGAATCCTCCATCTGCTCGGTGCTGGGCATGGCGGAGATGATGTTCGCCGCCAAGACCATCGCCGGCTCCACCGGCATCTCGCTGGCGCCCTACACACTGGCGGCGCTGGTCTATTTCTGCATCAACTACCCGGCCTCCAAGGGCATCGAGGCCATTGAAAGGAGGATGCGCCGTGGCGACAAACAATGATATTCTGATCTCCGTACAGCATCTGGTCAAGGAGTACGACCACGGCGCCGTCCACGCTCTGAACGACTGTGATCTGGACATCCGCCGCGGCGAGGTGGTGGCCATCATCGGCCCCTCCGGCTCCGGCAAGTCCACGCTGCTTCGCAGCCTGAATCTGCTGGAGCAGCCCACCTCCGGCGCTATCTTTTTCGACGGCGCAGACCTTGCCGGCAAGTCGGTGAACATCGACCTGCACCGGCAGAAGATGGGCATGGTGTTCCAGCACTTCAACCTGTTCCCCCACAAGACGGTTCTGCAAAATATCACCATGGCGCCGGTCACTCTGAAAAAGAAGACCCCCGCAGAGGCCAAGGCGCAGGCCATGGCTCTGCTGGAGCGCATCGGCCTTGCGGACAAGGCGAACACCTATCCCAATATGCTCTCCGGCGGTCAGAAGCAGCGGATCGCCATCGTCCGGGCGCTGGCCATGGATCCGGAGGTCATGCTGTTCGACGAGCCCACCTCCGCGCTGGATCCGGAGATGGTGGGCGAGGTGCTGGATCTCATGCGGGATCTGGCCAAGGATGGCATGACTATGGCCGTCGTCACCCACGAGATGGGCTTTGCCCGGGAAGTGGCAGACCGGGTGGTATTCATGGCCGACGGCAGGATCCTGGAGGAAGGCGCTCCCGCCGATATCTTCGATCACCCCAAGGATCCCCGGCTTCAGGACTTCCTCAGCAAGGTGCTGTGATCCCCCCGCAGCACTGCATAAAAACAGCCCTCCGGCTCACGCCGGAGGGCTGCTTTTATGTCAACTTATTCAGCTTTTGCCGTGGATCTCGCTGCCGCACTTGGGACAGGTGATGACGATCTTCCCCTTGCCCCGCGGCACGCGGCACACCGTCCGGCAGTTGGGGCAGGTGAAATACTTGTGCTCCTTGTCCGTCCGCTGCTGCTTATTACCGGCAGCGCGGCGCTTGATCGGCCACCACACCTTCTCCAGAAAGCGGGCGTTCTCCGCCCGGCGCTTTTGCAGATTCCGGGAGAACACGCGGTAGACCGCGATGACCAGCAGCACCGTGGACAGGAAGCTGATGATCAGGTGGACGGTCTGCTGCCGGATAAACATATTGACCACATCCAGCAAAAGCACTGCCCAGATGGTGGTCAGTCCCAACTGATCCGCGCCGTTGCGTCCGTACATGAAGCGTGCCAGCGCATTGCCGATTTTTTTCAGAAAGCTCATACGGAAGACTGTCCCCCTGCCGTGTTATCTCAAAGCGTCATTTTACAGGAAAAGTCCGCAAAGGTAAAGCCCCTTTATGGAAAATTCACAAATTGGACAAATTTGCACAGGGCGTCCGGCAGCCTTGCAAACCCACACCGCACCGTGTATAATAGGATAGATATCGTATCCGCTCCGGACGAGCCGGCAGAGCCGGCTCTGTCCGGGCGCACGGCAGGCAGTCCGCTGGCGGGCGAAACCGGCTGCGCTTTCCGCACAGATATGCGGCCGCCTGCACGTTTTATACTATGCCGCCCCGGTACCCGCCGTGCGGCCGAAAGGAAGTTGCTCCATGATCAAGATCGCCCCCTCCATCCTGTCCGCCGATTTCGCCTATCTGGCGCGGGACATCGAGAAGATCGCCACCGCCGATTACGTCCACGTGGACGTGATGGACGGTCTGTTCGTACCCAATATTTCCATCGGCATCCCCGTGGTGAAGTCCATCCGTCCCACCACCTCCCTGCCTCTGGACGTACATCTGATGATCGACCGTCCCGTCCGCTATGTGGAGCAGTTCTGCGACGCCGGCGGCGACCTGATCACCTGCCATGTGGAGGCGGACACCGAGGAGAATATCCTCGCCGCCATCGACAAGATCCACGCCAAGGGCAAAAAGGCCGGTGTGGTGGTGAAGCCCAAGACTCCTGCCAGCGCCGTGCTGCCCTTTATTGACAAGGTGGAGCTGATTTTGGTCATGACCGTGGAGCCGGGCTTCGGCGGCCAGAAATTCATGGCCGACATGATGCCTAAGGTGCAGACCATCCGGGGCTATATCGACGCCATGAACCCCGCCTGCGAGCTGGAGGTGGACGGCGGCGTGGACAGCGGCACCTGCAAGCTGTGCATCGCCTCCGGCGCCAACGTGCTGGTGGCCGGCTCCGCCGTGTACAAGGCCGCCGACATCCCCGCTACCATTGCCGCACTGAGAGGGTAAACGCTATGGAATACTTCCCCGCTCCGCTGGAAAAGCTGGTGGAACAATTTGCCAAGCTGCCCGGCGTGGGCTATAAATCCGCCCAGCGTCTGGCATTTCATGTGCTGAGCCTGCCCACCGAGGAGGCGCAGACCTTTGCCGACGCCATTACCGACGCCAAGCGCAGTGTTACCCTGTGTCCCGTGTGTCAGAACCTGACCGCCGGAGGTCTGTGTCCCATCTGCGCCGACACCAAGCGGGACGACGCCACCATCTGCGTGGTGGCAGACCCCCGGGACGTCATCGCCATTGAGCGCAGCCGGGAGTACCGGGGGCGCTACCACGTCCTCCACGGCGTGCTGTCCCCCATGAACCATGTGGGGCCGGACGACCTGCACATCAAGTCCCTGCTGGACCGGGTGGCGCAGGGCGGCATCGAGGAGGTCATCATGGCCACCAATCCCGACACCGAGGGCGAGGCCACGGCGCTGTATATCGCCCGGCTGCTGAAGCCCTTCGGCGTAAAGGTCACGCGGCTGGCCTACGGCATCCCCGTGGGCGGCCATCTGGAATTTGCCGACGATGCCACGCTGATGCGGGCGCTGGAAGGGCGGCGGGAGCTGTGAAACACCTTACCTGCCTGCTGCTGGCCTGCCTGACGGCGCTGACACTCACCGCCTGCGGCGCAGAGAAGCCGCAGGAGATATCCCTGTTCGCCATGGACACCTACATGACCCTTGCCGCCTACGGTGACAGCGCCGACGAGGCGCTGACCGCCGCCTCCCGGGAGATCAACCGGCTGGAGGCCACCCTCTCCCGCACCATCGACACCAGCGACGTCAGCCGGCTCAACGCCGGAGAGGCCGTGGTGGTGCAGCCGGAGACACGGGCGCTTCTGGAGCGGGCGCTGACCCTCTCCGGCGAGACGGGCGGCACCTTCGACATGACCGTCGCGCCGCTGGTGGCGCTGTGGGGCATCACCTCCGACGCGCCCCGCGTCCCCTCACAGGAGGAGATCGACGCGCTGCTGCCGCTGGTGGGCGGTGAGCACGTCCACATGGACGACGCCGTCACGCTGGACGCGGGCTGCGCCGTGGATCTGGGCGGCATCGCCAAGGGCTACGCCTCTCAGCAGGTGGCGGACATCCTCCGCGCACACGGCGTCACCTCCGCCGTGGTGTCGCTGGGCGGCAACGTCTACGTCTGCGGCAGCAAGCCCGACGGCACACCGTGGAACGTGGGCATTCAGGATCCTGCCGGCAGCGGCTATGCCGCCATGGTGTCCCTCACCGACCGCTTCGCCGTCACCTCCGGCGGCTACCAACGCTACTTCGAGGCCGAGGACGGCACGGTGTACCGGCATATCCTCGACCCCCGCACCGGATGTCCCGCCGACAGTGATCTGCTGTCCGTCACCATTATCTCTGACGACGGCACGGCGGCGGACGCCTACTCCACCGCTCTGTACGTCATGGGTGAGCAGGAGGCCGTGTCCTTCTGGCGCACCCACGGCGGCTTTGAGCTGATCCTCATCACCGCCGACGGCCGTCTGCTGTACACTCCCGGCCTGTCGGACGTCATCACAAAACCGGAGGACTGCGCCTATGACTTCCAACTCCTCACAGCCCAGCCTGCGGCCTAAGCCGCTGGACGCGCTGGTGGCCGCCGTGGTCATCGCGCTGGCCGTGGTCACGGCGCTGCTGTTCTACCTGCCCAAGGCGCAGGGAGGTCAGCGCACCGTCGTCATCACCCAGCGCGGGCAGGAGGTCTGCCGTCAGGACATCAACATTCCCGGCTTCGACAAGGAGCGGGTGGTGGCGCTGGACGACGGCGTCTACCACCTGACCGTCCGGATCAACGATGGCGGCGTATATGTCTCCGACAGCGACTGTCCCGGGCAGGACTGCGTCCACACCGGCGTCATCCGGCAGGCGGGACAGTCCATCGTGTGCCTGCCGGCGCAGGTGGTCATCTCGATCGTCAGCACCTCGTCCGCCGTGGACGCGGTGCTGGGTTAGGAGGTGCGCCATGAAGCTGAACCCCCGCTCTATCGCCCTGTGCGCCGTGCTGACGGCATTGGCACTGGGTCTGAGCACACTGGAAAATCTGTTTCCCGTGACGCTTATCGTGCCGCTGCCCGGCGTAAAGCTGGGTCTTGCCAACATCGTCACCGTATTTGCTCTCTACGAGCTGGGTGCCGTCCCCGCGCTGACCATCCTGACAGCCCGCTGTCTGCTGGGCGGCGTATTTGCCGGCAATCTGTCGGCTCTGCTGTTCAGTCTGCTGGGCGGCTTCACCGCCATGCTGGTGATGATCGCCCTCAAGCACTGCAAGGGACTGTCCATCTACGGCGTGTCCATCGGCGGCGCCGCCGCCCACAACATCGGCCAGATGGCGGCAGCTGTCATCACACTGGGCAATACCATGGTACTGGGCTATCTGCCCTTCCTGTTGGCTGTATCGCTGGTCACCGGTACGCTCACCGGCTTTGTGGCCGGTCTGCTGTTCCGCGCCATGCGTAATATCCACCTATCTCACTGAGGAGGTCACTCTATGGACAAGAAAGACAAGATCATTCTCCAGCAGCTGGACGTGATCCGCTCCATGACGGAGAACAACATGAAGCGCATGAACAGCGACTTCTGGGGTACGCCCTTTGAGAACGTCACCGGCGACGCGCCCAAGTCTCCCGCCGCGCCCGCCAAGGACGCGGAGAGGAAGAACACGCCTCCCACCGCCACCGCCAAGCCCGGCGACGAAAAGCCCGCCGAGGAGGAGCTGCCGCCGCCGGAGAAGATCGAGGATCTGCTGGCGGAGCTGGACAGCTACATCGGACTGGGCGTGGTGAAGGAGGAGGTACACAACCTCATCAACATGGTGCAGGTCTATAAGCTGCGCCAGCAGCACGACCTGCCCACCACCGATATGTCTTTGCATATGGTGTTCACCGGCAACCCCGGCACCGGCAAGACCATGATGGCGCGGATGATGGCCCGCATCTACCGAAGCCTGGGCATTCTGTCCAAGGGCCAGCTGGTGGAGGTGGATCGCAGCGGTCTGGTGGCAGGGTATGTGGGGCAGACCGCCCTGAAGACCCAGAAGATCATCGAGAAGGCCATGGGCGGCGTGCTGTTCGTGGACGAGGCCTATGCCCTCAACGGCCGCAGCGAAAACGACTTCGGGCAGGAGGCCATCGACACCCTGCTGAAGGCCATGGAGGATCACCGGGACGAGCTGGTGGTCATTGTGGCGGGCTACACCGACCTGATGGATAAGTTCATCCACTCCAACCCCGGTCTGGAGTCCCGCTTCAACCGCTTCCTGCTGTTTGAGGACTACTCGCTGGACGAGCTGGTGGCCATCTTTAAGATGCGCTGCGGCAAGGGGTACATCCTGTCGCCGGAGGCAGAGCCGCTGGTACGGGACTACATCGCCGAGGAGAGCGCCGCCGGGGACAGCTTCGGCAACGCCCGCGGTGTCCGGAATATCTTCGAGCATATTCTGGTGGCACAGAATAACCGTCTCGCCAAGCTGGAGACGGTGACCCGCGACGACCTGATGACCCTCACCGCCGACGACGTCCTCCGTGCCCGCGGGAAGCTCGACGAATAAACGGAAAAAGACACGCTTTCGCGTGTCTTTTTTTATCCGAAATCGTGTCTGCCGCCGCCGTCACCGCCCAACTCCTCCAAAATGCAGACGATGGCCTCTATCTTCCGAAAGCATTCCGCATCGGACAATGCATCGTCTGCAAGGATCGCCCGGATCTTCTCCAGCGCCTTATAGCTGTCGCCCGCCACGATCTCCTTTGCAGTCTGCGTGTCGATCGTTACCGACCCGATATGGGACGCGAGTATCTGCTGATATAGCTCCATTTTCTCACCTCCTTCGCCCATTTTACCATCAAACGATAGTGTAAGCAATACTATTTTTTGATAGTACATATAATGCTCTTGAGGTGAGCGCTTTGTACATTGCAAGACTCCGCGACCTGCGCGAAGACCACGACTTGGCACAAAAGCAAGTCGCTTCTCTGCTCGGTATCGACCAGCGGGTATACAGCAACTATGAGTTGGGCAAGCGGACACTTCCCTTGCCGCACCTTATCACGCTGGCAGACCATTATCGGGTATCCACAGATTATCTCCTTGGCCGCACGGACGACCCGCGTCCCTATCCCGCGCCAAAGCGAAAATGAAATTTTTCGACAGAGAAAGACCCGCGCCGATGGCGCGGGTCTTTCTCGCTTCTCTTTTCAGTCGCTCATGCCGTTGTGGATGACCTTGCCCATGTTCCACAGCAGCGCCACTCGCCGGGCGGACTCCAGCCGCTCCTCCGGCGTGCGGTACTCCGCGTCGGCCGTCTCCGCGCCGCAGTCCATGCAGCTGACGGAGACGCTCCAGCCCTGCTCATCCTGCATGACGCCGGCGCCCCGGCAGATGGGGCATTCGCCCAGCTCGATCTCAAAAATAGGGTCCATATCGTTTCTCCTTTGTGTTATCCTTTCAAACGCCACGCGAGGCGTGCCGTCTTCTACATAGATCGTCCCGCAGCGGATGAAGCCCTCCCGCTCCAAGCACTGCTGCATGGTCAGATTGTCGGCGTGGGTGTCCGCCCGCAGATGGGAACACCGCCCCGCCGCCCACGCCGCGCTCTCCGCGAACACGCCGTGGTGGGTGCCGTCGCTGCCCAGCCGGTGCAGCGTACCGTAGGCGCTGTCATCCCGCCACGCCCCCTCGATGCAGGCGTAGGTAGGGTCGTCCCCCAGCAGGAAGGCGAACACGGCGTACACGCCGCCTGCATCCTCCATGACGAACAGCCGCCCGCAGGCGATGTCCTGCCGCAGCATCGACTCCGGCGGGTAGTTGTCTCCCCACTGGGTCGGGTTGCCGTTTTGCCGCATATACCGCCGCGCCGCGTCATAGATCGCCATGATGCGGGGCAGGTCTTGCTCACGCGCCGCCCGGATCATCAGTTTTTCAAG
>OMDQ01000143.1_pt1 | contig 9010 bp, 4 predicted proteins | sample 1645241 | NCBI WGS metagenome assembly OMDQ01 (sample SAMEA103958153, study PRJEB25191) | human gut metagenome
CGAATCCTCCATCATGAGGCCGGGACAGAACGAAGAGACTACCGTAACCGCCTCTACGAAGGCAACAACCTCGCCTTTCAGGCTGAACGCCGGATTCCGTGCCAATTACGATTGGAGACGGGGCTGCGGTGTCACCGTGAAATACACTATGAGAAATTCCGAAAGTTCCTCCTATGAGAACCTCTTTCGTGAATCTTCGGGCGATCCGCTTTACAACCACTCCGCCAACTCCGACTTGCAGCATAACATCTCCGCAAACCTTAAGTTCAGGGACAAAAACAGAAAATGGGGAGCGAAGATTGAGACAGGATACATGTTCAGGGACTATAATGACAGGACCGAATATTGGAGCGGGAGCATAGGTGGCATGGACTATAATCAAGGAGTGGCATACACCGACGCAATGGTTCTCGGGAATCTTTTCAAGAGGAAAATGGGCTTCAGCATAGGTGTGAAAACTGAATATGTTGACAACAAAGGAGTGGACTTGGCTTCATCGAAGTCCCTTGACTACAACGAGTTCAATCTGATACCCATGGTCGGGATCTCTTGGATCTTCCTGAAGGACTACAAGCTCTCCTCATCTTACATATGCCGGAGCAGGCGACCGCGTCAGGAACAACTGGACCCATATTCAGACACCTCGGATCCTTATAACATCAAGACTGGTAATCCTGACCTCAAAGGTGAGGTCAGTCACTCTGTGTCATGTGGATTACAGCGAAATTTCAAAGTCAAATGGCTCAACCAGCTAACTGTCAACGCCAGTTACGATGTTACTCCGAACGCCATTCAAAGGATATCCACCGTGGATGAGGACAATGTCAGGACAACCTCCTACGCAAACATAGGCAGGCATTCATCATCAAGCGTCTCACTGGCCGGCAAATTCCGGCCGACTGACAAGATCGATTTGAACGTGCAGGTAAGTCACAGACGTTCACGCTACGAGATATACGGTGAGAAAACCAACACCTTCAACTCATTCAGCCTTTCGGAAAACGCATCCTTCGACCTTGGTTTCGCACAAGTAGGACAGAGCCTGCTGATGCTCCCGACTGGTGTCACAGCGCAATCAAAAGACCTGCGGGTTGAGCCGCTTATGGATCTTACCGTCTCCAAATACTGGGAAAAGGCTAATTTCGGGGGCACGATCGGAATTGAAGATGTGCTTCACGGACGTTCATATATGAAATCCACAATATTCTCAACCGGATTCGTTCAAGAAACATGGACGCGGCGGCGTGGACGCATGATTTATATTTCACTCTACTGGAGGATCGGCAAGTTCCGGCAGACCGAGAGAGTGACACATTCATCGTACGATTTGAATTAAATTTGAATATTCGGAAAATATTTTGATTATCTGAAAATTATGCCTATCTTTGCACGCTTTTCCGCAGGGTGCGGGGAAGAAGACGTTATTAATCATCAACAAAATTTTTTGCGAAAATGGCAGAGTATTTACAAGCCGACAAGAAGCAAGAGATTTTCGCTAAGTACGGAAAGTCTAATACAGACACCGGCTCACCAGAGAGTCAAGTTGCTTTATTTTCCTACCGTATCAATCACCTCACAGAGCATGTGAAGAAGAACAAGAAGGATGTTGTCACCCGTCGTTCCCTTCTCCGTCTCGTAGGCAAGAGGCGTCAGCTTCTGGACTACCTCCAGAAGATCGACATCGAGAGATACAGAAAGATCGTCAAGGAGCTCGGTCTCCGTCGATAAATTCACGATAGGAACAGAAAAGGGATTGGTCGCGCTTTATGACGCAGCCGTCCCTTTTTTATTAAATGGAATCGAAGATATTCCACGATTTAGAAAGACGCTGAAGTTTTCAGATATATTTTGTTGAGGACACGCGGTAAAAACAGTAAAATGAACATCATCACAAAGAAGATCGAATTATCCGACGGTCGGGTGATCGAGATCGAAACCGGCAAAGTTGCCAAGCAGGCAGACGGTTCGGCGGTGGTCAAGATGGGAGGCACGATGCTCCTGGCCACTGTTACCTGCGCTAAAGAAGCAGCAGAAGACACAGACTTCCTTCCACTTCAGGTGGACTACAAGGAAAAATTCTATTCCGCGGGACGTTTCCCGGGCGGATTCATGAAGAGAGAGGGCAAGGCCTCCGACTACGAGATTTTGATTTCACGCCTCGTTGACAGGGCTCTAAGGCCTCTGTTCCCCGAGGATTTCCACCTTGCCGTGTTCGTCAACATCTGGCTGATCTCAGCCGAGAAGGACATCCAGCCTGACGCTCTCGCAGGTCTCGCCGCTTCAGCCGCTCTGGCTGCCAGCGACATTCCGTTCCTCGGGCCTATCTCTGAGGTACGTGTGGCAAGGATCGACGGAGAGTTCAAGATCAACCCTAACTTCAGCGAGATGGAAAAGGCCGACCTTGAGCTTATGGTCGCCGCCACCGAGGAGAACATCATGATGGTCGAGGGTGAGATGAAGGAGGTTTCCGAGGATGTTATGCTTGAGTCCATCAAGTTCGCCCACGAGGAGATCAAGAAGCACTGCCGCATCCAGAAAGAGCTCAACAAGGAGCTCGGCAAGGATGTCAAGAGAGACTATCCTCACGACGAGGAGGATGAGGATCTCAAGAAGAAGATCCACGATTTCGCCTACGACAAGTGCTACGCTCTCGCCAAGTCCGCGAGGCCTAAGCACGAGAGAGAGGACGGTTTCGAGGCCATCAAGAAGGAGTGCGTCGAGTCTCTTGGTCTGACCGAAGAGGAGCAGGATGCCAAGAAGATGATGATCAACAGATATTTCGGTCACGAACAGAGAGAGGCTCTGAGGAATCTTGTCCTCGACGAGGGCCTTCGTGTGGACGGTCGTCAGACCACACAGGTACGTCCTATCTGGTGCGAGGTTGACTGTCTGCCTTGCGCTCACGGCTCGGCTATATTCACCCGTGGTGAGACACAGGCCCTTGCCTCAGTCACCCTCGGAACAAAGATGGATATGAAGGAGATGGACGAGGTTCTCGTACAGGAGACCCAGCAGTTTGTCCTCCACTATAACTTCCCTCCGTTCGCCACCGGAGAGGCCAAGGCCCAGAGAGGTGTTGGCCGTCGTGAGGTAGGTCACGGAAACCTGGCATTCAGAGCTCTCAAGGCCGTTATGCCTAAGGCTCCGGAGTTCCCTTACGCTGTACGCGTTGTCTCTGATATTCTTGAGTCAAACGGATCTTCATCACAGGCTTCGATCTGCGGTGGCTGTCTCGCTCTTATGGACGCCGGTGTTCAGATCAGCAAGCCGGTTGCCGGTGTGGCTATGGGACTTATCACCGACGAGAAGAACCCTAACGGCCGCTACGCCATCCTTACCGACATCCTCGGTGACGAGGATCACCTCGGTGACATGGACTTCAAGGTGGCCGGCACGAAGGACGGTATCACCGCGACCCAGATGGACATCAAGGTTGACGGTCTTTCATACGAGGTTCTCGCGAAGGCTCTCCAGCAGGCTCACGAAGGCAGAATGCACATCATGGGTGAGATGATGAAGTGCATCGACAAACCTCGCGAGGACTACAAGCCGTTCGTTCCGAGAATCAAGTCCTTCGAGATCGACAAGGACTTCATCGGTGCTGTCATCGGCAAGGGTGGCGAGACCATCCAGAAGATCCAGGCAGAGACCGGAGCTGTCATCTCCATCGACGAGATCGACGGCAAGGGTGTTGTGGACATCGCCACGAACGATGCTGCCGCCATGCAGAAGGCTTACGACTGGATCCAGAGCATCTGCGCTGTTCCGGAGGTCGGCCAGACCTACCACGGAAAGGTTGTCTCAATCCTTGAGTTCGGCGCGTTCGTCGAGATCCTCCCTGGCAAGGAAGGCCTTCTCCACGTGTCAGAGATCGCTTGGAACAAGACAGAAAATGTAGAGGATGTCCTTACAGTTGGTCAGGAAGTTGACGTGAAACTCCTTGAGATCGATGCCAAGACAGGCAAGATGAGACTCTCTATGCGCGCCCTCACTCCGAAGCCGGAAGGCTACGTAGAGCCGGAGCGTCGTCCACGCGGAGGCAACGACCGTGGCGGTGACCGCAGGAACGGCTTTGACCGCAGGAATGGAGGAGACGACCGTCGCAACGGTGACCGCAGGAACGGAGGCTTCGACCGCAGAAACGGCGATGACCGCCGCGGCTACGACCGTGGTGGAGACCGCAGAAACGGCGACGACCGCAGGAACGGCGGCCACAGGAACTTCGGTCCGAAGAACGACTTCAACGCCAACACCGAAGACCACTCCGACAACCTCGACAAGAACACTGAGGAGTTCTTTTAATGAATATGCTCCCTCAAGTGATTGAGGTGGCAACCGAATATGAAAAGAGGGTGACTTTCTGGTCATCCTTTTTTACAGCTGAAAACGTACAGCAGAAGGCCTCTGTGTGTACCAAATGAACCAAGACACGCCATCGGTACAGAAAACGCGCTTCTAGTGTACAAATTAATGATTCAACTTTCGCAAGTAGGCAATTGCCTGCTGTAAAGTACATTATCTCACGTTCAAAGGTGATTGCCCACCCTCATCAATTCACGTTACCCCCTCCCTAAATCCCTCCCCTCGGGGGAGGGATGCGCTTCCACTGCAAGCAGTGAAGAAGAGTGGTGTTTCGCAAATGCGAAACTTGAGTTAATGATAATCGTCCCTGTGGATTGTTTGTTAAGTAAGCGTTAAAAAATAAGTTGCATCAATCGATAAAATTGAATACATAGAATCACCATGAACATCATATTGTGCAAGCCACAGGCACGCAAGAATGGCTCTGGTAATGCTGGGAGGCCATAGTGTGTGGCTGACCCCCATATCCCGAGGGAGGGTCAGCCACAGTGATAGTGGATTGAATACCGTTGGTGGCGTTTTATCGTGTCCGTGGTTTGTAAATGATTGGCATTCTTTGCGGATAATGCCCCCGCCGTGACCAAGACCAGCGCCAACAGCTTTACTTAGGCTTGCAAACCATAATAAGGCAAATAAAAAAAGTGGCAATCATTAGTGCAAACCTATTTCGTGCAGGATATGCTGGCGGATCAGGACAGAGAACTTCATGTCTTTTTTTCTTTTTTGAACAAAATCGTTTGCGCAACGCGCAATGAATCAAATTGTTCTGTGCGGAGGGGAATATATTTGCAAATTAGAATAATTATTGATATCATTGCGGATGATATGACTGGCAGACCGAGGATTCTTTCGACAAGGTGACATCCTTTCAGAAGCGTCCCACTTACATACAAACTGAAGTTTAACATAAAAACCGATTGATGCCATGAACATATTCAACAGTTTTGATGCTGGCTCCAGTAGCGGGTGCATACTGTGCCGTAATATTCCCTGACCATCACAGGCCCGGTGCGGCATTGGCAATTCTGCCGGCCTTCCCTTTCACGTCGACTTTTCCGGCCTCCAGGCTGCTCCTTGCTCTGATTGCGGGAGGAGTGGCTTATGCGGCTTCTGACCAAACAGACACCGAGTCCGGTGTCCCCAAAACGTGGGTGTCTGCAAGGGCTATGAAGGTAAGACCTATGTCCGGCCTTACAAGAAAGCCTTGAATGACCCTGGGCGTGTCTGGAGCGACAACGACAAGTGTTTCCTGAATCCTATCTCAAAGAATGCCATGCTGATAAATCCTAACATCACCCAGAATCCGGGATGGGATAAATAGCAACGGAGAACAACATGAACAACATGAACAACATGACTACATCATTCGGGGGACTGCTGCTGCGCAGCCCCGTGATAGTGGGCAGCTGCTCACTTACCTCGCGGCCGGAAAGGTGTCTTGAATATGAAAGGGCGGGTGCGGGCGCGGTTGTGATCAAGTCCATCTTCGAGGAGGAGATCCTCGCCGAGATCGACCGGTATGACCACTCCTTCCACACTGAAGGCTATGACTACCTGCGGTACTACCAGATGGAGCGTCGGCTTGACGAGTATTGCGACATCATCCGCAGGACGAAGGCCCTCTGCTCGATTCCGGTCATCGCCAGCGTGTGCTGCGCGACCGCCGGAGCCTGGGTGTCCTACGCCGGGAGGTTCGAGGAGGCGGGAGCCGATGCGGTCGAACTGAACGTGATGAGGCTGGAGAGTGACCCCGTCTATGTGGACGGGGACCTGGAAAGGATGCACGTGGAGATGTTCAAGGCCGTGAAGCACCGGATCGAGATTCCGGTCATTGTCAAGATCGGCCACACGTTCACCAACGTGATCCCGCTTGTCCGGAGACTGACGTTTGAGGGTGCCGCCGCCGTGGTTCTGTTCAACAAGATGTGTCCTGTGGACATCGACACGGACACCCTTTCGTTCAGGAGCGCCGACCCATTGAGCGACGGAAAGGAGATCCATGATGTCCTGCGTTGGGTCGGTCTTGCCTCGGCCAAGGCCCCGTCATCAGCGATTCTGGCCTCGGGCGGGGTCCTGGACGGGGACGCCCTTGTCAAGATCCTCCTTGCCGGAGCCACGGCTGCCGAAATCTGCTCTGTTCTCTACAAGGAAGGCCCTGAGGCCATCTCCAGGATGACCGGCCGCCTTTCAGACTGGATGGCAGCCCACAAATTCCGCTCTCTGGACGAGTTCCGAGGTCGTCTTGACGCCTCACACCACGAGGAGGGCGGACGTTTCGACCGCATCCAGTTCTACCGCGACATCTCCGGCAAGTCCTGAGGAGTCGCACAGAAGTTTCACAAACCATTTAAACAACTTTTATACAACTTAATTATCATGTTTAAGCAATTGATTTTAACCATCCTTTGCCTGTTGGGCGCCGGCCTGGCAGGGAGAGGCATTGCCGCATCCGAATCCGGCGCGGCCGCCGTCTCGGGACAGCAGGGCGTTTGCCGGGGTGTCGTGGTGGACACCAGAGGCGAGACTGTGGTCGGAGCCTATGTTCTGGTCTCCGGGACTGTCCGGGGAACGATGACCGACGCCTCTGGCGTTTTCACTTTGGACAATGTGGGGCCTGGAGCGGTGCTCCGGGTTTCCATCCAGGGTTACACGACCAAAGAGGTGGCCTGGACCGGCGGAGATCTGCGCATAGTTCTGGAGGACAACCTTGAGTACCTTGACGAGGTTGTGGTCGTGGCGTTCGGAACCCAGAAGAAAGTGAACCTGACCGGCGCCGTCTCCACCGTGGACGCCAAGGAGATTTCGGCCAGGCCGGTCAACTCTGTGGTGGACGCGCTTCAGGGGACTGTTCCGGGAATGAACTTTTCCACAGGAAGTCTGGGAGGAGCGCTCAACTCACCAAAAAGCTTCAACATCCGAGGCACCGGCACCATCGGAGCCGGATCTTCGGTACGTCCGCTGGTCCTCATTGACGGAATCGAGGGCGACCTCAACACCCTGAATCCACACGACGTGGCCAGCATCTCCGTTCTCAAGGACGCTTCCGCTTCATCCATCTACGGTTCGAGAGCGGCTGGCGGAGTCATCCTCGTCACGACCAAGAGCGGGGCTGACGGCAGGGCCACGGTGAACTACAGCAACAGCTTCCGCTTCAACTCTCCTTTGAATATGCCCGAAATGATGGACTCCTACACCTGGGCGCTGTACATGAACGAGGCGAGTGTCAATTCAGGAAGCGGAAGGTGGTTCCAGGAGTCTCATCTGAACAAGATCAAGAACGCCCAGAGTGATCCGAAAAGCCCTAAGATGTTCGCCAACGCATCCAACAGGTGGGAAGTGTGGGATGTCACCGACATCCTGCCTGTGGGAAACACGGACTGGCTTAAGGAACATTTCGGCAGCAGTTTCTCGCATGAGCACAACCTCAGCGTGAGCGGCGGCTCGGGGAAGACCAGATACTACTTCTCCGCCTACATGCTTGACCGCGACGGAGCCCTCAGGCACGGCGACGACAACATACAGCGCTATTCGGTTTCGGGAAAGATCACAACCGCGCTGGCATCCTGGGCGGAACTGGGCTACCAGGTACGCTTCGGGCGTACAGACTATGTGTCTCCTTCGTGGATTGACGACCAGGTCTTCTACCACAACGTGATGCGGTACTGGCCGATTGTCCCGACCAAGGATCCGAACGGACACTGGGTGCCGGAATCCTTCATCAGCGAGCTGAAGGACGGAGGAAAGCACAAGGAGCAGAACGATGTCTTGGCCCAGCAGGTTTCCCTGAGGGTGAAACCTCTTGACGGCCTGACTGTCAATGTGGAACTGAACTACAGGATCAACAACTCCAACTTCCACAAGGACTGGCTCACCACCTACGGCTACGACGTGGACGGCAACCCGTACGTCACGAACAACGCCAACTCGTCAGTCTATGAGTACAACGAGAAAAACAACTACTTCAATCCTAATGTGTGGGCTGAATATGCCCGCTCGTCAGGAGGCCACAATGTCACCCTGATGGCCGGTTTCCAGAGCGAGTTGCTGAACGAAAGAGACTTTTCAGCTCAGCAGAACGGCATTCTGTCCGGCCTTCCTACCCTCAACACGACCTCCACCGACCCGAAGGTCGGAGGGGCCTACAACAGCTGGTCAACCGCCGGATTCTTCGGAAGGCTCAACTACGATTTCAAAGGACGCTACCTGTTCGAGGCCAATCTGCGCTACGACGGCAGCTCCCGCTTCACGAAGGAAAAGAGGTGGAACTGGTTCCCGTCTTTCTCGGCGGGCTGGAACATCGCCAGAGAACCGTTCATGGAACCGTACTCGGATGCGGTGAACATCTTGAAACTGAGGGCGTCGTGGGGAAAACTCGGCAACCAGAACACGGACAACTGGTACCCGTTCTATCCTACCATAGGCTACAGCGCCAAGGCTGGAGGGTGGCTCGTCGGCGGACAGAAGCCGAACATCTCCAGCGAGCCGGGTCTTGTCTCCTCTCTGTTGACTTGGGAAAAAAGCCGTACCTGGGAGGTCGGGCTTGACTGGGGGCTGTTCTCCGACCGCCTGACAGGAAGTTTCGGCTATTTCCAGCGCAAGACCTATGACATGGTGGGTCCGGCTCCGGAACTTCCGGACATCCTCGGCA
>OMDQ01000148.1_pt1 | contig 8849 bp, 7 predicted proteins | sample 1645241 | NCBI WGS metagenome assembly OMDQ01 (sample SAMEA103958153, study PRJEB25191) | human gut metagenome
CCTATCATATCCACATAAAGTGGGATATTGACAATCATTCCGCTGTAATAATCGTCTACGATAGGGGTAAAAAGAGGTTCCCTTGAAAGTCCTGTAATCGCTTTCATTTCTTTTAGATGTTTATGTTTCTGCGTAAGTGCATACTCTCTTGGAGCATTCATTTCCACAGTCTTCTCATCCGATTCATATATGGCAATAGTCTTTTTGCCTGCCCCGCTGTAACCTGAAAGGGCAAATGCAGAAATCGGAAAATCAGGTCCTATTATTCCCATTTTCACAAGCGGATAAGCAAGTGAAATAAATCCTGAAGCATAGCAGCCAGGATTGGCAATTTTCTTGCTGTTTCTGATATTTTCCCTGAATTCTTCCGAAAGTTCAGGAAATCCGTAAGCCCAGCCCGGACTTGTCCTGTGTGCCGTAGAGGCATCTATTATTGTAACATTTTCATTTTCCACAAGGGAAACGGCTTCAATTGCAGCCGCATCAGGGAGACACAAAAAAGTTATGTCCGATTCATTTATATATTTTCGTCTTTCATTAACATCCTTACGAAGTTCACTTGGGATTGTAAGAATCTCTATATCGTCCCTGCCTTTGAATCGCTCATTGATTCTAAGACCTGTAGTACCCTCGCTTCCGTCAATATATACTTTTGTCATAGTATACTCCTTAGTCCATATTCTCTATAGCCTTACCTATATCATGGCGCATATATTTGTTTTCAAAATCAACCCATTCGGTTGCAGCGTAAGCATTGGCTCTTGCTTCTTTGAGTGTATCGCCTTTTGCGGTAATTCCGAGAACTCGTCCGCCGTTAGTCACAATGTTGCCGTTGTCATCAAACTTTGTTCCGGCATGGAAACAGTAATAACCGTCTTTGCCTTTGAAATTATCAAGACCTGTTATAATCTTGCCTTTTTCGTATGCAAGAGGATATCCGTCACTGGCAAGGATAACGCATACACAGGCTTTGTCTTCAAACTGAAGGTCAATCTTATCAAGTGTTCCATCAATGCAGGCATTAAAAACGTCAATAATGTCATTTTTAAGCCTTGGAAGAACAACCTGTGCCTCAGGGTCGCCAAAACGAGCATTGTATTCAAGAACTTTTGGTCCCTTAGGTGTAAGCATAAGTCCGAAGAAAATAACGCCTTTAAATTCCCTGCCTTCTGCTTTCATTGCATCAACGGTTGCCTGATATATGTGTTTTTTGCAAAAATCATCAACCTCTTCTGTATAAAAAGGACTTGGTGAAAAGTTACCCATTCCACCTGTGTTAAGACCCTCGTCACCATCTTTTGCCCTCTTATGATCCTGGGCTGATGACATTATTTTAATTGTATTGCCGTCAACGAAAGAAAGTACGGATACTTCCCTTCCTGTCATAAATTCTTCTATAACTATGGTATTGCCGGCATCGCCAAACTTCTTGTCAAGCATAAGCTCATCAACGCCTGCCAATGCTTCTTCCTTGGTATTGCAGATAAGAACACCTTTACCAAGTGCAAGTCCGTCAGCCTTAAGGACTATAGGATATTCCGAAGTCTCAAGATATTTCTTGGCATCGTCCGCAGAAGTAAATGTCTCATAAGCAGCCGTAGGAATATTGTATTTTTTCATAAGGTCCTTTGAAAATGCCTTGGAGCCTTCAAGAATAGCCGCATTCTTACGAGGTCCGAATACTCTTAAACCTCTCGCTTCAAACAAGTCAACAATGCCGCCTACAAGTGGGTCATCCATTCCGATTACGGTAAGGTCGATTTCTTTTTCTGCTGCGAAATCTGCAAGTCTGTCAAATTCCATGGCTGAAATTGGAACACATTCCGCAAGTTCCGAAATTCCGGCATTACCCGGTGCACAGTATATTTTATCTACTTTAGGGCTTTTACTGCATGCGTAAGCAATTGCATGCTCTCTTCCGCCGCTGCCTACAATCAATATTTTCATAGTACGTTATCCTTTCAGTTATCTGTTTGCAATCATATTTATTGCTTCAGGTAAAATAATCCATTCTGCCTGTTCCATAACTCTTTTCTGAAGAATCTCAGGTGTATCCCCGTCCTCTATCATTACAGGTTTCTGGAAGATAATTTTACCGGTATCCGTTCCTTCATCAACATAATGCACGGTTGCTCCCGTAACTTTCACGCCTCTTTGCAAAGCGGCTTCATGTACCTTAAGTCCATAATATCCTTTTCCACAAAAAGAAGGGATAAGTGATGGGTGGATATTAATGATTTTCTCAGGAAATGCTTTAACCATTTTCTCAGGGATTGCCACAAGAAAACCTGCAAGAACAATTAAGTCCGGATTGTATTTTGATACACCTTCAAGCAGTGCATCATTAAACACATCCCTGTTTTCATAATTCTTAGGTGATATACATTCATTTGGAATATTGTGTTCCTCAGCTCTTGTAAGTGCATAGGCATTGGCATTATTACTGATTACGCCCACAACTTCCGCATTCTTAATCTTACCGTTATCAATGGCATCAAGAATAGCCTGAAGATTGGTTCCGCCACCTGAAACAAGTACAACTACTCTTAACATAATGTTACACCTTTTTCGCCTGCAACTGTCTGTCCTATTACAAATGCATCTTCCCCGGCAGACTTGATTGCTTCTATGGTCTTATCTGCATCAGCAGGGTCAACTGCAAGAATCATGCCGACACCCATATTGAATGTATTATACATCATATGTTCGTCAATATTGCCTTTCTTAGCCATAAGTTTAAATAATGCAGGTACTTCGTAGCTGTCTTTTTTAACTTCGGCTCTTATTCCGTCAGGAAGCATTCTTGGAATGTTCTCATAAAAACCGCCGCCTGTGATGTGGCTGCAGCCCTTAATGGTTACTCCGGCATCCTTAACTGCTTTAAGTGCCTTGACATAAATAATTGTTGGTTTAAGTAAAGCATCACCGAGAGTTGTTCCAAGTTCATCATAATATGTATCAAGGGATTCTTTTGTCATATCAAAAACTTTTCTTACAAGTGAAAAACCATTGCTGTGTACACCTGAAGATTTGATTGCAACAAGTGTATCTCCCGGCTTGATATTTTCTCCTGTAATAAGGTTCTTTCTGTCACATACACCTACAGAAAATCCTGCAAGGTCATATTCGTCCTCAGGCATAAGTCCGGGATGTTCTGCTGTTTCTCCGCCGACAAGAGCACATCCGGATAATTTACAACCGTCCGCAACACCTTTAACGATTGTTGCGATTTTCTCAGGAATGTTTTTTCCACATGCTATATAATCAAGGAAAAATAAAGGTTCACCGCCTGCACATGCAACGTCATTAACGCACATGGCAACACAATCAATACCGATTGTGTCATGCTTGTCCATAAGGAAAGCAAGTTTAACCTTGGTTCCGCATCCGTCTGTTCCGGATAAAAGCACAGGGTCCTCCATGTCTTTGATTGCTGCCATTGAGAACGCACCTGAAAATCCACCGATACCTCCGAGTACCTCCGGTCTCATTGTGCTTTTAACATGTTCCTTCATTAATTCAACCGATTTATATCCGGCTTCAATATCAACGCCCGCTTTCTTGTAATCCATTTTTATTTTTCCTCCATGTATTTTTTATATCCGACTTTTTCGATTTTGTCTTTTTTCTTCATAACGCCGTCTTTTAATTCATCTTTATATGCTTTGATTCTGTTAAGAAGTTCGTCATCACTTGTTGCAAGAATCTTAGCTGCAAGAATTCCCGCATTGGCTCCTCCGTTAATTGCAACAGTTGCAACAGGGATTCCGCTTGGCATCTGTACTATTGAATATAAAGAATCAACTCCACCAAGAGATTTGGTATGGATTGGAATACCAATAACAGGCATTGGGAAAATTGCCGCACACATACCCGGAAGATGTGCTGCTCCACCGGCTCCTGCAATTATAACCTTAAAACCTTTTTCCTCTGCTGTCTTTGCATAATCAAAAAATACGTCAGGCATACGATGTGCTGAAATAACAGTCAGCTCATAATCAATGCCAAACTTTTCAAGCATTTCCGCTGCTTTGCTCATAACCTCAAGGTCTGAGTCACTTCCCATAACAATTCCTACTTTAGCCATTTTCTTACCTCGCTTAAATTCCTACAAATAATAACATTATTAAAAGTACTATTATAATACCATTAATCAGGCTTCCTATCAATGAAAAGGTATAATATCTGTCAAATTCCCTGTAACTAAGTAAACCGATAATCAGTCCAAATACAGAAAAGGCAAGTGCCATCAATGCCAGGGAACCGACTATTTCCCCGCCTTCGCCTCTTGCCTTAAATGAGAGGACAATTGAAAAAACAATCAGTACAATAGCAGCTGCAGCCATAATTGTAGCAGCAACGCCACCTACACTATGCTTCTTATTGGTAAACTTATACTTATGCTTTGACATTAATTAAACCCTCTTCTATTTAATTTACACCATACTGCTTGTAATAATCATCAATAGCAGCTTTAAGTGTATCGTCTATTATAACTTCGCCCTTATAAGGTCTGTTATATAAATGTTCTACAACCTCTGCCATTGTAACAATCGCAGTTGTCCTGATTCCGTAATTCTCTTCTATCTCTGTAAGTGCACTCTTGGTACCCTGACCTCTTTCCATTCTGTCAACGGATACAACAAGTCCTGTAACATTAACGTTACCCTGTGCTTTGATGATAGGGAGAGTCTCATTTATTGATGTTCCTGCTGTTGTTACATCTTCTATTATTACAATCTTATCGCCATCCTTGATAGGGCTTCCGAGAAGGATTCCCTTATCGCCGTGGTCTTTTATTTCTTTACGGTTAGAACAGTATCCTATATCTGCCCCATATTTATCGTTAAGTGCTATAGCTGTGGTAACCGAAAGCGGTATACCCTTATATGCAGGTCCGAACAGAATATCAAAATCTGTTCCGTACTTGTTATTAATAGCCTCTGCATAATATTCGCCAAGTTTCTTAAGCTGTGCACCTGTTCTGTAAAAACCTGTATTAATAAAGAAGGGTGTCTTTCTTCCGCTCTTAGTTACAAAATCACCGAATTTGAGGACTTTACAATCCACCATAAATTCAATAAATTCCTGCTTATACTGTTCCATTATAGCTTAAAACCTCCTGTTTATAAGGCTTGCACGCCTTTATTATTGTCTCAAATTGCTTTACAAGGATTCCAAATATCGTCCCTATTCTACCATAAAGCCTTACAATTATCAATCCGTTTCAAAAATTGAATTTTGATTTTGAAATTTCTCCGTATTCTTATGAAAGAATCTGATTCAGTAACCATACGAAGACGGGTGACCGAAGCCACCCGTCTGTTGTTTTGATTATTTATCATTTGATTTTCTCAGCAAGAGATTATCTGACTGTCTTTTTCTTTCTACCAAAATAGACAACCCCTGCTCCGCTTATGACTGCAATTATAAAAAGCCATACAATCGGTGTAGAATCTCCAGCTTTTGGAGCATCATCCTTTTCGGACGGTGCTGTTGTATCCTGTGTTGTATCCGATGTAGTTGTATCCTGCGTTGTTGTATTCTGGCTGGATGCTGCTTTGATTACAAATGTGCTCTCTGCACTTCCATCACTATACTGGAACTTCACTTTATGAGTTCCAACGCTTAATGTATTCAGATAATCTGCCTTGAATGTTAATATGGTACTTCCGAATTTCAGTGTATAATTTGCTGCATCCACAAGCTTATCATCCACATAGATTCCTGTTAATTTATCAAGCGCACCATCACAGGTAATTGTTAATGTTCCATCCGTACTTAACTCGTGTGTTCCGCCTGCTCCTGCTGTGATTGTATAGGTTGCCTTAGCTGTTGCAGGGAATTCATATGTCACAGTTAATGTTCCATCCTGATTCTTGGTAACACTGGCTTCTTTCCCGTCCATGGTTGCTGTTACATCCGATGCAAATTCATAACCATCTTCTGCTGTAAGCGTAACACTTGCAGTATATGTGGTATTATAACCTGCTGTGGTATCATTTGGTGTCCATGTTACTTTTGGGGTTGTAGTTGATACGCCTGTTGTTGCACAAGCTGCTTCTGTATCAAAAGCTGAGCCAGCAACCGGTGATGTAATATCTGTTATTTCTATAGAATTGATAGTTGTTACTGTAGCCTGTGTTGCCATCTTGGCTGTTGTGATTCTATCTGCATCCGTTGATTCAAGCCATACCTTACAGTTATTGAAGTTGGCTAATTTGTCTGAAGCATCACTACCCATAACAATATCACTGGCATTTACTGTCTTATCGTTATCATCAATCGCCAGTACATACACACCGGTACTGTTCTGCACCATCAGGTATTTTCCGTCAGCGCCTGTTACCTCAATCTTAGTTCCATTCGGGCTGATGAGGACTTCCTCAGTTCCTGCAGATGCATATCTTAAAGTATAGGTATTCGCTGTCATTGTATTATCTGTATCATTTGCCTTATATCCAGTGTAGGAAGATGTAGCTGCTTCCGCAGCAGATGCAAAAGAGACATCCGACAGATTCAAATTAAAAGCGGGCACTACCGAACAGCTATCGAAGACAAAGCTGCTATCCACATACTTGTCCTTATTAGCCACGAGTGCATAGTCACTAAGATTATCAAGCGTCGAGCGCAGCCAGAAACCATTTCCCCATTTTGAAACATCAATCTTTACCCCGCCATTCAAACTGTCGGAAGTATTCGTGCCCACGGTAACATATTTATCGTTAAGTTCATCATAATCACCATATGGTGCATATAGGGTATCTGTTACGGAATATGTGGTACCATTCTTCTTATCATCCGTATATATCGTTGTCTTATTCATCTTCGTCTTTTCCGACTCACTGAAATAATTATTGCTTCTCATGTAATTATTCAAAACTGTACGTAAGTCACTGGCTCCATAGTGATTCGGAAATACCTCTAATCCGCTTGTACTTACCATATAGGTACAATTCCAGTTTGAGTCATAAGTCTTATTGGTAGTATAATTATCTTCAAACGCCGAACTTCCCAGTGGCGATGCGGCAAAGAGAATAATATTATCCGTCACATTTCCTTTCGCATCCTTTATTCCGGAATCCACCCCTGCTATCTTCCACTGCTGTGCTGCACCGGAGCCATTCTGTCCGAAGATGATTTTACCTTCTGTATCGTTGGCTTCATCCAGACTAAAGTTTTTCAATCCTGCCACATCCGTCCAGTATCCAGATGTAGGTGTCTCATTTTCTGCTGCCTGTACCGTCGCAAGCGTTCCCTTCATTCCTGGGAATAAGGACAGTACCATTGCCGCTGCAAGCAGCACTGCACTTCCTTTTTTAAACCATTTTTTCCTCATGATTTTTTCTCCTCCATTTCTTCTATTCCTAATGTTTGTTATGATACTCTTCACAAGGAAATGCAGGTATTTCCTCACTCTTTGTTTCTCGAGTAAACACAAGATTGTCATATATGTGTTTTCTTAAGTGCCATGTATCTCCGTGCTTCAAGTGTCCGTTATAACTTCTGTTTTTTTGCAACTCCTTTCATAAAAAAACTCATTAAAATTATAGCACAAAATCATTTTATGTACAATGGAGTTTTCTTACCGAAAGTAAGTTTGAAAGGCAATCAAAGCCTTGTCATCTGCATGGCAGAACGCTCTGTCACTGCCTTACCGGAAGTTGTGCCGCTCATATGAAACCTCCTTCATTTTTTATAATTTTGAGCAAAATAAAAGAGCCGATTTCTCGGCTCTGAAACAGATATAGCATTGAGGAACAAATTTTGTCATAGGCGATAGAATTTGCTCCCCAATATGGATTCGTATTTGATTTACATTGCGTAAAGTGAATTTTTAAATTTTTGCTCCTTTAACATCTGGCACATAACTATAATGCATTATTAGAAGTACTGTTATTCTTCCAGATATTTCCAAACGTACCCTCCTGCTTGTTTTTGTTTACCTCTTGCCGTTTCTCGAATACTCTTAGCATTTATCCCTGTCTTTCTAACGGCATCTGATACTGAATCATATGAAGCTATTAAATTTCCTCTAGCATCAAATTGATTTATCTTACGGGGACCGTTTACATTTTCTTCTTTCACAAGAGTACCTATATCATCTTGAATTTCATTTTTTAAACATCTTCGCCACCTAAAACCGCCTCCTGTATCCCTAACTCCTGAACAGGCTCTTCTAATACTAACCTCACTAACACCCGTTTCTCTCGCAGCCATTTCCACATTTTCATATGAAGCAATATATTTTCCTTCAACATTGTATTGACATATCCTTTGCACTTCTTTTTCTTTATTTTGTTTTTTATTCCTACTGAAATCAATTTTTATCTTCTCATAAAAATCATTTCTATCCTGTTTCGGAGGCAACGAAATATTGTATTGAGTAAAAATGTCTAACATTTTCGATTCTTCAATTGCATCAGTGTATACCCACTCAATCAAAGTGACATTATTGGCATGACACTTTTCTTTTTTATCCTTATCTCTTTTTTGTGTTTCTTTCAATCCTTCAGCACCATTAAAAACATCAATTTCTTCATAATGTTGTTGTCCCTGATACTCAATACCAATTTTATGTTCTGGTATATAAATATCCAAAGATTGTTTATCAAGCCACTCTGCACGATATTGATAAATCGCTGTTGGAAAATATGATTTAATCAACATATATAGTGAGAACTCGCTTTTCCATCGTGATTGAATTACCCCTTTCTCCTTGAGGTCTAATATCAATTTTCTATATTCTTTTTCGTACTTTTTCCCTCTACCATTTTCGTACATATAATAACAAAGATAATCTGGACAGTTATCTCCTATATATTGTTTAACAGCATCTTTGGGAACAT
>OMDQ01000163.1_pt1 | contig 8393 bp, 9 predicted proteins | sample 1645241 | NCBI WGS metagenome assembly OMDQ01 (sample SAMEA103958153, study PRJEB25191) | human gut metagenome
ATTAATCATCATATTCGATATCAACAGAATATACTTTGGAATATATACCTTTGCAACAATGGACTTGTTACGTTTGATCATATTGACACTTTGTACCACATTCTTATTAAAGAAATTCCACATTGTCAAACCGATAAACAGGAACAACACAAAAAGGCGGCGCGAAGCCGCCTTTTTTCCACGGAGGAGAAGCCATGACAAAGCCCATTATCGCGCTGCTGTACGACTTTGACAAGACGCTGTGCACCACGGACATGGAGGACTACGCCTTTATCCCCGCCCTGGGGTATACCCCGGAGCAGTTCTGGGACAAGGCGAACACCTTCGGCAGAGAGAACCGCATGGACGGGCTGCTGGCGTATATGTACACCATGATCGCCGAGTGCCGCGCCCAGGGAAAGACGCTGCGCCGCGACTTCCTCGTCTCCTGCGGACGGGACATGGTGCTGTTCCCCGGCGTGCGGGAGTGGTTCCGCCGCATCAACGACTTCGGTGCGAGCCTCGGTGTGGAGATCGAGCACTACGTCCTGTCCTCCGGCCTGAAGGAGATCATCGAGGGCAGCGGCATCGCCCACGAGTTCAAGCAGATCTACGCCTGCGAGTTCTACTATGACGAGGCGGGTGCCGCCTGCTGGCCCAAGCTGGACGTCAACTTCACCAACAAGACCCAGTTCGTCTACCGCATCAACAAGGGCGTACTGGACGTGTCCGACGACAAGACGCTGAATGACTCCATGCCCGATGACAGCAAGCGCATCCCCTTCACCAACATGATCTACGTGGGCGACGGACTCTCCGACGTGCCGTGCATGAAGATGATGCGGGCCTACGGCGGGCAGGCCATTGCCGTGTACCAGTCCGGCAACCGCGCCGGTGTGGAGGATCTGCTGAGCAAGGGGCGGGTGGACTTCATCTTCCCCGCCGACTACCGGGAGGGCCGCGGACTGGACAGCACGGTGAAGAACATCATCCGCAAAATGGCCATCAGTGATGCGCTGGCCGCCGAAAATGTCCAGCAGCTCCAGATGATCGGACGGGGCGACCTGCCGGAGCAGGTGGGCCTGTTCGAGTAAAACAGGCAACAGACCGGAAAAGCGTCCGCGCACACCGTGCGCGGGCGCTTTCTTGTCCTATGCAAACAGGTGGATGCCATCCACCGAGCGCAGGTGCGCTTTCAGGTCGTCCAGCAGCAGCTCCGCCGCCTCTCACGAAGCGACAGGGTCGGACACCTTGGGTGTCCGCCCCTATCTTTGTTTTCTCACTGCATGACCTGCCGGATCACGCGGATAAACCGCGCCCGGTCATAGATCACCGGCACGGGGTAGGTGGGGTTGGCCTCCTTGGCCGCCCACGCCGCCATCTGCGGCAGATCCTCCTCCCGGATGCAGCTAAAGCCGGCGGGGATGCCCAGCCGGGCGTTCATGGCGAAGATCGCGTCGATAAAGGCGTTGGCCCTGTCCGCCTCGCTGTCACCGGACAGCCCCACCAGCTCTGCCAGACGTGCCAGCCGCCGGTGCGCCGCCGCGCCGTAGTCCCGCAGAACCACGGGCAGCAGCACTGCATTGGCAAGGCCGTGACCCACGCCGTACAGACCTCCCAGCGTGTGGGCGATGGCGTGGACGTTGCCCACGCCGGCGCGGGTGAACGCCACGCCTGCCTGATAGGAGGCGGTGAGCAGCGCCTGCCGCGCCCCCACGTCGTCGCCGTGGGCGCAGGCGTGCTCCAGCGTGCGGAAGATGGTGACCACCGCCTCCTCCGCCATGGCATCCGTTTGATGGGTGCGGTAAAACCTGCCAATATATGCCTCCACCGCGTGGGTCAGGGCGTCCATGCCGGTCTCGGCGGTGGTGTGGGGCGGCAGGGACACGGTGAGCAGCGGATCCAGCACGGCGCAGCGGGGGATCAGGCACAGGTCGTTGATGGCATACTTGTGGTGATCCGCGCCGGTGACCACGGCGGCGATGGTGGTCTCCGAGCCGGTACCGGCGGTGGTTGGTACAGCGATAAAGGGCGGGATGGCGCGGCGCACCTTCAAGAGACCCGCCAGCTGCTCCGGCGCCTTGCCGGGGCGTACCACCAGCGCCGCGGCGGCCTTGGCGGTGTCCATGGGACTGCCGCCGCCCACCGCCACCAGACTGTCACAGTGCGCCTGCCGATACAGGGCGGCCGCCGCCTCCACGGTGGACACCGGCGGGTTGGGTTGTATGTCGGAGAACAGGGTATAGCCCTCCAGCCGGGACAGCATCTGCTGAAAGGCGGGGTCGGCGCACTGGCGGCGGCTGGCCACCACCAGCGGGCGGCGGGCGCCGTACCGGGTCAGGCGGGCGGGGATGTCCGCCAGACTGCCGGGACCGGTGATCGTCTCCGGCTGACGCCACGGCAGCAGCCGTGCGCCCAGACCGAACACACACTGATAGGCGCGGTATCCAATATGGCGTAAATTCACGAAAAAGCCTCCTTTTATCGCTCTCCTTGCCCCGGAGCAGCGGCGCTCCCACAAGAAAAAGGGGGCGGCTGCACCGCCCCCTTGGGATCGTATATCGATTACTCCGCCGTCTCGATCAGGCCGTAGCCGCCGTTATTGCGGTGGTACACCACGCAGATGGCGCTGTCCTCAATGCGGCGGAACACATAGAACGAGTGGCCCAGCAGGTTCATCTGCAAAATGGCCTCGTCGGTGCTCATGGGCTTGACGGCAAAGCGCTTGGTGCGGATGATGTCGAAGTCGTTGTCCTCCACTACGTCGAACTCAGCAGGAACGGAGGAGACCAGCGCGTCAGGCCGCAGGTTCTTGGCCAGCCGCGTCTTGTTCTTGCGGATACGGCGGTCGATGAAGCTGACAGCCTCGTCAATGGCGCCGCGCATATCGCCGTCGGGATCCTCCGTCTCCGCACGGAACAACGTGCCGTTGGTGCTGCGGATGGTCAGCTCCACCACACAGCGGTTCTTCTTCTCCACGGCAAAGGTCACAAAGGCGTCTGCCTCCTCCGGAAAATACTTGTCCAGCTTACTGATCTTCTTTTCCGCGTATTCCTTGATGGAGTCGTTGAGGGAGATCTTCTTGCAGGCGAATGTGAACTTCATAATACTTGCTCCTTTCGTCAGTGCGGTAAACACAGGGTAGGGTCGGGGAGCGGGTTCCCTTTATCCTTGTGTGCATTATAGCAAATCGCAATACGTTTGAAAAGCACTTTTGAGAGAATTTGTGAAAACTTCATAAAGAGCTTATCATTCAGACACATTCGACAGGCTTCCCTAAAAGTCGCGGAAAACCGGCAAAACCTCCTATTTACACGGGGACAGGCGTGCTGTATGATAATAGAGGAAGCTTTCCAATATCCCACCCGCTTGGGCCGCTCTGCTTGCAGGGCGGCTCCTTTTTTGTGAAAAAGAGAGACGGCGCGCCGCCGTCCCTCCTGTTTCAGGTATCCAATTTTTCGGAAAGCGCCTTGTCCAGCCGCACCGCGCCGTAGAGATTTTTGGCCGAGCAGCCCGCCCGTCCGCCGCCGGCACAGGCGCAGGCGCAGGCACAGGCACAGCTGCTGGCGCAGGCGCAGTGTCCGCCGCCGCCGAAGCCGCCGCCTCCAAACCCACCGCCGCGGCTGCCGCCGCCGAAGCCGCTGCTACTGCTGCTGCGGGGCGGGCGGGGCCGTTTCTTGGTGCCAACGCTGCCGGGACGGGGCTTGCCGTCCCGTCCGGCGGGGTACCAGAGGTGGTTGACGAACACATACCGCGTGCCGAAGCCACCGGCATAGCCGCCGCCCAGCTTCCGGAGGATCCGCACCACCACCCAAACGATAAAGATGGTGATGATCAGCGTCAGGAACAGGGCGGCCATGCCTGTGTCCTCGTCCTCGTCGTACCAGTCGTCATAGTCATTGTCGGGCTGGCTGCCGATGCTGTTCTCCGGGGACAGCACAGTGGGCCAATCGGTGTAGCGCACCTTCACGTTCATCTTGTAGCCGTAGGACTGGTCGGAGGCGGTGATGGTTAGCCCATCCGCCACCGTCACGCTGTCCGCGCCGGAAACTGTCCCCTCGGTGAAGTCGCCGGTCAGGCCGGCGGGGTCGTGCCACGTCAGGGTCATGGCCCCCATCTTGGCCTCGTCGAACCAGCCGGGGGTGTAGTCGTAGAGCACCGCGCCGCCGTCCAGCCCGTACATATACTCCTGCACCCAGCGGTAGGAGAACGTAAACGTTTCGTTCTTCTTGTAGGCGCGGTCCAGATAGATGTACATATAGCGGTTGTCGAAGGACAGGCGCTCGATGTTGTCGGTCAGGGCGGTCTTCTCCCGGATGGAGCCGTTGGGGATGCCGACCTTCAGCTCCTGCCCGTAGGGCAGCTCCTCCAGCGCCGTCCAAGTCAGGGAGACGGTGATGGTCAGGCTGCCGTCGTCGGTGTTGGGCAGCACGTCCACGTCGTAGCGGTCGATGTAGTCGTAGTCCGCCCACGCGATGGCGGTGCAGCACAGCGCCGCCAGCACCGTCAGCAGCAGGATATGCAGCTTCTTCAGCATCGCGCTCCCTCCTCCCTGTTGCCGCCTTGCAGCTGGCAGATATGATCCATTTTGGCGCTCTCCGCCCGGATGGCGGCGCAGCGCTCGCTGTTCCAGACAGACGCCCAGTCGTCGGTGAGCATATTGCCCAGCGGGGCGCTGCTCAGCCAGCTCTGGCAGGGGATGATGCTGCCGTCCGGCGCAAGGGCCATGTTGCTCAGGCAGGCGCCGCAGCTGGGGATCAGGTGCAGTCCCAGCGTGCGCAGCGTCTCCTCCGGCAGCCAGCCGGGGCTGGTGAAATCCAGCTCCATGCCCAGCTCCTCCACCACAGCTTCTGCCTCTTGCAGCACCTGTGTCAGCGCCTGCTCCGTCAGACGGGTGGCGCGGCTCTCCGCGCCCTCGGCGCTGCCGGAGGGGATCAGGCCGGAGCAGGTGGCGTACCGCACACCCAGAGACGCGGCAAAGCGCAGCGTGGCGGCATAGTCCGTGTTCAGGCTGCACAGCGGCGTGTTCACGGAGACGATCAGCCCCGCCGCCACGGCGTTCCGGATGCCCTGCACCGTCTTTTCAAAGCCGTCGGCGCCCACCAGCGCGTTGTGGATGGCCGGGTCAGCGCTGTACAGGGTGACCTGCACGCTGTCCAGGCTTGCGCCGTACAGCTTGGCGCACAGCTCCGGCGTCAATAGCTGGCCGTTGGTGTTCAGCCGGGTGACGAACCACTGGGCGGCGTCCACCAGCTCCACCAGATCGGCGCGGAGGGTGGGCTCGCCGCCGGTAAACGTGACCTGCGGGATATTGGCGCTTCGCAGGCGGCGGAGGATGTCCAGCCACTGCTGGGTGGACAGCTCCGGCGCGTCCGCCAGCGACTGCCCCGCGGCGTAGCAATGCAGACATTTCTGATTACAGTGCCACGCGCCGTCCTTGCGCATGGCGCTGAGCATCAGATCCATGCGGTGGGGCGCCGTCATCTCGGCGGCATAGTCGCCCAGCGACAGAACGCCCACCTCCGCCTCCGGCTCCTCTCCCCGGGCGATGGCCACCAGCGAGGTGAGCATCAGGAACAGATCCTCCGCCAGCTCGGTCTTTTTGGTGAACGGATAGGTCTTATGTGTCTCCGCCACGGCGGCGTCCGCCATGGCGTGCCAGTCGGACTCGCTGATCTCCAGCCCGGCAAAGGGCTCCAGCCTGTCCATAAAGTTGGCCAGCAGAATGGCCCACGACAGGTTCAGCGGTACCAGCTTGTCGCCGTTGAGCAGCAGCAGAAACGGCGCGTCCAGCGCGTCCTCCCGCGGCGGGATCATGTGGATGCGGACAGCGCCGCGTCCCTTGGGGTCTAATGTAATGTGCCGCACGCAGCGCAGGTGCTTCCGGCAGTATCGCTGCTCCAGAAAAGTGGGCATAGGCAAGCCTCCCTTCCATGCATTCAGATGCGTAGAGTATACCACAGGCATCGGCGGATGGCAACAAAAACGCCCCGCCTTCCGGCGGGGCAGCGTGCGCTCTGGTCAGTCGTTGACGTCGTAGAAGATACGCTCGCCATCCTCGGCCAGACCCAGCAGGTCGCGGGCCAGCGCCTTGATGAACTCCGGGTCGTCCTTCTTGCTCAGATCAGAGCGGAGTGCCTCGTTGGCCTGTGCTTTCTCCTGCATCTGCTGGGTGAGAGCCGCCTCCTGCGCCCGCACATCCTTCAGCCGCCCGTAGACGTTGATGATCTCCACGCCCACCACCACGATGAGCACGGTCAGCACCAGCAGCAGGACAGCGCTGGGCTTTTTTTTGCGGGCCTTTTTCTGCGCCATGTCTGTCCTCCCCCTTTCGCGGCCTTTTTGACCGCATTCGTACCTTTATTGTAGCGCAGGCGCGGCGAAAAGGAAAGTGTTTTTTCAGGAAAATGGCGGCTTTTTTCAGCCACCGGACGGCGATCACCGCCGGACAGCACAGCAGACGGCAGAACTGCACCGCCGCGTCCAGCCAGAAATTCCACAGCGGACGCAGCAGCGGCGGCAGCGTCAGTCCGTACAGCACCGCGCCCAGCGCCACGCCGGTGAGCATATACAGCCGCAGCTCCCCCTCCCCGATGCGCAGGGTGAACCACAGCAGCAAAAGCCCCAGCATGGTGATATACAGACCGTCGGCAAGGCCGGTGAGACGCCGGTCACGGCGGCGGCGAAGCCGCACGGCGCGCAGCAGGTCATAGACCATGGCGGAGGCCGCGCCCAGCAGCGCCGCCGTCAGGTAGGCGGTCAGCTGTTGGGAGACATGATTTTCCATATCAGCCGAACAGCCGGGACAGGAACGACCCCTGCCGCACCTCCGTGTCCTCGTAGGTCACGGCGTCGATGCGGCCGTCCACCTGCATCTCGCCGCCGTCAAGCGACAGCTTGCCGATATGCAGCTCCTCCCCGGTGATGATGAGCGTGCCGGCGCTGGTGGTGGTGACGATGCAGCTCTCGTCAAAGCGCACCACATCCTCTACGCCGGAGATGCTCAGCTTCTCCCGCCCCTCGATCTGGAGGCGGTGATAGGCGGCCGCGCCGCCGTCGGTCATGTCGTAAGGCATAAAAAAGCGCTCCCTCCCACAGAGTTTTCACTCCATCGTATGAGGGAACGCCCGGTATTATGACAGTTTGTCCGGCTGAGGCGCGGCCTCGCGGTACATGGCGGCCGCCGCGTCCTTGCCCACGTTCTCCGTGACGCTCAGCACCTCCACCGTCAGGGTGTTCTGACCGAAGCGGATGGAGATGACGTCGCCCACCTTCACATCGTAGGATGCGCGCTGCACCCGGCCATTGACGGTGACGCGCTCGTTGTCGCAGGCCTCGTTGGCCACGGTGCGGCGCTTGATGAGGCGGGACACCTTAAGATATTTGTCAAGACGCATAGGATTCCTCCTTAAAACGGTAAAAGAGCCGGTGTGGTCACACCGGCTCCCGTGAAAGCAAAATTACTCCGCGACGGCGTCTTTCAGAGCCTTGCCGGCCTTGAAAGCGGGTACCTTGGCGGCGGGGATCTCCACGGTCTCCTTGGTACGGGGGTTCAGACCGGTACGGGCGGCGCGCTTCTTGGTCTCGAAGGAGCCAAAGCCCACCAGCTGCACCTTCTCCTCGGCCTTCAGCGTCTCGGTGATGGTCAGCAGCGTCGCATTAACGGCGGCCTCGGTGTCCTTCTTGGACAGGCCGGTCTTCTCCGCCACAGTGGCGATCAGTTCGGTTTTATTCATGATACTTCCTCCCAAAAATTCATTTGTTGACGCCGTTCCCCTCCGGGCGGCGTATCTCAAAACGATCGAGATCGCATTAAGAACGTTTTGCTTCGTTCCACAGGGCGGTCATCTCCTCCAGCGACAGCTGGGAGACCTCCCTCCCCTGTGCCGCCGCACCGTTCTCCACGGCACGAAAGCGGCGGATAAATTTTTCGCAGGTGCCGTTGACCGCGTCCTCCGGGTCGCAGGCGCAGAACCGCCCCACCTTTACGGCGGCGAACAGCACATCGCCCAGCTCCTCCGGCACGTCGCCGTCTTCCTCCACGGCGCGGCGCAGCTCGGCCACTTCCTCCTCCAGCTTGTCCAGCGCGCCCTGTACGTCCGGCCACTCGAAACCGGCGGACGCCGCCTTGTTCTGGAGCTTTTCAGCCCGCCAAAGACCCGGTAGGCTCCGCGCCACACTGTCCATGCTGTCGGCCACGGTCTTCTGACCCTTTTCCTGCCGTTTCAGCTTGTCCCAACTGACAAGCACCGACTCGGGCGAGTCCTCGCGCTGGCTGCCGAACACATGGGGGTGGCGGAACAGCAGTTTCTTCACCACGCCATCGCACACGTCGTCTATGGTGAAGCGTCCCGCATCGGACTCGATGTCCGCGTGGAACACCACCTGCATCAGCACGTCGCCCAGCTCCTCCT
>OMDQ01000166.1_pt1 | contig 8328 bp, 10 predicted proteins | sample 1645241 | NCBI WGS metagenome assembly OMDQ01 (sample SAMEA103958153, study PRJEB25191) | human gut metagenome
CGAAGGCGGTCGGCATTGCGAAGGGCTCGTTCTATAAATTCTACGAATCCAAGGAAATGCTTTTCTTCGCGGTTTTGGAGAACATTCACTCCGAGCTTTACGGAGTGGCTGACCATGCACTGAGCGAAGCAAACGGCTTGCCGCCGTCGGAGCGTGCGGCAAAGGCGGTTCTTGCCGTCTGCCGGCGGCTGTCCGATACCGGCGACATGGTTTTCATTGAAAACGATGCGAAGCTGCTTTTGCAGAGACTGCCGGAGAATGTCAAAAATGTGCATTATCACGACGACGAGGCGCACATTCGTCAGCTTTTGGAGAAATATGACCTTGTGCCGAGTCGCGGCATCTCTTTGGCTGCCGCCACGGTGCGGGGACTGATTCTTACCGTTTCTCACAAGGAGCAGATTGGAGAACTGTACCCGCAGGTGCTGGAAACGCTGGTGTACGGCGCTTGCAGGGAGTTATTTGAATAAGCGGAAGGCCGCAGAGATGCGGCTTTTCTGAAATACAGTGGTTAGCGTCATCTAACTGCGTGACTGTGCGTATCGGTTAGGTGAATCTAACTTCGAAAGGAATGATAGCGATGCAGGAACACAAGAATTTCTGGGACAAAAATGCCGGACGTTACGACCGCTTTATGCGAAAGGATCGGGCGGCGTATGACGAGATGTATGAGCTGATCCGGCCGGTCGTGCGGCACAAGACGGTGCTGGAGCTGGCGACCGGCACGGGGCTGATCGCAAAAAACATCGTAAACGCGGCGGCGCACATCGAGGCGACGGACGCCTCCCCGGAGATGATTGCCGAGGCGAAGCGGGACAACCGATCGGCGAAGCTGCACTTTTCTGTGCAGGATATGTTCCGCCTGCCCTATGCGGATAAGTCCTTTGATGTGGTGATCGTGTCCAACGCGCTGCATATCGTGCCGCAGCCGGAGAAAGCCCTGCAAGAAATCAAGCGGGTACTGAAGGACGATGGTGTGCTCATTGCGCCCACCTTCACCCACGCGGGAAACTCGTTTTCCGGCAAGGTCAAGGCATTTTTTATGAAGCGTGTGGGCTTTCCCCTCCACAGCAGGTGGACGAGCGCGGAATACCTGCGCTTCCTACGGCAGAATGGCTGGACGGTGCGGAAAAGCGTTGTGCTGAAAGCCTCGTTCCCGCTGACCTATGCCGAGTGTGTAAAAATGGAGGTGTGATATGTCATTCTTTGAAAACACCCGCAAGCCCGTGGGCTTTGGCGGGAAAATTATGGTCGCCATGATGAATGTCGGGCACAGTGCCGTGGCTCGGTGGGGGCTTCAATTTCTGAATGCCGCGCCGGACGCCAAGGTGCTGGACTGCGGCTGCGGCGGAGGGGCGAACATCAAGAGACTTCTGAAAAAATGCCCGGAGGGTATTGTCAAGGGCATTGACTATTCCCCCGTCAGTGTGGAGAAATCCAAAAAGGTCAACGAGGCCGCCATAGCGGAGGGCCGCTGCACCGTTCTGCAAGGCAGCGTGGCGGATATGATCTTTGCAGGCGACTGGTTCGATGCGGTAACGGCCTTTGAAACCGTCTATTTCTGGCCCGATCTGCCGCAGTGCTTCCGGGAGGTTTACCGGGTGCTGAAGCCCGGCGGGACATTACTCATCTGCAACGAAAGCAACGGCGATACGGACAAGGACAAGAAGTGGACGGAGATCATCGGCGGCATGACCATCTACAAGGACGCCGAGCTGAAGACGTATCTGGAGCAGGCGGGCTTTCACGATGTGCAGATACACAAAAAGAAAAGCTGGCTCTGCATTACGGCGCGGAAATGAGGGGGCTAAATCATGAGTATCTTTGCATCTATCTTACGCAGCGTATACAAGCTCTCCGGCGCGAAAAAGGCGTTCGCCTTGCCGGAGGATGCACTGCGAAAGGAAATTGAAAAGCAGAACCGGCATCGTGGCGTTTTTACGCCCACCGACCGCAAGGCATATTATGAAACGATCGCGGTAAACGGCTTTCCCTGCCTGATCGTGCGAGAGCATCCGAAGCCGTCCGAGCGCGCGATTCTCTATTTCTTTGGCGGCGGCATGGTGATCGGCCCCGATAAGGGCGACCTGCCTGTGATGCGCAAGCTCTGCCGCGAGACCGGCTGTGATGTGTGGTTTCCGTTTTACCCGCTCTGCATGGAACACTGCATTACTGAAACATACGCGATGGTGTACGAATGTTATCGAAAAATGATTGCACTGTATGGCGGCGGAAATGTCAGTACCTGCGGCTTTTCCTCCGGCGGTGCGCTGGCTTTGGGGATCGCGGCGCACAACAACGCGCAGCCCGAGCCGCTGCCGCAGCCAAGGCACATCGTCGCCGTATCCCCCGGCGAGGTGCCGTGGAACGATGCGGAAAAGGCGCGGATGCAGGCGCTCAATGAACGGGACGTCTCCATCGACTATGCCTTTATGGTGACGGTGGAGAAGTTCATGCGGCATGGCTGCGAGAATGTGCCGGACTATATGCTCTCCGGCTCCCGGGGAGATTTTACCGGCGTAGGCGATATTCACTTCTTCTATTCTGCCGATGAGGTGCTCTACGGCGCTTTGCCGGACTTTGAGGAAGCCTGCAAACGGGCAAATGTCCCCTATACGGTGTCCGCCCGCCCGAAGATGGTGCATTGCTACTGTATGCTGCCGATCTTCAAGGAGGCAAAGGAGGACTTTGCGAAAATCGTGGACATTTTGAAAAAATGAGATCGGAAACGGTCGTGTGATGATTGAAACACGGAGGAAGAACCATGGAACGAAAAGAAGCCATTCGCGGTGCGTACCGAATGACGGGCGGAAACAGTTTTTACGACGGCATGATCACCTGCTCTACTCTGAGCGGGAAAGCGGTGTGCCGCTTGGTGTGGGCAATGAACAAGGCGGAAAACGACGCCTATCTGGAAAAGGCACTGTCCGGTATTCCGGAGCATTTCTCCGGCAAGCTGCTGGAAGTGCCGGTGGGAACAGGGATTCTGACCATGCCGGTTTATCAGACTATGCCGGAGGCGGACATTACCTGTCTCGATTATTCGCCCGATATGATGAGGCAGGCACGGAAAAAGGCTGACCGCCTGCACCTGAAAAATGTAACCTTCCGGCAGGGAGATGTGGGAGCACTCTCCTATGCAGACGACACCTTCGACATCGTTTTGTCGCTGAACGGCTTTCATGCTTTTCCGGACAAGGAGGCAGCTTACCGGGAGGCTTTTCGGGTGTTGAGACCCGGCGGGACATTCTGCGGCTGCTTTTATGTGATGGGCGAGCACAAGCGGACGGATTGGTTTGTCCGGCATGTTTATGAAAAGGCAGGTTTTTTCACACCGCCCTATGAGACGGTTTCCAGTCTGAAAGCACGGCTGGATGGAATGTATACGGATGTGGACATGGGAAACCTGAAAAGCATGGCGTGGTTTATCTGCCGAAAGGCAAAAGAGGAGGCGATGATATGTCAAAGAAAGCAACCGAGTTTCAGAAAAAAGAAATGAGCAAGATGTACCGAGGCAAGGAGATCTTCAAGCCGCTGAATACCGGCTGGATCGACGGGAGTGTCGCCTGTGTGCGCGAATGGGTGGCGAACATCTTCTTCTACCGCAAGGGCGATACGGCCATTATGATCGATGCGGGCTATAACTACGACCGCCTTGCCGAAAAAATGAGCTGGCTCAGCATCGATCCGGCATCCGTCCGGCACATCCTCATCACGCATCAGGACACTGACCATGTGGGTGCAGTGGAGGCCGACAGTCCGGGACTATTCCGGGACGCAAAGCTCTACATCGGCGAGGTTGAGAACCGCTATCTGACCGGCGAAGTGCGCCGCAAGGTGATCTATCGCCTGTACAAGCTGCCGCAGGTCACGATCCACAACGAAAAGGTACTGTTGCATGACGGCGAGGTTTTCGATATTGGCGGCATCAAAATCGAATGCTTCCTTGTCCCCGGTCATACCTGGGGGCACATGGTATATCTCATTGACGATAAGTATCTGTTCACCGGCGACACGCTGTGGTTCGGTGCGGACGGCGGATACAGCTTTATTTCCTCTCTGGCAGAGGATAATAAGCTGGCTGTGCAGTCACTGGCGGAGCTGGAACGGAAACTGCGCGCCCGTGGTCTGCATCCGTATTTCATCACCGGTCACACGGGATGGACGGACAATTTGGAATTTGCTTTTGCCCATAGGGACAAGCTCTGTTCGCCATTCAAGAAACGGGTACACGACCCGTCGGCACCCTATGATGCCTACGACGAATCGGACGACACCGAAGAAAATGCAAAGAGCGGTTTTCTGAAAGGCGTGGGAAGATGAAGGACAGCGAATTACAAATTGACCGCAGCTGCCATGTGCTGTATTCCAAGCCCTGCAAAAAGGAAATACTGGCGAAAATCGCCCTGCACTATCCGGAAGCGGAGCGGGAGACAATATGGGAACAAGTACAGCGGCAGTACGCGGCCTTTCTCTCCGACTGGCGCACCGACTTGGGCGGCAAAAAGAACTTCCACAACGGCGTAGGCGGCACCTACGACTGCATCGCCATCATGAGCTATTATGTGGTCTGCAAAGCAGTTACTTCGTTCCGTGAAATCGAAGAGATGGAGGAAAATCTGATTCTTCCGACTTTCCGCAAGCTGAAATTTGTGGACTGCAACAAGCCGCTCTGGAGGAAGCTGATGTACAGGGCGTTTGTACGGGCGAAACGCGGCTGCGACAAATGGCACGATTACGAGATGACGGTTGCGCCTTATGAAACCGACAAGCCTATTTATTATGAATTTACATCGTGCCCGGCAGCGGAGTTTGCCATCCGGCACGGCCTTACGGATATCATGCCCGCCCTGTGCAATGTGGACTACGCATCTATGGAGCTGCTCCACGCAAGACTGGTGCGGACGACTACCTGCGTGGACGGCTGCCGATGCGACTATGCCATCTGCGGCGATAAAGACCCATACTTAAAGGAACATCCCGAATACCGGGACGAGGCGGGATTCAGGAGAAACAAATAATTCTTCAGGCGGTGAGACAAATGGAAACCTTTCTTGGAATCATGATCCCTTTCTTGGGAACAGCACTGGGCTCGGCCTGCGTGTTCTTTATGAAAAAATCACTCGGTGTTTCGGTGCAGCGCGCCCTTACGGGCTTTGCCGCCGGGGTGATGGTGGCGGCGTCCATCTGGAGCCTGCTGATCCCCGCCATCGAGCAGTCGGAGGGCATGGGCAAGCTGTCCTTCCTCCCCGCCTTTATCGGTTTCTGGGTCGGCGTGCTGTTTTTACTTTTGCTCGACCATCTGATTCCCCACCTTCATGTGGGAAGCAATCAGGCGGAGGGACCGAAAAGCAGGCTGGGCCGCACCACCATGATGGTGCTGGCAGTGACCCTGCATAACATTCCGGAGGGCATGGCGGTGGGCGTGATGTACGCGGGCTTCCTTGCGGGGAACGCGCAGATCACGGCGGCAAGCGCGCTTGTCCTGTCCCTTGGCATTGCCATTCAGAATTTCCCCGAGGGCGCCATCATCTCCATGCCGCTCCGGGCGGAGGGCGAGAGCAAGGGTAAGGCGTTTCTCGGCGGCGTACTCTCCGGCGTGGTGGAGCCTATCGGCGCGGTGCTGACGATTCTCGCGGCACAGCTGGTGATCCCGGCGCTGCCGTATCTGCTGAGCTTTGCAGCGGGCGCCATGCTCTATGTGGTGGTAGAGGAGTTGATTCCGGAAATGTCGCAGGGGCGGCACTCGAATCTTGGAACGGTGTTCTTTGCGGTAGGCTTCAGCGTGATGATGGTGCTGGATGTGGCGCTGGGATAGGCGCGGCTGTGCCGCAGCAATGCCGGTCTGCATCCGAGGCTCACTTGGCAGAGAACCATGACGCTCGTTCACAGCGGCAATCGGTGATCTTTGAAGAGCCGCCTTCGGGCGGCTTCTCAAGGGCTATATGGTTAGAGGATGCTAACCAATAAACATTCAAAGGAGGCGAGAGCGGAGAGTTCCCCCATGAGGTGGGACTGCTTCTCAGCTATCCGCCGGAGGACGTAAAGGGCTTCATCGACCACCGCGCGGGCGGCTTCAAATGCGCGGGGCTTTGGAAGGCCTACGGCGACGAGGAAAAAGCGCGCTCACTATTCGAAAAATACAGAAAATGCACGGAGATCTACTGCGCACTCTGGCAAAGCGGCTTGAAGCTGGAGCAGCTTGCCGTTGCAGTTTGATCATATAAAACTATTAAAAGAAAGGAACTGACAAACATGAAATCTGCTGTTGTTTATTGGAGCGGTACGGGCAATACGGAGGCGATGGCGCAGGCTGTTGCCGAGGGCATGACCGCCGCGGGCGCGGAGGCTGTGCTGCTCACACCCGATCAGGTACAGCCCGGCGATCTGAACACCTATGGTGCCATCGCCTTCGGCTGCCCTGCTATGGGCAGCGAGGTGCTGGAGGAAATGGAGTTCCAGCCCATGTTCGATGCGTGCAAGCGCAGCCTCGGCGGGAAGCGTGTGGCACTGTTCGGCTCCTACGGCTGGGGCGATGGCGAGTGGATGCGCACTTGGGAGAGTGACTGCGACAGCGCAGGGGTGAACCTCGTTTGCGAGAGCGTGATCTGCACGGAGACGCCCGACGACGCGGCGCTTGAAGCCTGCCGCGCCTTGGGCAAGGCGTTGGTGGAGTGAGAAATGATGCACGCCGCTGACGATTGCTTCAGCGGCAGCTTGCGCGGTTTGCATTTGCCAAATAGCCTATCCGAAAAGGCAGGGACACCTCTTGCGGTGTTCCTGCCTTGCGCTGTATAGCGATGCTTGGAGTATTGAAAAAGAATATGCGCAAGCCTCCAAGACAGGTAAACAGAGAGCCTCTGCGTTGAGTTGGGCAAACAGAAATATCGCAGACCTCATTGACAAACTCAACATGCTCAGTTATAATATACCAGCAGTATATACCGGTGGTATACTTGGAGGTTGGCAATGGAACGAGCGGAAACCCAAAAGAAGATCCTTGAGATTGGAAAAAAAGAATTTCTGGAGAAAGGCTTCAAGGACGCATCTCTGAACCAAATTGTCGCGGAGGCAGGCTTCACGAAGGGTGCCTTCTACGGCTACTACCCGGATAAGACCGCTCTGTTTGAAGACCTTGTGGGCGAGACCGCAAGCGAGCTGCTCACCCGCTTCAAGGCAGCACAGGACGATTATTTTGACCTTGTCCCGGAGGGAAAAGCAAAAGACAGTCTGGAACTCTCCACCCAGCACCTGCATGAGTTTGTCGCGTTCATGTACGACCATTTCGACGAATTCAAGCTGATTCTCTGCCGGGCGGAGGGAACGGGCTACGCGGATTTTATCGAGGTGCTGGTGGAGCTGGAGGTCGATCGATCCGAAGAATACTACGCCCTCCTCAGAAAAAACGGTATGCTCTCCGGGAGCATGACTCGTCAGCTTCATCACATGATCACAAGAGCTTACTTTACGGCGGTGTGCGAAACCATCGTCCACGATATGCCGAGAGAGGAAGCCATGAAATACGTTGATGAACTGGCTATCTTTTTCCACTCCGGCTGGAGCGGACTTTTAAGGCTCGAATGAGCCTTAAAAAAATAACTGTCGGTTAGTTGTCTCTAACCGACGCGGCGCATCCTCCCCAAACCCCATATATTTTAAGAAAGGAACACGGAATATGAGCAAACAGAAGAAAGAAAAGCAGCCGCCGGTGCTGGGCAGGCTGCTGGAATACGCCGGAGGGCATAAGTGGCTGTCCGTATTGGGCTGCGGGCTGTCCGGCATTTCGGCGGCGGCCGGCATTTTCCCGTTCGTCTTTGTCTGGTACGCGGCCAGAGGCATTTTAACGCCGGGAGGCGGCGTTCCGGCAGGGCTTGCCCGCTACGGCTGGTATGCGCTGGCGGCGGCACTTCTGAGCGCAGCGATCTATTTCGCCGGGCTCATGTGTACACACCTTGCGGCCTTCCGGGTAGCGACGAATATGCGAAAGGCGGCGGTCGCCCATCTCATTGACCTGCCGCTGGGGTACTTTAACGCCAACCTCACGGGGCGGCTTCGCAAGCAGATCGACGACAACGCGGCACTGACAGAAACGCTCCTCGCCCACACCATCCCCGACGCGGTGGGTGGGATCGTAACGCCGTTACTGGCGGTGGGACTGCTCTTCGTCTTTGACTGGCGCATGGGGCTTGCCTGCCTGATCCCCATGATTATCGGGCTTGTCTGCCTGATGAGCATGATGACGGGCACCAGCATGAAGTTCTTTGAGGAATACCAGCGTGCCGGAGAGCGCATTTCCGCCGAGGCCACGGAGTATGTCCGGGGCATCCC
>OMDQ01000168.1_pt1 | contig 8285 bp, 11 predicted proteins | sample 1645241 | NCBI WGS metagenome assembly OMDQ01 (sample SAMEA103958153, study PRJEB25191) | human gut metagenome
CCATGGATACCTGCAACAAGATCTCCAAGTATATGAAGAAGGTCGGCTACGAATGCCGCGTCATGGGCATCCCCAAGACCATCGACAACGATCTCTTCGGCACCGACCACTGCCCGGGCTATGCGTCCGCCGCCAAGTATATCGCGACCTCCGTCATGGAAGTCTCCCGCGACGCGCACGTCTACGACACCGGCATGATCACCATCATCGAGTGCATGGGCCGTCACGCGGGCTGGCTGACCGCCGCTGCCGCGCTGGCCAACGAAGAAGAGCCCTGCTGCGACTTCATCTACCTGCCCGAGGTCAACTTCGACATGGACAAGTTCGTCGCCGACGTCTCCAAGCGCTATGAGCAGAAGAAGAACTGCATCGTCGCTGTCTCCGAGGGCGTGCACTATGCCGACGGCAGCTTCGTCTCCGAAGCCAAGACCGCCGCGACCGACGGCTTCGGCCATGCCCAGCTGGGCGGTCTGGCTGCGACGCTGGCCGGCATCATGAAAGAGCGCACCGGTGCGAAGGTCCGCGGCATCGAACTCAGCCTGCTGCAGCGCTGCGCCGCGCACTGCGCCTCCGGCACCGACATTGAAGAAGCGTTCATGTCCGGCAAGACTGCTGTCGAGCAGATGGTCGCCGGTCAGACGGACAAGATGGTCGGCTTTGAGTGCGACCGCACGAACGGCTACACCTGCAAGGCCAAGCTGTTTGACCTCTCCGACGTCGCCAACTTCGAAAAGAAGTTCCCGGCCGAGTGGATCACCCCGGAAGGCAACAACGTCACCGAGGACTTCGTCAAGTACGCCATGCCGCTCATCCAGGGCGAGACGAAGCTCGAGAAGGTCGACGGTCTGCCCCGCTTCGCAAGACTGAAGAAGGTCTTCGCAAAGTAAGCACCCCGCAAACCCGAAGATCAAAAGCGCCCGGACAGCCGTCCGGGCGCTTTTTTGTCCCTATGGAGCCGGAACATCGGGTCAACATGGCCCGAACTTTATCCTCGGTGCCGCTCCCCGCCGCCTTATTCAGATTTACCCAAAAAATCTGAATGGAGGAAAGGTAGATGGAAGTTACCATCAATTATAACGGACAAGCTGTTGCCGTGGAGGTCACGCTGGAAGTCTATGAATTTCTTGACCGGGCCGATCATAAAACGGAGAACCTGTTCCATGAACAGCGGCGGCATTGGGATGGCCGGGAGTTTGACGAGTACATCATTACCACCGAGGGTGTAGGGGTCTGCAGCGAAACGCCGGAGGAATACCTTTGCCGCATGGAAACGCTGCATGAGCTGATGGCTGTTCTGGACACCTGTACCGAGGCCCAGCGCCGCCGGTTCCTGCTCTATGCGCTTGACGGGCTGAGCCTTGCAGAGATCGGTGTGCTGTGCGGCTGCTCCAAAGTGGCTGTTTATCAAAGTGTGGAGGCGGTCAGAAAAAAATTTATAAATTTCTTTGAGAACAGGCTTAACGAATGACCTGTTTTCTGGCTACCAAGTGAAAGGGATCATTTCCCTTATCTCAGCGAGGGGCGGACAGCGGACGAGCTGTCCGCCTCTCCGATTTTCAGGAGGTAAGCCTATGAAAACAATCAATCTGCGGTGGATGTATCCCTACTACCGGCATGACGAGTTTGTGGATGTTACGGACGAGGTGTGGGCAGCGATGTATCAGGCCAAGCGGGAGATGGAGAACTATGAGCGTCGGAAAGTCTACCACCGCGCCTACTACTCTCTGGACGCATACAGCTGGCTGGAAAATTACGCACTGGAACACAGCAGATCGCCGGAAGATATTTTGCTGGAACGAGAAGAAATGACCACCCGCCTATACCTGATTGCAGCTCTGCCGGTGGCTCTGGCTCATGCCACTCCGACACAGGCCCGCCGTGTTCACGCCTACTACATTGCCGGTATCAAGCAGCCGGAAATCTCCCGGAGAGAGGGCATCCACAGCAGCAAGGTCAGCGTTGCCATCCGTCGAGGTCTGCGGAATATGCGCCGCTGCTATGATGACCTTTTCCAAACAGAGTGAGGGCATGCCTATGCAGACCATCAATCTCAAACAATATTATCCATTTTGCAAAGAGGACATTTTTGTGGAGGTGTCCGATGAGATCGTCGAAGCGTTTCTTCTGGACAAGAGAGCCGAGGCCGCCAGAGATCGCAAGATGTTCCGGTATAAGGCGTTTTATTCCCTCGATTGTAACGATGGAATCGAAAATGCCGCCATCGGCTGGGCGCAGCCATCGCCGGAGGACTACCTGATAGAAAAAGAAGAATTAGCCGAATACGAAGAACTGATACGGCGATTGTATGAAGCCATTTCCTCCCTGCCGCCTATGCAGGCTCGCCGTGTTCACGCCCGCTATATGCTGGGTATGAAAGTGAAAGATATTGCCGCAATGGAGGGTATCACGCCATCACAGGCGGGAAAATCCATCCATGCCGCACTGCGGAGGCTGCGCCGGTACTTTGCGCGTCAGAAATGGACGGTCAATCTATGAGTATTTTCAAAGAAAAGAGGTGCCTGACATGAACGAAAAAATTACAGCCCACCCCCAAAAAGAAGAACGGGAGAAAGTCCTGAATGAGATCCGGCAGCTTAAAAACCGAAAGAAGATTTTGGAGAACAAGCAGCGGAACGAAGAACGCAGGGTTCGCACCCGCCGCCTGATTGAGCGCGGAGCCGTTTTGGAGGGGATTTTCCCGCTGGCTCCCGACCTTTCCGGCGCGGAGGTCAAAGCGTTCCTGATTGCCCTGTCCCATCTTCCGGGGGCGGCAGAACTGGCCGCAAAACTGCCGAAATCCGGGGACAAGCCGTAAGTCCCTTGTTTACAAGGGCGCACTTATACACCGTTGCCGGTGTCGTGCGCCCTGCCGGGGGCTGTTGCGTACTTCGTCCGCGATGGGGCGCTACACTCCCCAAACCCCTTGTGCGCTCTGCGCAGCCAAACACCCGCTTTGCGTTTGTCCGGCTCCACAGAGCCTGTTATCCCCTCACTGAAAGGAGGTGTTCCCCATAGATTTCTGTCATATCCCCGTCAGTATTATCAAGCGCAGCGCAGGCCGTTCTGCCGTTGCCGCAGCTGCTTACCGCAGCGGAACCAAGCTGACAAATGAATGGGACGGAATGACCCACGACTACACCCGGAAAGGCGGCATTGTCCATGCGGAGATCATGCTGCCTGCCCACGCGCCGCCGGAATTTGCAGACCGATCTATCCTCTGGAACAGCGTGGAGCAAATCGAGAAAGCAAGGGACAGCCAGCTTGCCCGCGAGATTGAAGCAGCCCTGCCCCGTGAACTGTCCGGCGAACAGCAGCTTGCCCTTGTGCGTGCCTATGTGAAGGACAACTTTGTAGACAAAGGAATGTGCGCCGACTTTGCTATCCATGACAAGGGAACCGGCAACCCTCATGTCCATATCATGCTGACGCTCCGGCCTCTGAAAGAAAATGGACAGTGGGGCGCAAAGTGCCGCAAGGCATACGATCTGGACGAGAATGGACAGCGTATCCCGGATGGGAAAGGCGGTTGGAAAAATCATCGGGAGGATACGACCGACTGGAACGATAAAGGAAATGTGGAGATTTGGCGAGCAGCGTGGGCGGCCTGCACCAACCGGGCATTGGAGGCCGCCGGTCATCCCGCCTTGGTAGACCACCGCAGCTACAAGCGACAGGGAATTGATAAAATCCCCTCTGTCCACCTGGGGCCAGCTGCCAACCAAATGGAAAAGCGCGGTATCCGCACCGACAAGGGAGAAGTCAACCGGCAGATCGCCGCCGACAACAAGCTGCTGAAAGAAATCAAGGCCCGCATTACCCGACTCTACAACTGGTCGAAGGCCGAAGCAGAGAAGCCGGAGGGCCAGCAGCCCAGCATGATTGACTTGTGGGAGGCCCAGCAGCAGTTGAACACTCCCCGCACCCGCACCGGCAAAATCCGGGCTTTGCAGGAAAGCGCTGCACTATTTAGCTTTTTACAGGCAAACGGCATCCAGTCTATGCAGCAGCTTCATGAAAAAATCGCTGATATGAACAGCCGTTACTATGACCTGCGCGGAAAGATCGTCAAGGCTGAGCGCCGGATCGCCATTCTTACCGAACGCGGGGAGATGTGGGAACAGTACAACCAGTACAAGTCCATCCACAAACAGCTTGCCAAAGTAAAGCCGGAAAATCGGGAACAGTTTGAGCAGCGCCACAGCCGGGAACTGATCCTGTATGACGCAGCAGCCCGGTATCTGAAAGAATTGAAAGACAGCGGCGAGGGGATCACCCCGAAGGCATGGCAGCGGGAGATCGACCAGCTGACCGCCGGAAAGCAGACGGACACGCTTGCCATGAAATCCATGAGGGAGGATTTGAAAGCAGTGGAACGGCTCCGCAAAACCGCCGAGCAGCTATCCCGACAGGAACGGGACAAGCCTCACGACCGGGAGCCGGAGCGGTAAAGGGTACGGCGCTTTGCCGACCCCTTTCAGGTGTGTCGCATTTCACGACACCCTTTTGCATACAGAAAAACCGCCGTACAGGTTTCCCCATACGGCGGCAGACTGTTTATTTGCCGAACAAGTCGCTGTGTGTGCCGGTGCGGGCCAGCGTCAGCACCAGAACATCATCCTCTATGCGGTAGACAAGCAGCCAGTCCGGGAGAATATGACATTCTCGATGGCCTGCCCAATCGCCGGACAGGTCATGGTCACGGTTCTTATCCGGCAGCGGTTCGCCCATCGCCAGCAACGCTACGACCTGCTCCAGCACCTCGATCTTCAAGCCACGCTTGATGGCTCGTTTGTAGTCTTTTTTGAAACTGGTCGTGTACTTGACGGTATATTTGGTTTCTTTCATCTTTTCAGGTCAGCAAACAACTCGTCAAGGTCATTGTAGCCCTTTACAGACGGGTCTTTTGCAATCCTTTCCGCTTCCAGCATGGCAGCAACCGTTTCTTTGTTCGGCTGTTCCAGCCTTACTTCAAAGGGAATGCCGCCTTCACGAAGCGACTGGCGCACAAAGATGTTAAACGCCGTAGTCAGGTTCATGCCAAGTTCAGTAAACAGTGCGTCCGCTTGCGCTTTCAAATCTGCGTCCATGCGGATACTGATGTTTGTGGTATTTCCAGCCATACGATCAACCCCTTTCTGCTGGCAATTATAGTATATGCCATTTGCACGAAGAAAACAATACTTTGCACGAATATTTAACAATAAATTCATTTAAAGAGGTTACCGACTTTATGAAAGAAATCATTTATGAGGAACAATAAGTCTGAACCTATCCCCGTCATGGATTACCGCCAGTACCGCAGAGTGCGGAGGCTGGTGCATGAGTGCTGTAACTACATCGACGGAAACTGTATCGCCCTGGACGATGGGGAGGAATGTGTCTGTGTCCAGTCTATTTCCTACTCCCTGTTGTGCAGGTGGTTTCGGACGGCGGTATTGCCGCAGGATAAGGAACTGGAAACGGCGCTGTTCCACCGGCTGAATGCGAAAAAGTGCGCCGTATGTAGGGCGCTGTTTACCCCCGGTTCCAACCGGGCCAAATACTGCCCGGAATGCGCCGCACGCATGAAGCGGATCAACGCCGCAAAGCGCAAGCGGAAACAACGGGAGAAATGTCACGCTTTAGGGGCTGAACCCCCCTTGTAAATCAAGGCTTTTTTCGAGGGTATCAAAGGCAAGCTGATAGATTTATCCTCCGACCCCTAAAACGGTCTTAAAATGCGTACAGAATCCCAAGAGAAACCCCAAGGAGGAACCCTATGTCAGACAACCGAAAATATTATTACCTGAAACTCAAAGAAAACTATTTTGACGATGATTCCATCGTGCTGCTGGAAAGTATGCAGGATGGTGTGCTATATTCCAACATTCTGCTCAAGCTGTATCTGAAATCGCTGAAACATGGCGGACGGCTTCAACTTGACGAGGACATTCCTTACACGGCGCAGATGATCGCCACCATTACCCGCCAGCAGATCGGCACTGTGGAGAGAGCCTTGCAGATCTTTTTGAAGCTGGGTCTTGTGGAAGTGCTGGACAGCGGCACATTCTACATGAGCAACATCGAACTTTTAATCGGCCAGTCCTCTACCGAGGCCGAGCGAAAGCGGGCTGCAAGGCTCCAAAACAAGGCTCTTTCTGCGCCCCGGACAAAGGTTGGACATTTGTCCGACATTCGTCCACCAGAGATAGAGATAGAGTTAGAGAAAGAGATAGAGATAAAGAGAGAGATAGAGAAGGGACACCCCGCCCACACCTATGGCCGTTACCAGAATGTTTTCCTGACGGATGAAGAACTGGCAGACTTGCAGGCCAGCTTTCCCACTGTATGGGGCCAGTACATCGAAAAGCTGTCCGAGTACATGGCTTCTACCGGCAAGCGTTATCAGAGTCATGCAGCGACCATCCGGCGCTGGGCCGGTGAGGACGCGAAAAAGGCGGCTCCGCCCACCCGCAACCGGGATTACAGCGTAAAGGAGGATGAAACTGTATGATTGAGATTACCGCAGAAATCCGGGCGCTGATCGACAAGGCAGCCGTCGGTATGGAACTGGCCGGGGACGAGTACATAGACCCGGCAGACGGGCTCATTCACTGTAAGAAATGCGGCGGCCAGAGGCAGACCGTTGTGCCATGCTTCGGGAAATCCGGCTACTTTATGCCGCGCTGCATCTGCCAGTGCCAGCGGGAGGCTGAGGAGCAGCGCAAGGCTGCTGAAGAACGGCAGCGCCGCATGGAGCGTATCAAACGCCGAAAGGCACAGGGCTTGCAAGACCGTTATCTGTACGACTACACATTTTCCAATGACAACGGCCAAAATCCCCTGATGGGCAAGGCCCGCGCCTATGTGGAGAACTGGAAGGAGGCATACAGGAGCAACACCGGCCTGCTGTTGTTTGGGGATGTGGGAACCGGCAAGTCCTTTTTCGCCGGTTGTATCGCCAACGCCCTGCTTGACCGGGATGTGCCGGTGCTGATGACGAACTTTCCCACCATCCTGAACCGCCTGACGGGGATGTTCTCTGAGGACAGGGCCGACTTTATCGCCAGCTTTGACGAGTACGACCTGCTTATCATTGACGATTTGGGTGTGGAGCGCAGTACCGAGTATGCGATGGAGCAGATGTTTTTTGTCATTGACAGCCGCTACCGCAGCCGCAGACCCATGATAATCACCACCAACCTGAAGCTGGCCGAACTCAAGAACCCGCCCGACCTGGCCCACGCCCGTATCTATGACCGTATTCTGGAACGGTGTGCGCCGATTCTCTTTGACGGGAAGAATTTCCGGGAAGAAAATGCCGGTGCTACCCGACAGGCAGCAAAAGACATTGTAAACAGTAAGCACGATTGATTTTTTACCGAGCGGCACAGACCCGTTCGGAGAAAGGAGCGCCATGAACAAAGAACCCCGTACTATGCAGGTGGCAGACGCCGCTACTGCGTCCAGAGCGCCGGAAAACACGCCGGCGATGGTAAAGAAAATCGGAAAGACAACCTACAAGGTTCATGTCCATTTCAGCAATACCAGCACAGAAACCATGAGCGATAAAATCAAGCGTATGCTCAAAAATGAAATTCAGCAGATGTGACAGACTGATAAACGAAGCCGCCTTGTGCTAAACTGATGATGGTACGCACCAAAATTTTTGTCAAGGAGGACACGAAAATGCTTTACACAGAAAAAGAGAAACATGAAATTGAGCGAGTAAAGGAAGTCTTTGCGGAACATCTGCGGCAAAGCCCTGATTTTGAACTGCTCTGGTCGGACAAGGTAGGCTATGTTTGGCTGGCGATTGGCGTAAATCCAGTCTATGTGGATACCGGTATCAGGATAGAATCTGCCGCCGATCTCTGCGGCAGGTGTTTGGATGATGTTGCTATGGATGTTTTGTATATGACGGGCAACGATCATGCACTGGAAGCAGCCGACCCGCTGGAATTGGCCGAAATCAAGCGGCGCTGGGGGCCATATATCAACCAGCTGCCAGACTATGCGTATCTCTGCAAAGACCTGTTGAACGGAAAAATGTAATCTATCAAACGAGGTGTCAGGAGCCATACGGTGCTTCTGGCACCTTTTTTGTGAATTTGATTAAAAAGTCCTTGACAATTTGTCTCTGGCAAGACGGCCAAAAGCATTTTGATTTCCTGCGGCGCTCGCCTTGCTCCCTTTGACATTCCCCAGCTCCGGGAGATCATGTCCTATGACGAGCTGGAGCTTGACCGCATGGGGGATCGCCGGACGGCGACCTTTTTCTGTATCAGCGACACCGACAGCACCTA
>OMDQ01000210.1_pt1 | contig 7436 bp, 7 predicted proteins | sample 1645241 | NCBI WGS metagenome assembly OMDQ01 (sample SAMEA103958153, study PRJEB25191) | human gut metagenome
TGGAAACCAGAGTGTACATGCCGTCACTGCCCTTGCTGGCGGTATAGCCAGCAGCCAGATAGGCGGTGGGGTCAGAAGAGAACGTGCCGCCGGTGACAGTGATGGTTCCATTATGCTTTGTGCCGTTTGTGATAAACAGGGCGTTTGTCTCTGCAATCATCTTGCCACCGTTAATCATTACAGCAGCATCACCATAAGCCGCGTTAACATTGATAGCAGCAGCCTCTAAATTGCCCGTACCATCTCCCCATGTACCAGTGCTGCCAGTGCCCTTGGACGTAATCGTACCGTTATTCACCGTCAGCTCACCACGGTTAATTGCAATCCCGCCTGCGGCACCGTAAATTACACCACCGTTGATTTCCGCCTTTCCCCCATTTTGCGGAAGGTACAGCGCGTAGTCAGCAACAGATTCCAGAACACCTCCGTTTACCACTACCTTGGCAGTCCCCATATTCAAGCTGCCGTTGCCAGAAACAGCATACCAGCCCGCTTTAATGTGTCCGCCGTTAATCGTAACGGTAGCTGCTGTATCACTACTTGTGTTATTGAAGCCGACTGCAAACTGACCATTGGCAGTATTATTGCTAATTGCAGTCGCTGTGTCAATCAAGCCACTCTCCATTATAAAGTGACCATTTCCGCACACGCGAATAGCGCAAAAGCCTGTGGGCAGACCAGTGTATTGGGCATCAGACCAAATCTTACCATTTCCCGTCCCGTCCTTGGCAGTATCGGTACTATCCATAAGCGTAAGTTTGCCATAGACATCAATACCGCCGCTCTCAGTGTTAGACACTTCAATCGAATGTCCGTTCAAATCAAGCGTCACATTGTCCTTGGCATCAATGGTGAGCGTCTTGCTTGTGAGGTCAACATCATTTTCCAATTTGTATACATTATCTTTTAGTTCCGGCATTGTGCCTACGCTCTCCCCCTCTGCCCATGCGGTGGGGATCAGCGTGAGCATCAGCACGAACGCCATTAAGATACTCGTGACCTTCTTCATTCGTCCTCGTCTCCTTTTTCATATTCGGTATATTGGGTATCAGATGTAATCGTTTCCACAACGTGGAAACGGGAAACACCCATGGGTGTTTCTTTTACGATACAGGTTAATTATACCACTTCCTTCAAAAATGTCAGTACGATTTGTAAAAACAACTGTTTTTCTGCGTAATGCACAAAAACCGACGGCTGTTTTGACCATTTTATCTGAACCTTGGGGCTTTGGGCGGTTTGAACTTCGTACAACGTGTAGACGATTCGTGAATAAACGTCGGAGGGGGATCTCTGCGCTTGAGTGCTCTCGCCGCAGGGCGCGGGGCGGTATTCCCTTGGCGGCGGTGGGTATGACAGAGAAGTGGGAGAATATGGGCTGAATTTTGTATAAAACGACCATTTACTTTTGTCGTTAAAAGTGCTAAAGTCACAGACAACAAGATCGCTGCCGGGCAGCGGGAAAGGAGCACACCATGGAAAAGACGATGAGCCGCAAGAATATCCAGTCCGTGATGGGCTCCTACCGTGTCTATGCCGCCTTCTATTACGAGGGCTATTTTTGCTGCGCAAAAAAGGAATTTCCGGCAGTGCATAGGGCATAGACGCAACGTATTTGTTTGCAAAAGCTCTGTTCCTCCCGGAACAGGGCTTTTAATTTTTGTATCACCGAAAAAGGAGAAACACCATGAAAAAGCTGTTTACACTGTTCCTTGCGCTGCTCATGCTCGCCAGCATGGCAGCCTGCGGCAAGACCGATACCCCCGACAACACCGGCGACAACGCCGAGAATGCCACCTACCAGGTGGGCGTGTGCCAGCTGGCGCAGCACCCCGCTTTGGACGCCGCCACCCAGGGCTTCGTGGACGCGCTGAAGGAGGCGCTGGGCGACGATGTAAAAATCGATGTGCAGAACGCCTCCGGTGAGAGCAACAACTGCTCCACCATCATCAACGGCTTCCTGTCCGCCGATGTGGATCTCATCATGGCCAACGCCACCCCGGCGCTGACCGCCGCGGCCTCCGCCACCTCCGAGGTACCTATTCTGGGTACTGCCGTCACCGCCTACGGCGTGGCGCTGGATCTGGACGACTTCAACGGCACCGTGGGCGGCAACATCTCCGGTACCTCCGATCTGGCCGATCTGGAGAAGCAGGCCGCCATGGTGACCGAGTGGTTCCCGGATGCCAAGAACGTGGGGCTGCTGTTCTGCTCCGCTGAGCCCAACTCCCGCTACCAGATCGATGAGGTCACCAAGGCGCTGACTGCCAAGGGCATCACCTGCACCGAGTTCGCCTTCACCGACTCCAACGATCTGGCGTCCGTGACGGAGAAGGCCGCCGCTGCCAGTGACGTCATCTACATCCCCACGGATAACACCGCCGCCAACAACACCGAGAGCATCGCCAATATTCTGACCGCCGCCGGTGTACCCGCCGTGTGCGGCGAGGCCAGCCTGTGCGCCGGCTGCGGCGTATGCACCCTGTCCATCGACTACTACGATCTGGGCGTGACCACCGGCAAGATGGCCGCCAAGATCCTCAAGGGCGAGGCCGACATCTCCACCATGCCCATTGAATACGCCCCCGCCACCCCCAAGTACAACGCCGCCATGTGCGAAAAGCTCGGCATCACCCCGCTGGAGGGCTACACCGCCATCGAGGGCTGAACGCCTGCCCTGTGACCGGGAGGGGGCCTGCCCCCTCCCCCATACAGGCAGGCTTCGCCGCAGGGGAACGAACATGATCGTCCTTCTGCGGCAAAGCCTGCCAAGGAAAAGGAAGGAAAACGATATGCTGCTCACCTCGCTTCTCAACTCTCTGCCGGGTGCCGTCACCCAAGGCCTCATCTGGGGTCTGATGGCCATCGGCGTGTACATCACCTACCGCATTCTGGACGTGGCCGACCTGACGGTGGACGGTACGCTGGCACTGGGAGGCGCCGCCTGCGTAATGCTCATTCGCAGCGGCGTAAACCCGTGGCTGGCGCTGCTCATCGCCACACTATGCGGTGCGGCGGCAGGCCTTATCACCGGTCTGCTCCATACCCGCTGCGGCATCCCCGCTATTCTGGCCGGTATCCTGACCCAGCTGGCACTCTACTCCGTGAATCTGCGGGTCATGGGCGGCAAGGCCAATCAGGCCGTCAGCGTGGACAAATACGACCTCATCGTGTCCCAGCGCTTTGTGCGGCAGCTGAGTCTGGAAAACCCCATGCCGCTGCTGCTGCTGGTCACCGCCCTGCTCATCGCCGTGCTGTACTGGTTCTTCGGCACGGAGATCGGCTGCGGCATCCGCGCCACCGGCGCCAACGCACGCATGGCCCGGGCGCAGGGCATCAACACCCAGCGCAACGTGGTGGTGGGTCTTGCCCTCTCCAACGGCATCGTGGCGCTCTCCGGTGCGCTCCTGTGTCAGTATCAGGGCTCGGCGGACGTGAACATGGGGCGAGGCGCCATCGTCATCGGACTGGCCGCCGTCATCATCGGCGAGAGCCTGCTGGGTAAGGTGTTCCGCAACTTCGGCCTTCGGATGCTGTCGGTGTCGCTGGGCGCTATCGTCTATTACCTTGTTTTGCAGGTGGTCTTGCAGCTGGGTCTGAACACCAACGACCTGAAGCTCCTGTCCGCCGCCATCGTGGCTGTATTTCTGGCTATTCCCCATCTAAAAGGAAAGCTCGCCCACAAAGGAGGCACCGTCCATGCTTGAGCTGAAACACATCTCCAAAACCTTCTTCCCCGGCACGGTCAATGCCAAAACAGCGCTGGATGACCTGTCGCTGACCCTCCACGACGGCGATTTTGTCACCGTCATCGGCGGCAACGGTGCGGGAAAATCCACCATGCTCAACGCCGTGGCCGGTACGCTCACCGTGGACAGCGGCTCCATCCTGCTGGACGGCGAGGACATCACCCGCAAGCCGGAGCACCGCCGCGCCGCCGATCTGGGCCGCGTGTTCCAAGACCCCATGATGGGTACCGCCGGCGATATGTGGATCGAGGAAAATCTGGCGCTGGCCGCCCGCCGCGGCAGCCGCCGCACCTTCAAGTGGGGCATTTCCCGCGCTGAGCGGGAGGAATACCGCGCTCTGCTGGCGCCGCTGGGTCTGGGGCTGGAGGATCGGCTGACCACCAAGGTGGGGCTGCTCTCCGGCGGTCAGCGGCAGGCGCTGACGCTGCTGATGGCCTCCCTGAAAAAGCCCAAGCTCCTGCTGCTGGACGAGCATACCGCCGCCCTTGACCCCAAAACCGCCGCCAAGGTGCTGGAGCTCTCCGACCACATCGTGGCCGAAAACGGCCTGACCACCATGATGGTGACCCACAACATGAAGGACGCCATCGCCCACGGCAACCGCCTCATTATGATGGATGCCGGCCGCGTGGTGCTGGATATTGCCGGCCGGGAAAAGAAGAAGCTCACCGTACCCGATCTGCTGGCGCTCTTTTCTGAGGCCGGCGGCACCGATGCGGCAGACGACAAGCTGCTGCTGGCTTGAACGGTCTCCCCACCTCATAACCAAAATAGCACGCCCCCGGCAGAGCCGGGGGCGTGCTTATTTATCGTTTCGTTGTCAGAACGCCAGCTCGACGCGGACATCGTCCAGCGCGGGGGCCTTGGTGATCAGGTTCTGTGCCAGCATCCAGTCGATGTTCTTCTGCCAGCACTCGTCCGTCTGGCTGAGGAACGTGGCGTCCGCCGTCTCCATCAGGGGCAGCAGCGTCGCCATGCTCTTGCGCTCCACTGTCTCGGACAGGGGGAAGTTCTCCTCGTTCTGGTTGGCCAGCAGGATCCGCAGTGCCTCCTCCGGGTCTGCCTTCATGTCGGCAAAGCCCTTGGCGGAGGCCCGCAGGAACGCAGCGAGCGTCTCGCTGTCGTTGGCGATGGCGTCGTCGTTGGCCAGGAACACACCCTCATAATAGGTGGGTACGCCGTAGTCATCCAGATCGAACCAGTTGACCTCGAAGCCCTCCTCCTCCATCTGGGGTACCTCGTGATTCACCAGGCAGCCAATGGTGGCGTCCACGTTGCCGGTGGTCATGGAGCTCATCAGGTCAAAGCCCACGTCGATCAGGGTCACGTCGCTGTAATCCGCGCCCACATAGTCCATGATGCTGCGGATCAGCGCCTCGGACAGCTCCGTGCCGGCGTAGCCGATGGTCTTGCCCACCAGATCCTTGGCGCCGGTGATGTTCTTATCCTTCAGGGACAGGACGATGTTCAGAGGTGCCTGCACCACGGCTCCGATGGACTTCACGGGGACATTCTGCTCGGCGCGGGCCTGAATGACGTCCTGCTGATAGTACAGGCCAATGTCCGCCTGTCCCGCCGCCACAAGGGAGATGGCGTCGTTGGCGTTGGAGGGGAAGCGGATGTTGACCTTCAAGCCCTCGTCGGCGTAGTAGCCCTTATCGATGGCGACGTACATAAAGGCGTGGAGGGCGTTGGGATACCAGTCCAGCACCACGTCCAGCTCCTTCAGATCGCCGGTGGCGGTGTCATTGTCGTTGTTCTTCGCGCCGCAGCCACTGGCGCAGCACAGCAGCAGCACACAGGTCAGCAGCATGGATACGATACGTTTCATCTTTATATACCTCTCTTATTCTTTGTTTTTTAGAATTCGCCCCGCCAGCGGACGACCTTCTTCTCCAGCAGCGCCACCAGCGCCACCGCCGCCATGGCCACGGCGGACAGCAGCACAATGGGGGCGAAGACGCCCGCGCCGTCCAGCTGGGTCATCATGCGGCGGGAGAAATAGCCCAAGCCGCTTTGTGCGCCCAACCACTCGCCGATGGCCGCGCCGATGATGCTCATGGGGATGGCCATTTTGATGGCGGAGAAAAAGTACGGCAGTGTGCAGGGGACCTTGATCTTGCAGAAGATATCCCGCTTTGTAGCGCCGTAGGTCAGCAGCAGCTCCATCATCTCCACCCGCGCCGACTGCAAGCCGTCGTAAACGGTGATGGTGATGGGGAAGAACGTGATGAGCACCGTCACCAGCACCTTGCTCCAGATGCCGTAGCCGAACCACAGCACGAACAACGGCGCAATGGCGGTGGTGGGGATGGTCTGGGACGCCACCACCGCGGGGTAGATGGCCTTGCGGCAGAAGGGGCTGGCATCCATCAGAACGGCAAGCCCCAGACCCAGCACCAGCGAGATGGCCAGTCCCACCGCCGTGACCACCATGGTGGCGGGCAGATGCACGGTGAACAGCGCCGCCCTGAGCTGCCACAGCCGCTGCAAGATCTGCACGGGGGTGGGCAGGATGTACGCCGCGTTGACCTTCATCGCCCCCAGCTGCCACAAAATCAGCAGCGCGAACAGGAAGATCAGCGCCGGAAGATTGCTTTTACAGGCTTTTTTCATTCCGTCACCTGCTTTCTCAGCATCTCCACCAGCTGCTCCCGCAGCGCCGCCACCTCCGGACGGATGAGATCCTGCCGGGTGCGGGGATAGCTCATAGGGACGGGGATCTCCCGCAGGGCGTGGATGGGCGTTTTCTCCACCACCAGCACGCTGGAGGACAGGAAGATGGCCTCCTCCACGTCGTGGGTAATGAACAGGATGGTCTTCTTATGGCGCTGCCACTGCTCCAGCAGCCATTCCTGCATGGAGATGCGGGTCAGGAAGTCCAGCGCGGAGAACGGCTCGTCCAACAGCAGCAGGTCGCTGCCGGTGAGCATGGTGCGGGCGAAGGCCGCCCGCTGGCGCATACCGCCGGAAAGCTCGTCCGGCCGCTTGTCCCGGCAGCCGTCCAGCCCCACATCCGCCAGCGCCGCGTCGATCATGTCACGCTGCTGCGCCTTGGTATACCTGCGCTGTATCTCCAGCGGAAGCGCCAGATTCTCCCCGATGGTGCGCCACGGGAACAGCATATCCTTCTGGGGCATATAGCCGCAGTAGTGCTCCCGCGCCGTGATGGACTTTTCGTTGACGGAGATGGTGCCGGCCTTCGGCGGCAGCAGGCCGTTGATCATGCGGAAGATGGTGCTTTTGCCGCAGCCGCTGACGCCGACGATGCAGTGGAACGACCCCGGCTCCACGGAAAAGGAGAGGCCATCGATGATGTCGAAGTCCTCGCCGGGGTACTGGTAGGAGACATTGTCAAAGCGCAGAATACTCATGGCTGCACGTCCCATGCCATGTCCCAGAAGCCCAGCTCATACCGGCTGCAATTGACAAATACATCCGTCAGGTAGGCCAGCTGTTCCTCACCGGCGTCCGCCGCCAGCGAATCCATCAGTTCGATCAGCGCCTGATTGGTGGCGGCGTACTCCTCGGAGGCGTAGCCCCGTATCCACTCGCCGTAGAAGGGGTGCTCCGCCGCGCCGGGGATGGCGGACAGTGCCTGCCCGATCTCGGCGTAGCTCCACGAGCACGCCAGAATGGACGCTACGATCTCCATGGGGGTGCCGGCGTGGGCGACGGAGAGCATAT
>OMDQ01000213.1_pt1 | contig 7388 bp, 5 predicted proteins | sample 1645241 | NCBI WGS metagenome assembly OMDQ01 (sample SAMEA103958153, study PRJEB25191) | human gut metagenome
CTCTTCCGATCTTGAGTGTACCCCATTGGTACAGGAGATACGCTTCTGGAGTACAAAAAAGACAAACCTAAAAATCAGATATTGTTCTTCTCAGCCATATCGTTTACTCTTGTTTTGGTTCCGGTAACATTTACGATTCTAACCCTGTGTGCTGATTTCCCTCAGTCGGTCGCGGACTTCTATAAGAGCAAAACCAAGAAGATTCTCTCCATTCCAAAGTGCTGGGTTGGTCGCTTCCGGAGCAAACTCGTCAAATCCAATGCCCCCATAGTGCCTCCGTTTTAATCGACAGCGCTACTAGGTGTCGCGTGGTGGATAACTGCTTTACTATTAATGAAATAGCTAATTACCTTTGGCGGATATCAACTAAAGATAAATGCTTTGTTACTTGATATTCAATATGTTGTCCTCCACGGCCTCTGCGATCTGGGCGAAGCTCAGGCCCTCGATGTCGATTATGTGGTGGGCGGTGGCGATGTACTGCGGTGAGCGGGTTTGCATCAGGGATTCGATGCGGTGGCGGAGGGCTTCTCGTTCGCTTGATACTTCAGTTGAGGGCGCTTCGACTGGTTGTGTGGGATTCAGCATCGGGCGGCCATCGGAGTGTCCTTCGAGGTTGTCAAGGAGGGTGTCGGTGGTGGCGCGGAGATAAAAACAGTCGGTGTGCTGACGGATGAGCTGACGGCATTGTTCGGAAGTCACGGTGCCGCCGCCGAGGGAAAGGATGGCGCGGGGACGGGACTTGTCACTGAATATCTCCTCAAGGGCCTCACGCTCCATCCGGCGGAAAGCCGCTTCACCATATTCATTGAATATTTCGGGAATATTTTTGCCCTGCTTTTCCTCAATGTAGGTGTCCAGGTCAATCAGGCGGCATTCCGGGAGCAGCGTCGCAAGGATTTTCCCGACACTGCTCTTGCCGCAGCCCATAAAGCCTATGAGGGATATGTCTTTCATATTCACCTTGCAACGTCCGTCTCTTGGAGCCACGAATTCCCCTGATGGTTTATGAATATGCCAGTGTTTAGAACAACGTAGGCTCGTCAATGTCACCTACATCCGGAATGTCTCCGGAGTCCAGAAGGTCAGCGGCGCTGGTCTGACCGCCGTCAGTGGTGGCACCAGAAACCTCATTGGAGTCACCCTGTGGCTCGTCAGACTCCACATCGTCAATGATGTCCAGCGGCTCGTCCTCGATGTCGTCCTCCGGCTTGTGCAGAGGCTCGATGAACTTCACCTCCTTGAGGTCGTACTGATGACACTTCTTGCCCTTGGCGGCATAGCCCTTCTTGGCGATATATTCCTCAGCGTCAATGTTCTCCGGATCACGATGTTCGTACTTCCCACCGAAGATCACCTGGAACTGAGGATGTCTGTCCTCGGAAAGGGCCACGAGATAGGATTTCGTGCCTGGGGCGATGAACGACAGCGGTGTGTTGTCGCTCAGGACAAAGCTGAACCTCTTGACGTAGAATGCCTTGGCGGCCGCATCGTAGTAGAGGGCGGTGTAGGTCTTGTTCGGATCGAACTTCTCGACCTTGATCACTTCGCCTTGGTAGCGGTTCGAGACATCGAACGAAGTCGTGTAGAAGGTTCCGTCCTTGAATATTGCCAGAACCTTGTCCTCCGGGCCGAACTCGCCGAGGTACTGACCGCGCTGCTCATCGTTAAGCTTCTGGATGTCAGCGTCGTACCAAATGTCCTTGCCGCCGATTGTCGAAACGCCCTTGGATTTCAGCTGAATTCTGGCGATAGGGTTCTTGGACACCAGATTGCCTCTGGAAGCCTTGCCCTTGATCGCAAGGGTAGAGAAATCATATTCAAACTGCGTTTTCTTCAGCTTCGGACGCGGACGCAGGTATATTCGTACAGATTCGGCCTCGCCGTTGTGGTTGACGGTGAACCAGAGGATCTTGGACCCTTCCTCGCCGGTGGTGATGTCGTAGTCCTTGTCCCTGGTGACGCTGGTGATCGCGAACCTTTTGGCGTAGGAGACGCTGCTCTTGCCCTCGCGGTAGATGACGTTGTATATGGTTCTGCTGTCGCCTCTGTTGAACACTCCGACGTAAAGCAGGTCTTTCCAGAAGAAGGCTTTGTCCGTGACTTTGGTGATGCGGTACTTGCCGTCCTTGCCTATGACGATGACCTCTGAAAGGTCGGAGCAGTCGCAGATGTAGGTGCCGTTGTCGTCCTTCTTGAGGTTCAGCCCGACGAATCCCTCCTCGTAGTTGGCGTAGAGTTTCGCGTTGTTGCTGACCACCTTGGTGACGGCTATGCTCTCGAACGCTGTGATTTCGGTCTGCCTTACGAAAGGCTTGCCGTATTTCGCCTTGAGCATCTTGAACCAGTCGATGGTGTATTCTGTGATGTGCTCTATGTTGTTCTTGACGGTCTCCATCTCCGCCTCGATGGCGGCGATCTTCTCGTCGATGGCCTTGGTGTCGAACTTGGAGATCTTGCGGACAGGCTTCTCGACAAGTTTCTCGATGTCCTCCATCAGGATCTCGCGGCGGAGGACGTCCTGGTAGGTCTTCATCTCCGTGAACACGTCCTGCAGCTGCTGCTCCCAGCTGTTCTGGTTCTGCTCCAGGATCTTATAGACCTTGTTCTCAAAGAATATCCTTTCGAGGGATGTGTAGTGCCACTGGTCCTCAAGCTCGGCGAGCCTGATGTCAAGCTGCCACTTTAGAAGATCCCTCGTGTGGTTCGTGTCGTAGATCAGTATGTCCTTGACAGAGAGGAACTGAGGCTTGTTGTCCACGATGACACAGGCGTTCGGGGCGATGTTGCACTCGCAGTCCGTGAATGCGTACAGCGCGTCGATCGTCTTGTCCGGTGACACATCGTTCGGAAGATGGATCAGGATCTCGACCTTTTCCGTGGTCATATCCTCGATCTTCTTGATCTTGATCTTGCCTTTGTCCTTGGCTTTCAGAATCGAGTCGATGAGGATGTGGGATGTCTTTCCGTAAGGGATCTCGGTGATGGCCACCGTGTTCTTGTCGATCTTCTCGATTTTGGCGCGGACCTTCACGCTTCCGCCCCTGGCTCCGTCCTTGTAGTTGCTGCAGTCAGCCGAGCCACCGGTAGGGAAGTCCGGGTAGATCGTGAAATCCTCGCCCTCAAGAATCTTCACTGACGCGTCGATGAGTTCGTTGAAGTTGTGAGGGAGTATCTTGGAGGCCATTCCGACGGCGATTCCCTCGGTGCCCTGAGCGAGCAGGAGCGGGAAACGGACCGGAAGCTCGGTCGGCTCCTGGTTACGTCCGTCGTAGGATGTCATCCAGTTGGTGATCTTCGGGTCGAAGACGACCTCCTTGGCGAATTTGCTCAGACGGGCTTCGATGTAACGTGGCGCAGCGTTGCTGTCACCGGTAAGGATGTTACCCCAGTTTCCCTGACAGTCGATCAGAAGGCCTTTCTGGCCGAGCTGTACGAGGGCTCCGAGGATGGACGCGTCACCGTGCGGGTGGTACTGCATCGCCTGGCCGACGATGTTGGCCACCTTAGTGTAGCTTCCGTCGTCCATTCTGAACATGGCGTGAAGCACACGTCTCTGCACCGGTTTGAGTCCGTCAACGATGTGTGGGACGGCCCTTTGCAGAATGACGTATGAGGAATAGTCCAGGAACCAGTCCTTGAACATTCCCGAAAGCTTGTACTTCCTGCTGTCGGAACTAAGCAGCTTGTCGTATTTCCCTGAAGATTTCGCCGATGTCTCGTCAATCGGCTCCTCGTTCAGTTCCTCGTCCTCGTTGCCTCCTTCCGGAGTCTCTATGTCATCCCACTCGTCGTGTGCCATACTTGAATATTCCTCGTTAATATTGATTATCCTTTATCGTCCTTCGCGGCCGTAGTCGTTCTTGCGGCCGGTGCTATTCCTCGTACCCGAACTTCCTGAGTTCCTTGCGGTTCTCCCTCCAGTCCGGATTGACCTTCACGAACAGCTGAAGGAAGACCTTCTTCTGGAAGAAGTCCTCCATCTCCAGCCTGGCTTCAGTGCCGATCTTCTTCAAAGCCGAGCCTCCCTTGCCGATGATGATGCCCTTCTGGGAGTCACGCATCACGTAGATGACGGCGCTGATCTCGTACCTTTCACGGCCTTCCTTGAAAGCCTCCACGGCCACCTCGCAGCTGTAAGGCACTTCCTGGCTGTAGTTCTCCAGAATCTTCTCTCTGATGATCTCGGAGGCGAAGAAACGGAGGTTCTTGTCGGTGAACTGGTCCTTGTCGAACCACGGCGGCGCGACCGGAAGCCCGCTCATCACTGCGTTCAGCACACTCTCAAGGTTGAACCTCTCCTTGGCCGACACCGGAATTATGGTCGCTTTCGGAAGCTGCTCCTGCCAGTAGGCGATCAGGTCGGTCACCGTCTTCTGGTCGCTGACATCGATCTTGTTGATGACGACCACCACCGGGCAATCCAGCTTCTGGAGTTTTTGAATATATTCAATGTTCTTGTCGCTCTTTTCAACCACGTCCGTCACGTAGAGGATGATGTCCGCGTCCCCGATGGCGGCGTCCACGAACTTCATCATATCCTCCTGCAGGCGGTAGTTCGGCTTGAGCATACCGGGAGTGTCTGAATATACGATCTGGCAGTCGTCGGTGTTGACGATGCCCATGATCCTGTGCCGGGTGGTCTGCGCCTTCGCCGTGACGATGGACAGTTTCTCTCCTACCAGGGCATTCATAAGCGTGGATTTGCCAACATTCGGATTACCGATGATGTTGACAAATCCAGCTCTGTGTTCAGTGTGTTTGTCCGGACTAGACATAGGCCCCCATCTTGAGGACATTGACCTCGCCCTCGCTGAGGTATCTCCACTCGCCCTTCTTGAGGCCCTTCTTGGTGAGACCCGCGAAGTAAACCCTGTCAAGAGCCTTCACGTCGTAGCCGAGGGATTCGAAGATCCTTCTGACGATCCTGTTCTTGCCGGAGTGGATCTCGATGCCGAGACGTCTGTGGTCCTCGGCGTCGATATATTCAAGCTCGTCGGCCTTGATGTTGCCGTCGTTGAGGTCGAGACCCTCTGTGAGGATCTTCTCCTTGTCGGCCTCCTCAAGCGGCTTGTCGAGAATGACCTGGTAGATCTTCTTCTTGTTGTAGGAAGGGTGTGTGAGCTGCTCGGCGATCTCACCGTCGTTGGTGAACATCAGCACACCAGTGGTGTTCTTGTCAAGCCTTCCGACAGGGAACACCCTCAACTTGCATCCCTTGAGAAGATCCATAACGGTCTTCTCGGCGTGAGGGTCGCTCGCACTGGTGACGAAGCCCTTCGGCTTGTTCATCACGATGTAAACTTTCTCCTCGCCCTTGAGTCTCTCTCCGTTGAAACGGATGTCGTCCTTGAGGACGTTGACCTTTGTCCCAAGCTCGGTCACAACCTCGCCGTTTACGGTCACGACGCCGGCCTGAATGAAGTTGTCAGCCTCGCGGCGTGAGCACACTCCGGAATTGGCGATGTACTTGTTCAGACGTATCTCTTCCTTGATAGGTGTAGGAACGTTGTCGTTGTCGGAAAACGCCGCGTCAATCTGTGGCTTCCTTGAAAGCATCTGGTTGATTCCGGCTTCGTCAGCCTCGGTGAAATGCGGCTCGTCCTTGCGGCCGAACTTCTTAGGTCCCTGATGTCCGGCGCCTCTGCCGGCTGAGAAACCTCCCTGCTTAGGGCCGAATCCGTGGCCGCCGGCCGGTTTTCTTGAATATGACGGCCTTCTCTCGCCGCCTTCCTGGCTGCCGCCGTAACTTCTTCTCTGTCCATAGGATGGACGGCCCTCGCCGAATGAAGGACGGCTCTGTCCGTATGACGATCTTCTCTCCTCTCCCTCGGAGTTGTTGCCATAGCTTCTTCTCTGTCCGTAAGACGGCCTGTCCCCGTAAGAAGGACGGCTCTGTCCGTAAGATGAAGATCTTCTCTCTCCGCCTTCGGCGTTGTCACCGTAGCTTCTGCGCTGGCCATAGCCACCGCTGCGGTCTCCGTAGCTGCTTCTGCGGTCTGATGAATATCCTCCTCTGCTGTTGCCTCCACGGCTCTGATAACCACCGCGCTGGCCGTAGCCGCCACGATTGTCGCTGGAGTAACTCCTGTGATTGTCGTAAGACTTGTACTCTCCGTCAGCGGAGGATGAAGCGGCAGGCACTACCTTCTTTCTTGGCCTGAGTTTCCTGCCCTCAGATGAATAACCTGTTTTTGGTCCTTCTGCAGCGTAATCCCTACGCTCCTCGTGGTTCTCTTGACCACCATTCAAATTTTCTTCCATAATGTTTGTGGCTCACGCCATTAATTAAAAATAAATAAGTAAAATGTTTTTCTATTGTAATTTGAAAACGTATGTTATCGTTCCTTGCTGGAGCGCCGGTGCGTCAGCGCTCTGGTTGAAGTGTGTCTGCAAGGCCGCGGCCCTTGCCGCCGCCCAGAGTTTGGAGTTGTTCACAGTCGTTCCCTGTCCTCCAGGGACGGCCTTTGTCACATTGCCGTAGTTGTCAACCCAGATGTCCACCACGACGGTGCCGTAGTCCTGCTCTGAATATGCCGGCCTTGGAATCGCCCCCAAGGTGTTTCTGCCTTTCAGCCGGGCGTTAGGTGTGCCTTCGGCCTTCCCGCTGGAAGTGTTCCCCTTAGGATGTCCGGCCTTGAACTCGTTCTTGGGTTCGGTGGCGCTGTGAGGTGCGTTCGAGGAGTCCTTCTTGCTCATTCCCGGGAACAGGGCGTTTTTGTTGATTTCCTCCTTCTGCACAGGAGTCTCGACATCACCGAAATCGTCCGGCTTAGCCTCGGCGGTCTTGTTCGCCTTCTCGGACCGGTGAGGCGACTCGCTCCTCTGGATCAGTTCCACCGGCTTCGTCCTGTCGATCTCCTCGGCCTGAGGCTGACGGCCCCTGTTCTGCCTCCTGATCGGCTGAGGCTCGTCCTCGCTGAAATCCACAAGGAATGTCTGCTCCTGTGGCGGAGGATAGATGTATTTCATCCCCGTGAACACGCATAGCAGGCAGGCAAGCACGTGGACCGCGACCGTAAGAACGATCCCGGTCACCGTGGAGACCTTGGCCTCCCTCTCTCTGTCACGAAGGTACGGTTTCATCATTCAGGCTGCGTCGCTAAGATTACCTTGTAATGGTTACGTTTCGCTATGTTCATCAGCGACACGACTTCCTTGATCGGCACGCTCTCGTCAGAGTAGATCGAGAATGTCGGATCCTCCTCTGTCTGAAGCAGATCGACAAGGTCATCCTCCAGTTCGGAGTACTGCACCGGCGTCTCGCTGCCGTTCAGATGGTAGGTGTAGGTGTCGTCGCCCCAATCCTTGATCGAGACGGTGACCGTAGGCTTGGCCGAAACCTGCCCTGTGCTCTTAGGAAGCAGGAGCTTCAGCGCGTTCGGATT
>OMDQ01000219.1_pt1 | contig 7274 bp, 2 predicted proteins | sample 1645241 | NCBI WGS metagenome assembly OMDQ01 (sample SAMEA103958153, study PRJEB25191) | human gut metagenome
GGTTGTCAAGGAGCAGAGGCGAGCGAGAATAATATCCCTCTCATATACCTCAAGAAAAATCGGGCTTTTTCGGACGGAGTAACTCAAAATTTCTTCAGAATTTTTTTGAGCGACGCCAATCCACGCTGAATGCTTCTGCGCACTGCACTCTCATCAACGCTCTCACGCTTGGCAATCCGCTGGTTGCTCTCATCATTGAGAACGCTGGCAAACAGTCTGCGCCGCTGCGAGGGTGTGAGCTGCGCCAGCGCTTCTTTCAGCAGCCGCTCCAGCTCCATGCGCTCCAGCGCCTCGTCCGGCTGCTCCGGCAGATTCAGCGCATCCGCCTCGATGCCGTCGTCTGCGTCCAGCGAGTAGAATGCCCTGTTGTCGCGGATGTACTGCGCGTAGTTGATCTGAAGCCGCTTATCTTCTTCAAGAAACGCGGCAACTTCATCGGAAACCTCGATAAAGGTATCCTCGGTGTACCACGGGTAAAGCTCCCGCAGGTTGATCGTTGTCATGTTGTTTTCCTCCGTTTGGATTTTTTTGATTGATGTCGCGTGAAAATCCAAACGGAGGGCGGCGGGGAGCGGCAGCCCACAGAGAAAAAGTGCCGTGAACGACAAAAAGCACCTATAAAGGCTTCAAAGCCTTCATAGGTGCTCAATAGGCGCAATGAAACAGCAGAAAGGGCAGGCGGGTGCAGAAAACTGCTTTCATACCGTATTGGTCCGGTTATGCGATTTGTGCGGCGGCAAGCCGCATCAGCGACACCTCCCGTACTCTTTTGTCATAGACTGATTTCCTTTCTGCTCAAATCGGATAGATGTGGCGAAAGGCGGTTGTTCAAAAGAGCAACCGCCTTTCCTGACGAATGAAACCGAAAAGGGGCGCGGGGCTATTTGCCCGCGCCCCTAAAGGTGAACCTGTTTACTTTTCGATGATTTGCAGCGCTTCTTCCTCACGCCGCCGCCTGATCTGCCATGTGGTCAGCACAAGGCATCCGGCAAGAGATGTACAGAGGGAGATCCCCCACAAGCCTAACACGCTGCTGTCGCCGGTCTTTGGGATTTGCAGCCGCTTCGGGTCGATCCAGCCCATCAGGCCGCCGGGAGCCTTGCCCTGCACCAGCTCATACTTCTCAATGAAGCGGTGGAGCATGGCGGCGATCTCAGCGCGGGTCGCCGTGCCCTGCGGGTCAAGCAGATTGCCGGATTTTCCCTTCACAAGACCGCTGCCGACCGCCCATTGCATCGCCGTCTTTGCGTAATCCGTGATCTTGTCCGCGTCCTTGAACTTGTCCAGATTTCCCTTGACGGTCAGATCGTAGCCCTTGTAGTCTGCGTAGCGGTAGAAGATGGCTGCAAGCTGTTCGCGGGTGATGGGATCGTCCGGGCCAAATTTGTCTTTGCCGTAGCCCGCAAAAATGCCGTTCTCCGCCGTCCATGTGATCGCGTCAGCGTACCACTTTCCGGCCTCCACATCGGTAAAGCTGTTTTTGCCCTTCGGCGCGGGGCTGCCCTCCATGCGCCAGAGAATGGTCGCCATCATGCCGCGCGTCGCCGTCCCATGCGGACTGAACAGGGTCTTGCTCGTACCGAGCATCAGTCCGTTTTCGTAGACGAACATCACATCGCCGTAGAACCAGTCCTTTTCAGAAACATCGGTAAAGGGATTCGCGCCTGTGCCCGGATTTTCGTCCACGCGCCAGCCTGCATACACGGTCATATCCTTCGTCAGATAAACACCGGAAACCTTGTTCATCAGGCTGCGTTCGGTGTACCAGCCGATAAAGGTATGCCCGCGCCAGGTCGGGACGTACTTTGTCAGGTCAATGTAGGTATTGTACGCTTCCCGCACGCTGGGAATATCACTGCCGCCGCCTGTTTCAAAGCGCAGCGTGTAGTAGGTGACGGGTGGATTGTAGCTGCCGCCACCGCCGCCGATGTACGTCCAGTGGGCATAGACGGTGATATTTGCATGGAGTACGGTATCCGTCGTGATCTTTGTGCCGCCGCTCTTTTCGGTGTACCAGCCATCGAAGCTGTAACTGCCGCTTCGGGAGGCGCTGGGCAGAGAGGTCAGCTTCCGATTGGTGGTGGTCATGCTGTCGACAGAGGGCGTACCGCCGTTGCCGTCAAAGATGACGGTAAACTCGGTGGGTGCAGGAGGTGCATCTTTCTCGAAGATGGCCTTGACCTCCACGTTGGCGCTCGGCATGGTGAACTTATCGTCCTTGATAGTCACGCCGCCGCTGATGACCTGCCACTCCTTGAAGTGGTAGCCCTTGTTGGGCGTGGCGGTCAGGCGAATCTCCGTACCGACCACGGCTTTTGCATGAGATGCGGAAGCTGTGCCGTTTCCGTCCGTTTTCACGGTGATGGTGAACTCGGTGGGCACAGGCGGTGCGTCCTCCTCGAAGATGGCCTTGACCTCCACGTTGTCGTTCGGCATGAGGAACTTGTCGTCCTTGATGGTCACGCCGCCGCTGATGACCTCCCACTCCTTGAAGTGATAGCCGGTTTTGGGCGTAGCGGTCAGGCGAATCTCCGTGCCGGCCGCAGCGGTGGAAGGAGTTGCGGTACCAGTGCCGTTTCCGTCATTACCGACGGTGACGGTGTAGGTGGTGGGGGTAATAACGCTGTTTTCCCACAGCGCCTTGATCTCGGTATCCCCGAGCACGGTGTAGGAATCTCCCACCTTGTACTCTGTGCCGCTAATCTCCCAAGCCTTGAACTCCTGATCGGCGGGAGCGGTGAAGCCGCACTCGGGCAGGATGTAATTTGCCCCTGCCTTGACGGTCACGGGCCCCATGCTGCCGCTGCCGCCGTTGCCGTTGAAGGTGATAGTAAAGTCTGCGAGCGGCTTTCCTTCACCCACCGTGACCTCCGCATCGGGGCTGGCAAAGTGGTTGTGATCCTCCGCATAGCGAACGAAGTAATTACCAGCGGACAGGTTTTCAATCTCGATACCGGTGCAGGCGGTGTAGATAGTTTCGCTCTCCGCACGGTATTCCATCGTTGCATCCACGCCGGTGATCTTGCCGTCGCTGCCGCCCTCGGTAGTGGGCGCGACACCATTCAATCCAATGGGCGCTTCCTGCGTGGCTTTGCCGATGCTCCACGCCGCGGTTACGGCATCGGTGCTGCCGTCCGCCCATTTGCCGGTCTTGGATGTGACGCGAACGGTGTAATCGCCCGCGTCCGTGGCGGTGTTGCCGGAGATGTCCATTGTGGCGGGATCATAGCCGCTCACGGTTGCGGTATGCTCGGAGCCATTGTAGGTGTAGGTTCCGGTGACACTGATGCTGGGCTTGGCGGGATCGGTAGGCGCAGGTGGTGCATCCTCCTCGAAGATTGCCTTGACCTCTACATTGCTGTCCGGCATGGTGAACTTGTTGTTGGTGATTACAAGTCCTGTCGGAGATTCGACCTGCCACTCCTTAAAGTGGTATTCCTCGCTGGGCATTACGGTCAGGGTGATCTCCGTACCGGCCGCAGCGGTGGAAGGGGTTGCGGTGCCGATGCCGTTTCCGTCATTGGTGACGGTGACGGTGTACTCGACAGGGGCGGGAGGCGCGTCCTCCCACAGCGCCTTGACTGTGATGTCCGCGGTGACGGTCACGGGATCGTTCACAGCATATTCCGAATCACCGATTTGCCACGCCTTGAACTGCTTTCCTTCGGGCGCAATAAACTCGCACTCGGGTAGACAATATTCGCTGCCGTGCAATACCTTCTTGGCGGGCATTGCGGTGGTGACCTCCTCTGGCAAATCCTTGGGTTCGGAGCCGCCGTTCGCGTCAAACGTGACGGTATGCTCGTTGCGCTTTTCAAACGTTGCGGTTATGGTGACGTTTTCCTCCGGCTGGGCGAAGGTATAGGTATCCTCCCCAACCGCAACGGCGGCAGCGGTGCCGTTGACGGACAGCGTGCTGAGCATATAGCCCTCGTCGGGGGCGATGGAGAGCATGACAAGCTCGTCCTTATAGAACAGCGGCGTGCCGTCCTCGGTGGTTTCTGTGGCATTCACCACCGTGACGCTGCCGTTTGCGCTATCCTCTGTCGTCACCTTGTAGCGCGGTGCGCCCTCCACTGTCACGCTGATTGCGAAATTCTTCTTCCATTCCTCTCCCGGACGCGTGATAACATCAAGCCCCGAGACGCAGCGTGCTCCGGTGCCTTCCAGAATCACCGTGCCGAGGACGGTAAAGGTCTGCTCCCGCGGGGACTGCGGATCATAGTCCTCCGGGATCTCCCACGAAACATCGACAGGGATAAAACCGGTGACGTCAGATGCAAAAACCCCGATGTTGACCTTGGAGAGCTCCTCTTGCAGATCCTGTTCCCTGGAAATACGAATCGGCTGCGCAGGCTGCACATCCCAATAGTCCTTCTCCCGAACAACCTCCAGATAGTTCCACAAAATATCGATGTCATTGTAGTAGGTTTTGTTCCCGCAGGCGTCCTCGATGCAAATGTCGTGATGGAGGGTCACGTCATAATCTGCCGGGATCGTATAACAGCCGTCTTCATCCGGCGTCATAAGTTCAATATTCCCGCCCGGGTATCTCTCGTGCCACACCTTGACGGGCAGCGCGTCCTCTACCCTGAACCGCAGGTCGCCCCAGTATTCCCCATCCGTCTCCAGTTCCTTGCCGGTAGAAAGATTGATGGCCTTCGGCTTTTCGACGTCGGCGATCAGCTTCGGCGTGGAGACATAGGTCGTTCCCTTGAGGTTTTCGGCTTTTGCATAGACATACCAGCTGCCGTTTGCGTCATACTCCGCGATGTCTATGGTGGCTGTGGGAATATAGACGATCCAGACGCCCGGTTCCGGCTCCGGATGCTGATATTTCTCCCATGCGATTTTTCCTTGCTTGTCCAGCTCCGCCAGCTCCTCCTGCGTGTAGCATACCGGTGAGCTGAAGTAGTGGCTGGGTATTACATCCGCGTTGATCTGCACAGCCACCGAATAGACGTTCTTATCCGTTTTCCTGCTTACATCCTTGAGATAGTGCGGTTCGGCTGTATCCGCGTTGTATCCAAAGAAGTACTGACTCCGCCCCAGAATAAGCTCGGCCTTCGGATACTCCGTGTTATACTCCAGCACGAGCGTCCGGCTTCTGTCGATCAGACCTACCGTGAAGCGTCCCATTTCTTTGTCATATGGAATTTCCGAATGATCTGCCTTGTCGGTCATTCTTACCGCCGCACCATCCGGCATCTTCATCGTGAGCACCAGATACTCGTTGTGCGCCAGCTCTGCCTCGGCGTATGTCGTCTGCTCATCCGGGCTTACGACTCTCACTCGATGCCGCCGGTAGATCTTCACGGTTGCCGTGGAGGCGTTGCCCGCATTGTCCGTCGCAACGACGGTATATTCCGCTCCCGCGTCATTGTTGCCGCCGTCGGGTGCGGGAAGAGAATAATAGGTGGAGTCGGCCTTCTGCTCCACACCGTTGATGGTCACGGACTTGACGCCGGAGGACGCTTCGCCGCTCTTCGCCGGATCGCTCACGGTGAAGGAGTACGCGCCCGGTCTTCCAACGATGACATCCTCGACGGTGTAGCTCTCGCCGTCATTCAAAACCTCCAGCACCGGCGCCGCCGTGTCCTTTTCCAGCAAATGATCGCACACGGCACAGTGCTTCTCCTGAATGCCCCAGTCTCCGGGGATGTGCTTTCCGTTTTGTTTGGACATCTCCGCCGCCGGGTCGCGCGCCTGACAATCCTTATTCCTGCACGCCCAGACGTGGCATGACTGCCGGTTTACCCAGCCGAAGTCGTGATTTCCGTTGCAGGGGTCGTCGATCACTGTCATTTCCAGCACGTTGATCGCCCAGCCGTAGTTCTGTACATACGGAAGTGTCAGCAGCTGCATGTCGATGAGCCCATTCTCATCAGGGATCAGGGTTTCATAAAGGTTCCAGAAGTAAGAATATTCGTCATCGCGGCTGAGGGCGCGCGCCTCCAGCTTCAGCTGCACCAGCTTTCCCTTGTATGAGCCGATCCGGATCTGATCGTTCGTCGCGATCGACGGATCCGCCACGAGCTGCTCCGGTTTGTAAACAATGTCGCCGTAGCCGACAGCCGCCGCGTCCGAGCCGTTGCTGCGGTAATTGGTCGACAGGTTCAGAGTCGCGTCGGTGATGGTGATGTTCTTTCCGTGGCACCAGCGGCCGCCGCCGATCGCCGCGCCGTAGTGTCCTGTCGCCGACACATGGCCGCCGGTGATGGTGATGTTCCGGGCGGGGACATACTGGCCTCCGCCGATACCCGCGCAGTTGTATTGGCCGCGGGCGCTTACCCGTCCGCCGGAGATGACGATATCGCTCGCCGCGTTGATTCCGTCCATGTCCTGTTTCGTCGTCCAGCTGCCGCCGCCGATGCCCGCGCCGGTATCCCCGCCTTGCGCGTCGATATTGCCGCCATAGATATAGATATGGCTGCCGCGCCCCCTAAAGCCTCCGCCGATTCCGGCTGCAAGCCTGCCGCCGCTGGCGTTTACCGTGCCGGAGTAGAAGTACAGCCGCTCTCCGGCGCCTCCATGGATGGTGTTTCCAGAGTGTCCAGAGTGTCCCCAGCTGCCGGCTCCTATGCCCGCGCCGTACTCGCCGCCGGTGGCATTGATGGTGCCGCCCCAGTAGTCGGGATTGCTCTGAGAGCCAAAGTGCATATTGACGCCGTGGCCGTACATATCCATGTTAAACATAGAGTCCCCGATATTGCGGATCGCCCAGCTCCCGCCGATGCCCGCCGCTCTGTCGCCGCCCTTGCAGGTCACCGTGGTGCCGGTGCGCGCCAGCACATACAGCTGACCCTCGCTGCGGTTTTTCTGTATTGCCGCGCGGCCGTCGGCGCCTTGCAGGGAGCTGTTCTTGCCGATGAAATAGATATATGCCGAAGCCTTCTTATTTAATTCAATAGCCGGCCCCTTGGAACTGGGACTCATCTCGATATTTACGCCGTCAATAAATACGTGCGGCGCGGTTTTATCTCCCTTGATGAATATCTTCTTATCCCATGCCCATGTGTCCCTGAGCTTATCGGGAACGGACGAGTAGATATAGTAGCTCCTACTGTCCTTAATGGATATGTCCGATGTCCGGTTGTACACGTCAATGCTCACGTCGTACTTTGGTATGGTATCCATCGGCCCGTCCGCTGCCAATACTGTTGTCGGCAGCAGCGTCAGCACCATGCAGCACAGCAGCAGGATGCTGAGTATTCGTTTCTTCATTGGCTTTTCTCCTCCTGTTCGTGTCGGTTCGGTTTGTCCGCCCCGCCTTT
>OMDQ01000223.1_pt1 | contig 7179 bp, 5 predicted proteins | sample 1645241 | NCBI WGS metagenome assembly OMDQ01 (sample SAMEA103958153, study PRJEB25191) | human gut metagenome
CGGGAGCCTTTGGGCTTGGCATAGCGGTTTACATAAAGAGAACCGTGCCTTGCGGCACGGTTCTTTTTATGTGTTTCGTTTGCAGCCGTCACGCCAGAATGTCCGTCAGGTCGTTCAGTCCCATGGACTGGGCGATGACCAGCACATGGTCGCCCTCCTCGATGGTGGTCAGGCCGCCGGGAATGATGGTCACGCCCTCCCGGACGATGGCGGCCAGCAGCACGCCGCTGCGCAGGTCCAGATCCTTCAGCGGAATGTGCAGCAGGCGGTCGGAGGGCCCGGTGGCCAGGAACTCCAACGCCTCTACCTGTCCGCCCAGCAGCTTGTACAGCGACTCAACAGTCATGCCCTCGGAATTGGCCAGCGCACGGACATAGCGGGTGATCTGGTTGGCGATGATGTCCTTGGGGCTGATGATGCTGCCCAGACCGGTGTCCTGCAGCAGCTCCATGTAGTTGGGACGGGTCATCTTGGCCAGCACCTTCCGCACACCGGCACGGCGGGCGGACATGGCCATCAGCAGGTTCTCCTCGTCGCGGCCGGTCAGGGACACAAAGGCGTCAGCGCCGAAGATGTTCTCCGCCTGAATGAGATCGTTGTCCGTGCCGTCGCCCTCGATGATCATGGCGTCCGGCAGGTGCTGGGACAGGGTCAGGCACTTCTCATGATCCTGCTCCACGATGCGGACATGGGTGCCGGTGCGCGCCAGCTCCCAGTACAGGTACATACTGATGCGGCTGCCGCCCAGCATCGCCACCGTCTTGACCCGGTGGAGCGTGCGGCCCATGGCCTTGAGCATTTTTTGCAGCTCCGTCTTGGTACCCACCATATACAGCCGGTCGTCGGCCCGCGGCACAAAGGAGCCGTTGGGGATGATGCACTCATCGCCCCGCTGGACGGCGCAGATCAGCACATTGGCCTTGCGGTCGCCGTGGGACTCTCCCAGACTGCGGCCCACAAGGAAATCCTCCGGCTGCGCCTGCAGGCCGATCATGTCGATGAGGCCGCCGGCAAACGGCTCCACGGAGATGGCGGCGGGAAAGCTGAGGATACGGGCGATCTCCTGCGCCGCCGCCAGATCGGGGTTGATGACCATATCCAGCCCGATCTCCCGCTTGAGGATGTCCGCATCCCGGCGGTACTCGGTGTTGCGGACACGGGCGATGGTGTGGCGGGCGCCCAGACTCTTTGCCATCAGGCAGCAGACCATATTGGTATCGTCCACGCCGGTGACGGCGATGACCAGATCCGCCGAACGGACGCCGGCATCCATCAGTACACTGATGGATGCGCCGCTGCCGTGGATACACATGACATCCAGCGTGTTGTCCGCCTTGGTCAGATGGGCGATCTCGTTGTCCACCATAACGATGTCATGCTTTTCCTGCTCCATCTGGCGTGCAATGGCGTACCCCACCTTACCGCAGCCTACGATAATGATCTTCATGCTTCCTCCTCCCCGCCCGACGGGGGCGCGGCGTTTTTCTTTTGCTGTGCCAGAGCTGCCGACAGCTCCGCGCCCAAAATCAGCACCTGCCCGGACATATACAGCCACAGCAGCACCACCACGATGGTGGCGATAGAGCCGTATAGCCGTGCATATTGGGCCACGTTCTCCACATAATAGGAAAATGCCATACTCAGCAGCATCCACGCGGCAAGGGAGCTGCCCACGCCGGGCAGCACCTCCCGCAGGGGACGGCGCTGGCCCAGCGCCAGCTGATACAGAACTCCCAGCGAGATGGCCATGATAAGCGCCAGGATCACAAAGCGCAGATAGCCCCACACGCTGATGAACGTCTCCGACAGGGGCAGCAGGTGGGACAGAAAGTGCAGGGCGCGGCGACCCATCACCACCAGCAGCAGCGTCAGGCCGATGACGACGATCATCCAGATGGTAAACAGCAGATTCCGCAGCTGTCCCAGCAGGATATTCTCCGGCGAGCTGCGGTGAAACGCCTTACGCAGCGAGTGCATCAGGCAGCCGGTGGAGCGCATGGGAAACCAGATGGAAAAGACCAGACTGAACCACAGCAGCTGGCGGCTCTGGTTGGCGGCCACATACTCCAGATAGGAGCGCACCACGCCCACCACGTCGGATGGCAGCAAAGGCGCCAGCACCGCCGTGATACTGTCGATATCCAGCTCCAGAATACCCAGCAGTGTGCTGACGAAGATCAGCAGCGGAAACAGGGCAAACAGCAGATAGTATGTCAGCGCCGCGCTGTCCCGCGCCACATCGTGGGCGTAGTACCGGCGAACCATATCCTCCGCCAATCGTCCCACGCGGGTCTTCGGTGTATAGAGTGTCGGTGTTTTCATAAACAGAGTTCCCTCCGAAATTTTATTGTAACACAGTGCGCCGTAAATTAAAAGGGGTATTTGTGGCGGTCGGCTCCCGCTATGCACAGCGCCTGCATAATTTCTAATTTGGATTTTATTATTTTTTTGTGAATTTTCACTTTTCCTATTGGCTTATGCGGAAATTCGTGCTATACTCTTTGCATCGCAATTGGAAATTCTTTACAGAAAAGCGAGGTTCTGATATGGATAATCTTACAAAGCTGGTTCGAGACGAGATCACACGGCAGTATCGGAGCGTGCGGCAGTTCGCCTTCGCGGTGGATATACCTCTGTCCACCATCAACAGCGCCCTGCACAACGGTGTCGGCGGTTCCTCCTTCGACACGGTGATGCGCATCTGCAAGATCCTGGGCATTAAGGCCATGTCCGACGACGCCGCCCTGTACCTGACGGACGACACCGAGAAGCTGCTGACCCAGTATGCCAAGCTGGATGACTACGGCCGGCATACCATATCCTCCGTGATGCAGGTGGAGTACGACCGCTGTAAGGATAAGGAATGACACCTGCCGGATAGATATTCGATTTTTATAAAGCATAAGCGCCGTGAGCCGCCGCCCGAATGGGCGGCGGCTCTTTTGCTGCCATAAGGCAGATGTTTACATAATGCCGGACTTCTCCTTACTGGCGGCGATAACCGCGTTCAGCTTGCGGGCCGGATAGTAGACCAGCAGGCCGAAAATGGTGAACAGCACGCACATCCCCAGCAGGATCAGTGCGCAGTGCAGATATGTCTGGCCGTACATACCGCCGATGGTCTCCCGGATCATGTCCATGCCGTAGTGGAAGGGCATGAAGGGATACAGGCTTCGGAACAGCGCAGGCAGCACGTCGATAGGGTAGGAGCCGCCGGAGCCGGCCACCTGTAACACCATGATGATAACAGAGATGGCAAGACCCACGTTGTCCAGCGAGTAGACCAGCGCATAGTTCATAAAGGCAAAGTTCAACGAGCAGATGCAGCAAGCCAGCACGAACAGCGCGGGCTCCGCCGCCTCCATGCCCACAAAGTGCAGACAGCCGAAGGCCGTCACCAGCGCCTGCGCGATGGCCATGAAAAAGAAGGTGAGGAAGCGGCCGAAATACCGCTCGATTGCGCGGCACGGCTGGAATTTTGGCTGTGTCACCGGCACCTTTACCATCACCGCCGTCAGGAGGCTGCCCACGAACAGGGCCAGCATCACATAGTACGGGGACATGGCGGCGCCGTAGTCCTTGATCTCGTAGATGATCTGGGTGTTCATCTGCACCGGGGAGGCCAGATACACCGCCATGCTGTCGGAATCGCTGGCCATCAGCTCTACGAAGCGCTTGAAGGCGGCGCTGTCGGTGATGCGGCGAACATCCTCCTCCATATCCGCCAGATAGCCGGATACGCTCTCCGCCAGCGTGACGCTGGCAGCCAGCGTAGGCTGGGCGGCGGAGATGGCGCTGGAATAGGAGCGCAGGGTGCCGGACACGCCGCCCAATGCACCGGAGGAGGCGGTCAGGATCTCCTGCACGGAGCCGAGGGTGGACTGCGCCCGCTCCCCGGCCTTTTGGATGTAGGCGTTGACCTGCTGATTGGTCTTGACGGCGGCGGTGCGCAGCAGCTCGCGCACCTCTCCGATCACCTGTCGCAGCTCGTCCTGTACATGGGACAGGCCGGACTGCTCCACGGCACTTTTCAGCGTCTCCAGCCGATCGATAGCGGCTTCCAGCCGGTCCACCAGCACGGCGTCGTCCGTTCTGTTGCAGACCCTTTGCAGTGCGGCGATCACCTTGTCGATCTGGGCAATGATCTTCTCGTGGGTGATATCCTCGGCGGGGGTCAAGTCCACGCCGTTGAGCATATCCTCCAGCTCGGAGAGCGCGGCATCGGCGGTGTTCAGCACCTGCAGCAGGTCGTCTGAGGTGTCGTCCGCCGCGTCGAGCCCGGTGTCTATGAGCTGCACGGTGCTGCCGACGGCAGCGGAGGTGCTGTTCATGGTGCTCTGTGCGTCGCTGATGGTGATGGCGGAGGCGGCCAGCAGGCTGCCGGCGCCGTCCATCACATTTTGCAGAGAGCGGAACACCTCCGCCATCTGATCCATATCCTGCTGGGCAGAGGACAACTTCTCCAGCAGGTCGTCGGCAACGTCCTGCCCGTCAAGCCCCATGGCCTTGAACACGGAACCTGCCGTGGTCAGGGCGTCGGCCACCTTCTCCAGAATGGTGGTGTTGATCTCCTCCTGCACGGCGGTTTTGGCCTTGCCGGTGATCTTAGGGGCAATGGCGTTCTTTTTCTCGTTTTCATAGTACTGGATCTCAGGATGGCGCAGGTCGCCCTCCAGAATGCTGACGAAGTCGCCGGTAAACTCCGGCGGCAGGATCAGCGCGGCGTAGTAGTCGCCGGCGTTCACGCCGTCCAGCGCCGTCTGGGCGTCGTCCACAAAGACCCATCCCATCTGGTCGTTGGTCTCCAACCCCTGCAGCACCAGCTCGCCGATATTCAGGTGGAGCCCCAGCACCTCGTAGCCGTCGTCCTCGCTGGCCACCGCCACCTTGATGCGGCCGGTGGAGGCGGGGCCGTAGGGATCCCAGTTGGACAGAATGTTGAACCACGCGTACAGGCAGGGTACCAGACACAGCCCCAGCATGACCACCACCGCCACCACGCTGGCGGTCAGCCGCTTCCAATCGGCGCAGAAAATACGCCAGATATTTCTCATCTGTCCACCTCCTCCTGCTGCGCCGCGGCGCGGCGCAGATCGTCAGACAGTCCCTGCAGCGCACGGGTCAGCAGCTCCAGATCGCCCGCCAGCTTCTGCGGGTCTCGCAGCAGGTCCTCCAGCAGCTGCGCGCTGTCAACAGCGCCGCCCTGCGGCATTTTCTGCACGTTCTGCGCTTCCTGCACGTTCTGCGCTTTCTGCGTCTCCTGACGCTTCTGCGCTTCCTGCGGCTTCTGTTCCTGCGGCTTCTGCTGCTGCGGCGTCTGCTGCTGCGGCGTCTGTCCGTGTACCTCCTGCAAAATATCCTCCACGGAGTAGCTCTCCTCCGTCAGCGGTTCCTGCGCGTCCTCGGCGGAGACAGGCTCGGACTCGATCACGATATTCGCCGTGGTCTCCTCCCGGCGGCCGTGGTACCGGCGGTCAGGCAGACGCGGCATACGGGGCAGCTCCGGCAGCTCCAGCAGCGCCCCCATGCTCTCCAGCTCCATCTGGGTGATCTGCTCCAGCTTCTTTTGCAGCTCGTAGTCCGCGTACTCCACGGCGATCAGATATGCCGCCACGGCGAACATGGAGAAGATCCACAGCATCAGGGTGAACACTTTGTTGCCCTGCGCCAGAAACATCAGCAGCATCAGTCCTACCGTCACCACCAGCAGCATCCGCATACCGTTGCGGATGCGCCGCCGGTTGTTCTTGTGCAGCGTTCTCACCTCATCCAGCAGGCGATCGTACAGCTCCTGATATTCTCTTTCCGTTGTCACGGTACATCCGCCTCCTTTCACAGCAGCTCCGTCTCCTCCAGCTTCTCCTCCATAAAGTGGTTCAGCCCCATGAGCGGACGACGCACCAGCAGTCCGATGAGCAGCGCGGCAACGGCGAACAGCAGCAGGAACGCAAGCTGCGTTATGTAGTAGTCGCCGTACAGGCCGCAGATGCACTCGCGCATGGCGTCAATGGCATAGGGGAACGGGAAGAAGCGGTAGATTTTCTGATAGATCTCCGGCAGCAGCTCGATGGGGAACGTGCCGGAGGAGCCTGCGATCTGCATGACCATGATGACCACCACCACGGCCTTGCCCACGTCGCCGAAGGCGATGGCAAGGGAGTAGATCAGCAGGCTGAAGGTAAAGGCCGTCAGAGATGCCGTCAGGTACAGCAGCCCCGGGTTCAGGCATTGTATCTTCAGCAGGTACAGGTCGCCGGTGACGATCACCGCCGCCTGTATCTGGCTGATAAGGAAGAAGAACAGGTACCGGCCGAAGTACAGCTCTGCCGGCCTGGGGTCGATGAGCCCGTCGGTGCGGGCGTGGATCTTCACGATGGACGACAGGATGACGCCGCCCACCCAGATAGCCAGCGTGGTGTAGAACGGCGCCATGGCGGAGCCGTAGTTCTCGATGGGATAGACCTTGTTCACCGTGGTCTGCACCATCTCCGGGAAATACTGGCTGTACGCGGCGGGATCGCCGCCCAGTATGGCCAGCAGCATATCGATATACTCACTGGTGGTGGCGCCCTCCAGCTTGTCGATGGTATCGGACAACGCCGTGACCATCCGTTCCGCCGCCGGACGCAGCAGCTCCATAGTGGTGTTCAGCGCCTGCGTGGTGTTGGCCATCGCCCCACGCAGGGCCTTGACATCGCTGGACAGCGCCTTCACGCCCTCCATGGCGTCGGACACATCCGTCACCACCGTGTCCAGCTGATCCCGCAGCTCATGCTCTGTGACGGGGATCTGGGCGGTCATCTGGCGGATAGCGGCCACCAGCGCGTCGCATTCGCTTTGCAGGCCGCTGATATCGTCGGCGGCAGCCAGCTCGTTCAGCTTCTTCTGCAGGGCGGTGCAGCGGTCAGCCAGCGCGCGGAGATGCTGGACCTGCGCGGTGACCAGATGGGTGCCGGAGACGGCGGTGGACTCCAGCCGGTCGGCCAGCGTATTGATCCGTGCGCTGAGCTTGCCCATCTCGGCGGCGGCCTCCTCCAGCTGCTTCTGGATCTCCGGCAGGTGGATGTCGTCCTGCTGCTGCTCAAAACGGTCCAGCGCACGCTCCACCTTCTCCAACGCCGTGTACAGCGCGTGCTGTATGGCTGCGGCAGTGTCCGCCACCTCCTCGCCGTCCGGCAG
>OMDQ01000227.1_pt1 | contig 7121 bp, 6 predicted proteins | sample 1645241 | NCBI WGS metagenome assembly OMDQ01 (sample SAMEA103958153, study PRJEB25191) | human gut metagenome
GAAATTCCTTTCATCCGAATAAATATTTTCTCCAAGCTTTTCATAAAAAGTTTCCGTTTTCAGGTCAAAAATAAAATAGCCGCCCTTTTCAAGATGTTTTCCAACACTTAGAAACGTATTACACATATCATCATTATTTAAAAGATAATTCATGGAATCACATACGCTTATTACAACATCAAATTTTTTCCCAAGATTAAAATTTCTCATGTCCGAACAGACGTAAGAAATTCTTTTTCCGAAAGGCTTTTTCTTCGCAACCTTAATCATTGCTTCTGACAAATCAAGCCCGGTAACTTCGTAGCCGTCTGCTGCCAGAAGTGCCGTAAACCGTCCCGTACCGCAGCCAAGCTCAAGAACTCTGTGACATTGTATATTCCTGCGCTCCATATATGCCTCTATTCCGTCAAGCCAATCCACATAAGGGATGTCATTCATAAATACATCATAAACTTTTGCAAAAAAAGAATATGCTTTCATAAAACCTCCATACTTGATTAATCCGCCCTTATAATCTATACTGTTTTTAACAGATTTATAAGGTGGAAAAATTATGCAACACTCAGATTTAATACAGATTATACGCCGGCAGCACCTGCCACGGCTTGTTTTTCCGTTAATTATGATTATTGTATCAGTTGTTTTTATAATAAGCAATCCTTTTAAAAAGGCTCTGACACCCCATACTGTGGATTCGTTGGATGCAATTGATTCCTTATACGAGAACGGCGAAGAATACATAAAGTGTACAATAGATAAAATGTACTACACGGGATATGATTATGTAAAAGGCAGCAAGAAAAAAGCAGGTATATACTATACCTTCTATAATGGAATCTGCTACTACATCATATATCCAACAGGCTCAACCGATAAAGGTACTCCTGCAATAATTGATGGTGCAACATTTCCTGCAAAATTGCAGCATTCCGAATCGATTTACAATGATCTGGTAAAAAATGTTTCAGAAATGGTTAATTTTACCGAGGATGGACTCAAATCCGTAAGCTGTGATTTATTCATAAATTCATACGCTTACAATACCAACTACTCCCGGTTTATGATAATCGGATTTATGATAATTGCGCTTATATCCCTTATTTTCTTAGTATTGCTTATTATAGCTGCAATTAATCCTAACTACTCATCGCCTGTAAAGGCTTTGAGAAAATACGGAGATTACAAAACATTATTTGCGATTGCCGTTACCGAATACGATACGGCGGTGACTGTTGGACGTAAGAATGTATTTATTACCGATACGTTTCTGATAATCATTACCAAAACCGATACTGATATTATTCCGCTTGAAAATATAACATGGGTATACGATTATAACGAAGTCTACCATAAAAAAGGCAACACCATAATGTATCATCCTTTATGTATCGTAACGGATACTAAAAAAGTATATAAGATACGACATGTTTCCAAAAAAGGCATTGATTCCATTGTCAATACCCTTTTAAGCAGATACCCTGAAATAATGACAGGCTGCAATAACTAATACACATAAAATACCGCTGTAAGCATCATCTGACTATATCATGCCTACAGCGGTTTTCTTTATTTTACTATTCCGATTAAATCATTAATATCAGAAACGCCTTTATTTACCATATATTTTTCAATACCTTCAATAACCTCAAGTGTTGTACGAGGGTTATGGAAATTGACTGTTCCTATGGATACTGCGGTGGCACCTGCAAGAATAAATTCAAGTGCATCCTCTGCCGTGGCGATTCCGCCCATACCGATAATAGGTATTTTAACCGCATTGGCTACCTGATATACCATTCTTACCGCAACAGGTTTAACTGCAGGTCCTGAAAGGCCTCCGGTCTTATTGGCAACTGCAAAGGTCTGTCTGTTAATGTCTATTTTCATGCCTGTAATAGTGTTTATAAGTGAAAGCACATCCGCTCCACCGGCTTCTGCTGCTTTAGCCATTTCGGTAATGTCCGTTACATTAGGGCTTAACTTCATGATTACAGGCTGTTTTGCAACATTTTTTATTGCTTTTGTAATGTGCTCAATATTGGCTGCATTCTGTCCGAAAGCAATTCCACCTTCTTTGACATTTGGGCAGGAAATGTTGATTTCAAGCATATCCACAGGTTCACCTGCAAGTCTTTCCACAACCTCAACATAATCTCTTTCGGATTTACCGCAGACATTCACAATTATTTTGGTATCGTATTTCTTAAGGAAAGGAATATCTCTCTCGCAAAATACATCTATACCCGGATTCTGAAGCCCGATTGCGTTAATCATTCCACCGTAAGTCTCAGCAATTCGTGGTGTAGGATTGCCGGGCCAAGGCACGTTTGCAACGCCCTTTGTTACAACGGCTCCTAATTTGTTAAGGTCAACAAATTCGCTGTATTCCATTCCTGAACCGAAGGTTCCTGAGGCTGTCATTACCGGATTCTTAAGTTCTACACCGGCAAGATTAATTTTAGTATTCATTAAAGCTCAACCTCCTTGGCATTAAATACAGGACCATCCTTGCATACTCTGGCATTGTGGACTTTAGAGTGGTCGTCAATTCCTGTTGTCTTACATACACAGGCAAGACACGCGCCGACTCCGCATGCCATTTTTTCTTCAAGGGAAATATATGCTTCGATATTATTTTCTTCGGCATAAGCCTTTATGCCACGAAGCATAGGTGTAGGTCCGCAGGCATAAATAATATCGCCCTTGATACCGTTTTCCCTGATTGCGTCTATAACGGTTCCCTTGGTTCCGATACTTCCGTCATCACTTGCAATCGTAAGATTACCGTATGCTTTAAGGTCATCTGTAAGGAAAGTGTCACTGTTTCTGTAACCTACGACAATCTCAGGTTCACCGCCCATTCTCCTTGCAAGTTCAAGCATTGGAGGAATTCCTATCCCTCCACCGATAAGAATGGCTTTTCTGCCCTCTTTAATAGGAAAACCATTACCTATAGGTCCGAGGATGTGTATGGACTCTCCTTCTTTATATGTAGAAAATTCCGTGGTTCCGCCACCTACAACCCTATATACTATTCTAAGTTTCCGGCCTTCTGTCTCACAGATACTTATAGGTCTTGGAAGCAGCTTTGACGCATCCTTGGTATACACGGAAATGAACTGGCCCGGTACTGCCTTTTCTGCAATATTGCTTGTCATAATCCACATATCAAATACGCCGTCAGCTATTTTTTTCTGGCTGATAACCTTTGCGTTTTCTTCAAATTTCATATCATTAACCTCTTGCTGTATTGATATCTTCTATCATATCAAGTGTTGCCTGTCTTGACGCATCTGCGTAATTAAGGCTGCCAAATGAAGCGTATTTTTCCTGCTTATATGCACAGATAATACCTCTTGAGCTGTTTACAATTGCACCAAGGCCGTCCTCGTTAAAATAATCTACAAGGTCTTTGCCTTTGCCGCCCTGTGCACCGTAACCCGGTACAAGAATAAATGTCTTTGGCATGAGTTTTCTAAGTATTTTACCCTGTTCAGGATATGTGGCACCTACAACGGCACCCACATTACTGTATGAATCTCCCATACATTCCTGTCCCCATTTATCAACCTGTTCTCCCACAAGTTCATAAAGTGGTCTTCCGTCTACAAGACGGTCCTGAAATTCTCCGCTTGATGGATTAGAAGTCTTAACAAGTACAAAAATACCCTTGTCATTCTCTTTACATACATCTATAAAAGGCTTGATTCCGTCACTTCCAAGGTATGGATTAACAGTTACAAAATCTTCATCAATTGGAGTATATGTCTTGCTTCCTACCGTAACTTTACCGATATGTCCTACTGCATAGGCTGTGGAAGTCGAACCGATATCACCTCTCTTGATGTCACCGATAACAACAAGTCCTTTTTCATGGCAGTAATCAACAGTTCTCTTAAATGCTGCAAGTCCTTCAATACCAAACTGCTCGTACATGGCAATCTGTGGCTTGACTGCAGGAACAATATCATAAATATTGTCTACAATTCCTTTATTATACTCAAATACCGCTTCGGCAGCACCTTTAAGTGTCTCGCCGTATTCGTCATAAGACTTTTTAAGGATATGCTCAGGAATATAAGAGAGCATAGGGTCAAGACCTACTACAACAGGTGCATTTGTTTTCTTGATTTTTTCAACTAACTGGTTAATCATATTTTGTTCTCCTTGTATACTATTTTACCGCCTACCATGGTAAGCATTACTTTTCCTTTAACTTTCTTTCCGTCAAAAGGAGTGTTGTGCCCCTTTGATACGAAATCTTTTCTGTCAATGACAAATTCTTTATCTTTATCCATTATTGTAATATCGGCAACTGCTCCGGGTAAAAGAGTTCCTCTGTCGATACCGATTACTCTTGCGGGATTGTAACTCATCTTCTCTGCCATCTGCATAGGAGTAAGGACTCCGCCAAGCACAAGCTCTGTGTATGTAAGGCAGAGACTTGTCTCAAGTCCTGTTATTCCAAACGGAGCCTCGCTTATAGGCTTTTTCTTTTCTTCTTCAGAATGAGGGGCATGGTCTGTTGAAATTACATCCATGATGTTATCTTTAAGACCTTCTTTAAGAGCCTCCACATCTTCACGTCCTCTTAAAGGTGGGTTCATCTTGTAGTCCGCATTATCGCAAGGAATGTCTTCATCACATAATGTAAAGTGGTGAGGGCATACCTCTCCGGTAACATCTATGCCGTCCTCTTTGGCAATTTTTATCATCTTAACACTGTCTTTGGTTGAGCAATGACAGAGATGAAGCCTGCAGCCTGTTTCTTTGGCTAAAAGAATGTCTCTTGCCACAATCACATCTTCAACGGCATTGGTTATTCCCTTAATACCCAGTTCTTCTGATTTGGCACTTTCATTGAGGGCTCCGCCGTTTACCATGTTCTTATCTTCACAATGGGCTAATACCACCATTCCGCAGTCAGCGGCACGATACATAGCCTCTCTGTATACTTCTGCGTTCATAACTGATTTGCCGTCCTCGCTTATTGCGACAACGCCCTCTTCTCTTAAAGCTTCCACATCAACAGGAACTTTTCCCTCCTGTCCCATGGTAACAGAAGCTACCTGAAGTACGTTGACTACGGCATCTCTTTTAATTATATCATTAACCCTGCGCACCATTTCCACACTGTCAATTACCGGCTTTGTATTAGGCATAGGAAGAACGGTTGTTACTCCTCCCCTTGCTGCTGCAAGAGAACCTGTTTTTATTGTCTCTTTGTATTCAAAACCCGGTTCCCTGAAATGAACATGAAGGTCAATAAGTCCCGGCATTACATAACACCCTGCTGCATCAATAACGTTGTCTATTTCATCATGGCTGTCATTATCAACGGCTGCTATTATTCCGTCTTTTACCACGATGTTATATATGCCGTCTTTGCCTGATGCAGGGTCAAGCACATGTCCGTTTTTAATTAAATATAAACTGTTGTTTTCCATGTATTAATTCCTCTATTTTAAAAATCCGTTTACAATCTGTTCCTCTGCTTCAGCCTCGGTTAATCCCAGTGTCATTAATTTAATGAGCTGCTCTCCTGCTATTTTACCGATAGCTGCTTCATGTATAAGGCTTGCTTCAACGGAATTGGCGGTTATCTCAGGAATCGCCTTGACAGAAGCATTGTCCATAATAATGGCATCACACTCCGAATGTCCGGCACACTCGTTATTTCCGTCTATCTTGGCATAAAATACCTGTGTGGAATCATTCTTTGCAACCGAACGTGATATAACGTTGGTACTTGAACCTTTTCCGTTAAGCTCTACCTCAAAGCTTGTCTTTGCATATTGTTTACCATGGGTCATTATCTTTTCTTTAACAATAAAAACTGCCCCATCTCCCAGCCTGCCCTTGGTAATTCTGTCAGTGGAATCTATTCCTTTAATCTGGGTGGTTTCCATTTCCATATAGCCGTTTTCGTCAATATCAACAACCGTGGTAGGGTTCATAATTCTCAAACCATTGCCATCACCCTCACCATAGTGTTTTTCCACATATCTGACCCTGGCATTTTTGCCGATATGAAATGTATGGATTCCGTCATGTGATGATTTCTTATCTCCGCCGTTATGGATTCCGCAGCCTGCCACAATTAACACATCACTTCCTTCTCCTACATAAAAATCGTTATATACGAGGTCGTCAAGCCCTGTCTGGCTTAAAACAACAGGAATGTGGACACTTTCGTTTTTGGTTCCGGGCTTGATAATAATGTCTATTCCCGGCTTGTCCGTTTTGGTTACTATATCAATATTGGATGTTGTATTTCTTCCTGCTGCCGCTCCGTTGACCCTGAAATTATAAGCACCTGCAGGCACTTCATGGAGTCCCGCAATTTCTGCAAGCAGATTTTTCTGTATCTGGTCCATATTACCTTGCCTCCATTTTCTTACATGATTCTTTTGCATTACCGCTGCCAAGCAGAGTTGGCAACATCTCATGTCCGCCTGAAGCTGCCACTTTGCCATCAGCAATTACTATAATACGGTCGGCAATGTTAAGTATTCTTTCCTGATGGGAAATTATGATAATTGAGCCCTTGGTCTCTTCATGCATCTTTTCAAAAACATCAATAAGATTGTTAAAGCTCCAAAGGTCAATTCCTGCTTCCGGCTCATCGAAAATCGATACAGATGTGCCTCTTGCAAGAATCATTGCAATCTCTATTCTCTTAAGTTCACCGCCTGAAAGACTCGCATTAACTTCCCTGTTAATGTATTCCCTTGCACAAAGTCCTACTTCCGAAAGGTACTCACAGGCTTTGCCCGCATTGATGGGCTCGCCTGCGGCAAGAGTTATAAGATCTTTTACGGTTATTCCCTTAAATCTTACCGGCTGCTGGAATGCAAAACTGATTCCTTTTCTTGCCCTGTCAGTAATTGACAGTTCTGTAATATCTTCGCCGTCAAGCAGGATCTTACCTGATGTAGGCGTAACAATTCCTGCGATTATCTTCGCAAGTGTTGACTTTCCGCCGCCGTTAGGCCCTGTTATCGCCGTAAATCTTCCATCTATTTTAAGGCTTATATCTTTAATAATTTCTTTGTCTTTGCCTTCTTCATCAACCTGATATGATATATTTTGTAATTCTAACATATATTTCTTTTCCTTTT
>OMDQ01000233.1_pt1 | contig 7087 bp, 7 predicted proteins | sample 1645241 | NCBI WGS metagenome assembly OMDQ01 (sample SAMEA103958153, study PRJEB25191) | human gut metagenome
ATCATCTCATACTGACTGACAGGAAACGCCAGTTCCACGCCGTGTTCATCGCTCGATGCGCTGCTTACCAGATAGACCTCACATACTTTGCGCAAGGGTCATTCCTCCCGTCTGTTCCTGTTCAAATCGTTCCTGCTCGGTCTGGATGCTCCACGCATCCGAGTTCCAGAGGTGGACGTACAGTTCGCTTTTGCCATCCACGCGGATCTCACGCTGCTCGAAGCCCTCACCCCAGCCGTCAGCAGCCTGCCCCTCAAGGTACGATTTCAGGGTTTCCAGTTCCGCACCGGTCAATTCGCCCGCCACGCGGCATTCTGCCACACCCCAGAGCTGACCGTTCCGTTCTTCCACAGTGAAAACAGCCGAATGAACCTTACGATTGACGCTGTCCGCTTCGTCATACCAGTGCATAACGCCGCGCTCCGCTTCCTCCGGCATTCGGTATTTTTTCAGCGCCGCCGCGATCTGCGATTCATACCCGCGCAGTTCTTCTCCCTCCAATGTAACGCCATTTTCGTCGAGGTCTCCATATTCGTTCGGTTCATAAAAATCGGCGGTCAGCGGCATATAGAGCTTCAGCGTTTCCAGCTTGGGCGGCAGCACCGTGAAGCTGTCCTCGCCGGGGGCGAGCGGCAGCGTGCGGCCATTGTCCCACTTCATAAAAATTTGCCCCTCATCGTCCACGAAGTCCACCTCGCCCTCCATTCCAGCGGGAATGGGATGCCAGGGGTCATCCATAGAATTGAGCCGGATGCGGGTGCCGGGGGGATACTGTTGCCTGATAAAATTCACCATTTTTCTGTCCATACTCACATTCCTCCCATTGTCATGCCCTGTTTGGGCAGTTTTTGATATTCCTCCAACTGACGGGGATTTTCCTCGCCATAGAAGTCAAAGACGATATCATCCACAGCTTTGCGGACGGCAGAATCATCGGTCAGCACCTCATACCGAAAGCCAGTGGTCGGGCGATACGGAAGTTCTTCCCTCACACACTTGAGAAAGGCTTCGGCATCGGTAAACTCCTGTGTATCGCCGTTGGCATAGGTGACACGGCCCGCCAGCGGCTTGTCCCGCGCCATGTTCTGCCGCTGGACATCCAGATCATAGGCCGTACAGTAGCAGTTATAATCGCCCGGAGACGGGTTGCACCGCAGGCAGTAGCGGTAATGCTCGGTTTCCACGATGTAACCGTAGTTCTGTGTCCAGCCGCCGCTGATTTTCCCGCCGTGTTCATAGCAGAAACGCTCCATAGCGAAGCGGTTTTTCAGCACACTCTCCCGCAGCGTGTCCACGACCTCCTGCAGCTCCGCTTTGAACGCGGGGCTGTTCAGCTCCTCCGGGCCACGGGGCCACCATGTATGCCAGAACTCGTTGCCGCTGCGCCCGAAGTCCATCCGGACATGGCCAACGGTTCCCAGCCGCTTATCTTCTTCGGGGTGCGGGGTATAAAATAAGCCCGCCTCCTCCGGGCGGGCAGGTCGGATATGAAATTTCATGTTCTCCGCGGGATACGGGAGCTGATGCGCCTCGCAAAACTCACGGAGCGTCATGTTGCCTTCATCGAGAAAACCGAGCTCATCCCGCACATCCAGCCGCCCGGACTTAGGCATCGCCAGCTTTTCCGGCATCAGCACCGAGCCTGCGTGGTTGACCACAACATTTTCTTCCATGTAACACAGCTCTCCGGGATCATCGTCAGAGCCGCGAATGTCATAGCAGTACCAGCCCTTCGGCACGGTATCACGGGCGATACGCCCGTTGGTGAACAGCGCGGGCTTATCAAATACTTCAAGGTGCTGGAATTTATCTGTTCTTGCGTTGACTTTCAAAATTTCATGCCTCCCATCTGCGGCGTGTACGATTCATCCCGCCAGTTGTTTTTACATCCTTCGAAACGGTTGACCAGTTCTGTGGCAGTAAGGGCTACAGTAGGCGGTTCTATCGTTTCTGAGAAGCAGTCCTCATCCAGCTCGAACCAGCAGTGATCCACCGCAGGATCATACCGGTCGAAGCGGCGTTCCGGCAGTCCTACTTGCCTTGGAATGAAGTATTCGCCCATTTCGCAGCTATCTTTGATGGTACGAGCCTGTTCCGTAGTCAGCGTACCGGCAATGACGCATTTATTGTGCATCTTGTAGTTATCGGCATCTCTGTACAGATATGAGATCTTGGTGTTCATAGGTATCACTCCCTTCTTTTGGGCAACGGCAAACATACTACACATCTGCCGCAAAGTCTACTGAAACATCTGCTGCCCCTGCGTCTGCTCCTGGAAGGGTGGTTCTATCCGCCGCAGCAGGCCGAACTCTGTTTTTGTCACGCAGTCGTTTTCCATGCAGTCCTGACCGTATTTCTCAAAATCCATGTAGCCGTCCAGCTCATAGATGGCTTCATCATCCAGCCCCAGCGTTTCCTGCAATCGCTGCTGACCGTAACCGTAGGCTCCTTCCACGATGCGCTGGTAGTTGTCCAGATTTCGCAGGAGTTCACAGGCACGGTGCAGGGTATCCGGCTTCTCTGCCTCCAGCACGGCGGCGTAGGTCAGAAGCATCCCATCCTTCTGCCAGATGTCCTCCAAGGCTTCGGCAAAATCGTTGTAATCCTCCACGGCGGGGCAATCCGTATCGCGGATCAGCTCCCCGATGTAAGGCACCTTGAAGCGAATATCACAGAGCATGGCATCCGCGAAAACATCAATATCGAGGTAAGCCTTCACCGCGTCCAGGTAGTCCTCGTCAGCGGGGAGGACGAGGGTGTAGTCCGGCTTTCCATCGACACGCAGCGTCATGCGGAGCATTTCATCCCTGCTCTCATCCCGCCAAGGCTCTGCCGGTGAAAGATAGCTGCGGTCGATTGCCATATCCGGTGTCAGCAAACTGCGGGCGTTGGGGACAAAGGCACTGTACCGGGCGTAGTTGTACCCCTGTGGGTCAACAAGGAAACCGTCCGTTCCATCCGCGTCGAGGATGAGCAGACAGTGCCTGGCATCCTCATCGTGCCGGATGGCGTTTTTATTCTCTGCGATGAAATCGTAATCAGCCAGCAGTGCGCGGCTGAACTGCTTGAATCGCTGGGCGGGTAACTCGATTACCTTATCTACACTGCATGCTTCGCCTTCATACTCGGACTGTTTCCGCCTGAGTTCTGCTTGAATAATCACATCATCCCTCCCATCTCCATGCGGCTGCTCTGGCTGCCGTTCATCACTTCCTCCATGCTGTAATAGCCCTTATAGGCGATGTAGCCCCGGTCGGTGAACATCCCGTCCTCCGCGTTCATGCGTTCCATGCCGCACTTTTCATAGTCATAAAAAGCATCGAGGTTTTCGTCATACTCGAAGCGGCCGGACTGCTGGATCATGTACTTGCCGTACTCGGCGGGAGAGTGCGCGCCGGGGGCGAAGTCAAAGAGGTCGAGGCTTTCTGCAAGGTTTTTGATCTGTGCCGCAGACTTTGGCTCTGCCAGCATGACCACAGCGCCCAGCTTTTCCATATCCGCATTTGACAACCCATCCGTTGCCTCTGCCAGTTCGTTGAGGTCGGAGAGGGTTTCGTACTCCATATCCAACAGGACATCCACCTCATTGGGGAGCTGGCTGTCCTCCAGCCGCAGGCGGACATCGGCGGGATCTGTGATGCCCCCGCGAAGGAGGGCGCGGTCGATCTCCTCCTGCACCATGGGGAGGAACAGCCATGTGATGTGATTGGTGTCCTCTGGCTCACTTTTGGAGGTCACCGCAACGGTGATGGCGTTCGGCTCATAGTAATAGCAGGGGAAGAACCGGCCATCGTAGACCTGCTCCAGCTTCATGCCGTTGTCGTAGACCACGCCGTAGGGGGTGATCGTGCCGCCGCCATTTTCGATGAGCCGCCGCGCGGTTTCCTCGCCATCCAGCGCATTCAATTCCTCTGTCTTGGCACATCCTCCGTGCAGGTTCATGTAGTGGTTACGGCCAACAGCGGCGAGGTCGGAAAAGTCGGTAATGACCGTGGCCTGCTGGCAGCAGAAGGTCAGGTTGATGAGATCCTTCAGCTCGAACAGCTCCAGCTTGTGGGCCATCGCCTGAAACTGCGCGGCCTCGCCGGTGTCGAAGCTGTCCAGCCGCTTGGCAAGGTAGTTCAGCTCCTCCACATTGACCGTGAGCATTTCCGTGCGTTTGAGCACAGAGAAAAAGCTATCAACCTCCTCCACCTTGCAGTCCACCTTGATCGCGTCGCCGATCTCCAATGCCTCCAACAGCTCCATGCAGTGTGCGTACTGGTCGCGGGGGATGGGGAACGGGATAGTTGCCACGCCGTATTCCGGGTGATGCGGATTACCAAGCACCGCTTGAATCATCATGTTTCGTCAACTCCTTTTTCCAAATTCAAAACCGCATCTCCGTATTTGGCCATCAGTAGTGCGCCAGTGATCAGGTGGAACGCCTCATCTGTGACCAATTCCGGAGACGCAAGGTCTGCGAGAGTGATATTACAGCAGCCGACCGCAATGGCCTTCGCCGCCTGGTAGACGCTGTATAGCTCCGGCTCGATTCCTCCGAGCCGGACGCTTTGGAAGTCAAAGCCGTCGTTCCCGCATTTCCAGACCATCCTGCGCCAAAGGCTCTCATACGCCGTGAGCAGGTAGAGGGCGGCTTTGTTTCTGTCGGACAAGCGCCAGCAGCGCTCTCGCCAGTGTGTCCATCTTCGCCGGTGGGCATCGGACAGGAAGAATTGAGGGATTCTTTCTCTGAGTTGCTGATGCATCCGTTTTCGGAGCTGCGGCCCCATAGAAGGCGCGAAGCAGTCCCGCACGAACTCATTCAGTTCCAGTACACCTGCTTCGATCCGTTCCTCCAGACAGGTGCATTCACATAGGCGGCACGGATGCTTGCGGACATAGTTCTGGCAGTATTCGCACGCCACATCTTTGGGCGTGTAATGAAATGGGCTATGGTATATTCCACCGCCTCTGGGTTTTTGACCGGGCTGAGACATCATCAACTGCTCCAACGCCTGCAGCGGCGTGTCTCGCATGAAATAGTACGGCATAAGCGAACTCCTCTCTGAAATGAAAAAAGGGCCGGAATCTTATTGCTAAGACTCCGGCCCGTTCCGTTTGATATTACATTGTCTGTTGCTGCGCGACTTGTTCCAAGGCTTCTTCCTGCTGCCGGATCCGCTCGTCCAAATCCGGCACACACTCCTCAATCTGCTGCTGAACACTGCGGATCATTTTTTCCTGCTCTCCCGTGAGTTCAAAGAAATCTCCGTCTACAGAGTCCGCACAGCAGCGATAAATCTCGGTCATCTGCTCTGGGGTGAAAAGCTGTTCCTTTTGAATCAGCCCGGAGCGGATGGCAAAGTCCTGTTTGGCTTCTGCATAGTTCTCCATGAAATAGTGGCCATGACATACACCTGCGCGCCCATAGGCCCAATCCCATGTGACGAAGTGGACTCCGTGTTTACTCTGAACTCCAGCCAGCACAGTGCCGTTGAAATCCGCCAGCACCTTGTAGCCGTTCTCCAGACCGTCGGCTTTCAAAGCGGGCGCTGTCTCCATCTGGCGCATATATTCCGCTGTGTTTCTGACGATCTCATACACCTTGTCCTTGGCGGCGATTCGCTCCGGCTCGTCAATATCCTTATTGCGGTAGGCAATACCGCCGCTCTCGGTCACTTCGCACAGCGGCGCACCGTCAAGCAGGATACACAGCCTGTCAGTGTGAACTTCGTCCAACTGGAAACCCTCCTTGGAAAGGACGATTGCTGCTTCTCTGAAGTAGCGAGTCTGCGAATCTTTACTGTGGTCGTTCATATCTGTTTTCCTCCGTCGTTGATAAAATAAAAAAGCGCCCATCTTCGTATTGAAAATGGACGCCAAATGTGTACTTGATTTAATTGTTGTGGGAAGCGGGGAGGTGCATCTGAACCGTAGATAGAACAAGACCGTAAGGCGTTGGCCTTACGGTCTGTTGTTGGTGGAGATAAGCGGGATCGAACCGCTGACCTCTTGAATGCCATTCAAGCGCTCTCCCAGCTGAGCTATACCCCCACATAGGGTGGTCGGTACTGCCGACTTGCTTAATATAGCAGAACGGGGAGGAAATGTCAACCCCCAATTTTTCTTTTTTTCGATTTTCGAGGGGTGGTAAAGAGCGGGGAGAGGCGGACGCCTCTCCCCTGCTCCGTTACACGGTGGGCTTGCATCTCTTGACCTCGTTGAGACTGGTCACCACCATGCCCGTCAGGGCAAAGAGGGCGATGACGTTGGGCAGGACAATGAAGTTATTGAACATATCCGTGACCTCCCAGACGAAGTCGCTGCCGGAGATAGTGCCGATGAAGATGAATGCCAGCGCGATAACGGTATAGATGGTGTTGCAGAGCTTGGGGTTCTTTCTGCCGAAGAGGTAGTTGGCGTTGATCTTGCCGAACAGGTTCCAGCCGAGGATCGTGGAGAAGGCGAAGAACAGCAGGCACACCGCCACGAACTTTGCGCCCAGACTGGCTCCGAGCACGGAGCCGAAGGCGGTCTGCGCCAGATTGGTCTTGCCCAGCGCTGCGGTAACATCACCGAAGTAGCCATTGGCCAGAGGGCCGTCGGCAGTGTACAGCGTGCAGATGATGACCAGCGCGTTGAGGGTCAGCACCACAAAGGTGTCGATGAACACGCCGATCATAGCCACCACGCCCTGATCGTGGGCGCGGGCCACGTTGGCCTGCGCGTGGGCGTGGGGTGTGGAGCCCATACCGGCCTCATTGGAGAACAGACCGCGCTTGGCGCCCTGACTGACGGCGGTCTTGATGGCGTAGCCGAAGCCGCCGCCGATGATGGCTTGGGGCTGGAAAGCGTACTTGAAGATCATGGCGAAGGTGGCGGGGACGTACTGGATGCGGCAGATCAGAATGGCAAGGCCGCCCAGCAGGAAGATACCGGCCATGATGGGGACGATCTTCTCCGTCACAGCGGCAAGGCGCTGCACGCCGCCCAGAAAGATGACGGCGCAGATCACCACCAGCACGATGCCCATGATCCAGGAGGGGACACCAAAGGCGGTCTCCATGGTGGAGCCGATGGAGTTGGACTGCACCATGCAGCCCAT
>OMDQ01000236.1_pt1 | contig 7018 bp, 7 predicted proteins | sample 1645241 | NCBI WGS metagenome assembly OMDQ01 (sample SAMEA103958153, study PRJEB25191) | human gut metagenome
CACCCGGATAGGGCGCGCGAAGCGCGTAGGCCGCCATGGCCTGCAGGTACCGGACGCCCACTGTTTTAAAGGATTGATTACATGCCTCTGAAGTCAGTCGGTGACATTCCGACCAGTTTTCTGAAGAAGCGCGAAAAGTAGGCTGGATCCTCGAAGCCAAGCCTGTAGGATACTTCTGAGATCGGGATGCCATGATCATGGAGAAGGGTTCTGGCCAAAGCAAGACGCGCGTTCTCTATCCACTCTCCCGCACTGCGCCCTGTCTCGGACTTGACTACACGGTTCAGATGGTTAGGAGTCACGCCCAGTTCCTCCGCATAGCCGGACACTCCGCCGAACGGACGTGAAGTGTCAAAGACCCGGCCAAGATATGCGGAGCAAAGTCTGGCTGACGCGGTTCCGTTGTTCTGAGGAATGACGTTGTCAAACTCTCCAAGCAGGACTTCCAGCAATCCTTGAATCGTAGGAAAATCTTCCGAGAACCGGGTCATTCTGATCAGAAGCTCATCGAAGAAAACCTTGTCCTCCATCGGAACAGTCATCACACTCGGCGCCCTGAGTCTCAGCACCCTATGTCCGGAATTACGCAGCAGCCCGGAAGAGAACGCTCCCATATACCCGATGGAATCCTTGAAATATTTCACGGAATATGCCGACTGCGGCGGGATCAAGGCGCAATCCTGCCCCCGCAACAGATAGGGATGGCCATCGACATCCGCAAGCACCTCTCCGGAAATAAGATAGATAAACGACCAGTCTTCCCTGACCATCCTATGCATCGGCTGAGCCGTAATATGTCCCGCCGCGTTCAGCGGCCTGATCACGAATTGTCTCATTTTCCCTGCAAAAATAGCAAAAGAAAACCATCTATGAATATTCCAGGAAGCGGAGTGACGGTTAGGAACATATACAAAAAAGAAAAATGCTATCTTTGCAGCCTTATTTTGAAAAAGGAATATGGTTAGGACAAAGGAAAGCAAGGCCAAAGGGTTCTTTTTCGGGATATTGGCCGCTGTCAGTTATGGTGTGAACCCTCTGGGTGCGAAGTACCTTTACGAGGAGGGGTTGAATGTGGAGTCGGTACTGTTTTACAGGTACGGACTTGCGGCGCTGATCATCGGAATGATCATGGCAGGAAAGACGATCGCCGGGAGGAAGGTCGCTTCGACAAGCTCAGCGACAGGATACGAGTCATTCAAGGTCAGCCGTGGTGAACTCTCGACGCTGACCGCCCTCGGACTGCTGTTCGTGATCTCCTCGCTGACACTGTACTGTAGCTTCCTGTACATGGACAGCGGAGTCGCCTGCTCCCTGCTCTTCGTTTACCCGGTGATGACAGCCGTCCTGATGGCCATGCTCTATGGAGAGAAGATCACGAAGGCCACAGCGGCAGCCATAGCGCTCTCACTGGTAGGAGTCCTTCTTCTCTACAAAGGTGACGGAGAGACCGTGCTCAGCACAGTCGGAGTGCTCCTCGTGATGGTCTCCGCCCTCAGCTACGCCCTCTACATCATCGTGGCCAACCGAGCCTCCGCACCGGAATCCGAGCTGGGGACCGGGCACAGCAAGTTATCCAAATATATTCCTTTGCCACACAGGGTGACAATCCACAGGCTTGACATGTCGGCGATGAAGCTTAGTTTCTACGTGCTTATCGTCTGCGCCGTGTCGATGGTCCTGTTCTCGTTCACATCTGCGGAAAGGCATCTCATGCCGCTTGTCACCGGCCGCGAATGGGGATATTCATTGATGCTCGCCATCGTCCCGACCGTATTCTCGCTCGTCTCTATGGGAATCGCCGTGCGCATCATCGGTTCCACACCGACAGCCATCATGGGTGCCCTTGAGCCGCTCACTGCGGTCGTGATCGGACTCACTGTCTTCCACGAGGCTCTGACCGTCAACCTGGTAGTCGGCATCCTGCTGATCCTCACGGCGGTGATCACAATCATCCTCAGCAAGGGGAAAGCAACCGCATAGGCGGCGAAATTTGTCATCATGCAGAAAATAAGGGAAATACTCAAGATAGGTCTGCCGATCATGCTCGGACAAGCGTGCGTGATCATTCTGGCGTTCGCCGACAACATCATGATCGGGTGGCACAGCGTGGACGAGCTCGCCGCGTCATCGTTCGTGAACAATGTCATGAACCTGTTCATCCTCACCGAATTGGGATTCGCGACCGGGATGACTCCGATGATAGGTGCGGACAACGGGACCGGCAACATCAAAGGAATCGGGATCACGGTGAAAAACGGTCTCATGACAAACGGAATCATCGGCGGGATCAGCATCATTCTCCTTACAATCATCTACTTCTGTCTTGATCACTTCGGCCAGGCACCTGAATTGATGCCTTACATCAAGCCTTATTTCGCCATCATCGGAATCTCTACCCTGTTCGCCCTCGGATTCAATGTCCTCAAGCAATTCACGGACGGAATATGCCGCCCGATGATCTCGATGACCCTGCTGATGATCGGGAACCTGCTGAATATATTCGGAAACTGGGTGCTGATCTACGGCAAGCTCGGATTCCCGGAAATGGGGCTCACCGGAGCCGGTATCAGCACGCTCGTCTCCAGAGCGCTGATTCTTCTCGTGTTCATCGTGTTCATATTCAAATCAAAGAAAATGAATGAATATGGCCGCGCGATCAAAGAGGCGCTCCTTTCCCGCGGCGAGATGAAAACCGTATTCAAGATGGGCTACCCGGTCGGCATCCAGATGGCCTTGGAATCCTCCACATTCACATTCGCCGCGGTGATGGCAGGCTGGCTGGGAGTCATCCAACTGGCGGCTCACCAAGTGGTCATCACCATCTCGCAGCTCTTCTTCCTGATGATGCAGGGGCTCTCGTTCGCAGTCTCGATCCTCGTCAGCAACGCTTTCGGCAGAAAGGACTTAGGGTCTGTCCGTGAATATGCCCGCAAAGGTTACTTCATGACACTCGGCATCTCCGCCACGCTGTCGGTGCTGCTTTACTGCTTCCGCTACCAGGCCGCCGGAATATTCACAGACTCCCCTGAGGTCTCGGCGATGGCTGTGTCGCTTTTCTTCCTGCTCTTCGCCTACCAGTTCGGCGACGGTCTCCAGCTCTGCTTCGCCAACGTCCTGCGTGGCATCCAGGATGTCAGGCCGATTATGTACGCCGCGTTCGTAAGTTACTATCTCATAGCGATTCCGTCAGCATACGTCCTCGGCTTCAAGACCAGTCTCGGCATCCACGGAATATGGCTGGGCTTCCCCATCGGCCTCACCCTCGCCGGCATATTCTTCTACGCCCGCTACCGCAGTGACCTCAAGAGGTTCGGCAAATCATAGTGTAAGCATAGGCTTAAATATTAAATGAAAAAATAATGGCATCCAAACAAATTGGGCATAATGAGATCGACATGCTTCATGGACCGTTGTTCATGAAGATTCTTTTGTTCGCGCTGCCGTTGGCTGCGAGCAGTGTGCTGCAGCAGCTGTTCAACTCGGTGGATGTGGCGGTGGTGGGACGGTTCGCAAGCAGCGAAGCGCTGGCGGCGGTGGGGAGCAACGCTCCGGTTATCAATCTGCTGATCAATCTGTTTGTGGGCATATCGATGGGTGCCAACGCAGTCATCTCCAACCATATCGGGCAGAATGACAGGGAAAAGATACGCAGTGCGGTGAGCACCTCAGCGGTCGTGGCGCTGCTCAGCGGCGTTTTCCTGATGGTGTTGGGAACGGCGGTAGCGGGGCCGGTGCACAGGATGATGGGGACACCGGTCGAGGTCACGAGGATGGCGGTGTCATACCTCCGGATCTACTTTCTGGGCATGCCGTTCATCATGATCTTCAATTTCGGGTCTGCGATCCTGCGAAGTCTCGGCGACACCCGGCGGCCTCTTTACATCCTGATATGGGCCGGGATCATAAACACAGTGCTCAACCTGTTGTTTGTCATCGTCTTCCACATGGGAGTGGAAGGTGTGGCGATCGCCACTGGTATCTCCAACCTGTTCAGTGCGGTGATGGTGGTCCAAATTCTGCTACGGGAGCAAGACCCTTACAAGCTGCACCTTGACGACATGCACATCCAGAAGGACGAACTTTCGCACATGCTGGAGATCGGTGTGCCGGCGGGACTGCAAGGAGTGGTGTTCTCCATCTCCAACGTGATCATCCAGGCCAGCATCAACAGCTATGGTTTCAACGCGGTCGCCGGCTCGGCGGCGGCTTTGAACTTCGAGCAGTACTGCTACTATGTCATCGCGGCGTTCAACGGGGCGGCGATCAGCTTCGTGGGGCAGAACTACGGAGCCGGGAATATGGACAGAGTCAAAAGAATATTCCTGATCTGCATGGGGTTAGGCACTCTTTCCTGTGCCTTGCTCAACTGGGTGTTCGCCGGATGGTCCGACTTTTTCCTCGGACTGTTCACGGATTCCCAGACGGTGAAGGATTTCGGCACGATCAGGATGCGGACCGTGCTGATGTTCCAAGGACTGGCATGTCTCTACGAGATCCCGGGGTCAGCACTGCGCGGCATGGGCCGGTCGATGCTCCCGACCCTGCTGACGGTCTTCGGAACATGTGTCCTGCGCATCGCCTGGGTTTACACCGTCTGTCCGGTCTGGGAAGGTTTCCATGCGTTGATGTTCGTCTATCCTGTCTCTTGGACCATCACCGGCATAATGGTCATGACCGCCTACCTTATCACATTCCGCAGAATCCAGCTGAAATCATTAACGGTCTGATGCTCAATTGATGGGGATTCACTCTTTGTTCCTCAATCACTTACCGATTCCTGCCCTTCCACGATGCCTGGCAGAATCACGGAATATATTCATTCATAATCACTTAATAAACTCATTACAGATTTGGCCCGTGGTTTTGAGGCATGAGAGCCAGGCGAGGAAGTGGTTGATGTCGGCCTCGACGCTGTCACGGTTGGCCACCTGCCAGAGGGTCTGGGCCTCAAGGAGATCGGTGAGGGTCTCGGTGCCGGCATCGTAATGGAGGCGGCTGACACGGACGTTCTCCTCTGCGGAAGCGGTGTTGCCTGCGGCCAGAGCACGTTCATATTCAGACTCATCCAACTCGTTGGCGGCCTTGGACATCTCAAGGGTCATCAGCTCGTAGTTGTTGTCGCGCTCGGAGACGGCCTGCTCGTACTTGGACTTGTCGGACTTGACCTTGTAGAAATGCTCGCCGAAGTGGAAGATCGGGATGCCGACCTTGGCACCGACACTGAAACCGACCTTGTCGATGAATGTCTCATCGTTGACTGTCAGGCCGTGGGTGTAGCCATAGCCAGCGAATATCCCGGCCTGAGGGAGAGCGTCGGCCCTTGTCATACGCACCTGCTGGGCGGCTGCCTGAACCTTCTTGTCAAGCATCTGGTACTCAGGTCTGCCGGAAATGGCAGTCGAGCCGGACTCAGGCAACGAGGATTCCGCTACATCCACCTCACTGTCAAGAGGATAACCGATGTAGTGACAGAGATTCATCTTCGCGAGACGGACAGCATTCTCAGTACGTTTGAGATTCAACGCCCCTTCATTGACCTTAACCTCAACCTTCAGAACGTCATTCCTGTCGCTCATTCCGGCGGCCTCGGCCTTACGGACTGTCTGCAAGAGCTCTTAAAGAAGGTCATTGTACTGGAGCTGGACCTTATGCAGTTCCTTGGCACGGATGACGTTGGCGTAGGCGGTGGCGGCGACCATCGCCAGCTTCACCTTAAGCTCAGGGTCCTCAAGCTTACTCATCTCATAGGCGGAATACGCTCCACCGATGACCAGCACGGCGATCAGGAAATAGACAAGCTTGTTGTTCCTGAAAGCCCAGTTTCCGAAATCAATACTCATAACAAACCTCCCACGTTAGTTGAAGCGGTTTTTGGAAGAACCTTCACGGCCTGTCCCTCAACCAGTTTGTGCACACCTGCGGTGACAATCACATCTCCCGCGGCAATTCCCGAAAGTATGGTCATCGTCCCGTCCGAGCGAAGGTCATCAACCTCAACCGTCCTCTTCGCGACAACCTCGCCGGAGAGCAGCCAGACGCAGCTTTTCCCACCATCACTGAATATGGCGGAAGCCGGAACGGCCATTCCCTCGGTCTGCCCGTCCTGTGAATATACCTTGACCATAGCGTTCATTCCCGGAGCCACACCGGCATCCTTTCCGGCTATGGCCAGACGGACAGCGTAGAGCTGGTTGGCATTGGCCTTAGGACTCGTGCTGAGATAGCGGAGCTCGACAGCCTTGTCCTGAAGGAAGCCGAACGAAGCCTCGAAACGGCAGTTTCTACCGATGGATGAATATTCCTTGGCCGGCACATTGATCTCAACCTCAAGGGATTCGCCGGGCACAAGGCACAGAACCGGCATTCCGGCGCCAACCACACCAGTTCGAAGAAGTCCAACATCCCCTCGGGAAGAAAAAAGCCGAGGTAGTGCTCGTAGAGCTTTGCTTGTGTAGTATCCTTATCCATGACTACAAAGGTACTTCCTTTCACGGAATCTACCTTAACGGCTGGATTTTTTTATCATATCAGACACGGATATTTGATGGTGAGCCGTAAATTATTCAAGACTATTAAAAACTGTTATTGTGGCTGTGATAGTGTTTATTCTGTGATGTCCTTTTCTCTCAATCTGTTCTGTACAAGATCGCGGGAGAGGGCCTTGTATTTTATTGAGACGGTGTAAGAGCAGGTAAACATGCCGGCTTCATCTTTTGTGGGGGTGCCGGTCTGCTGCACTCCGGAGACGAATCTGTTCATCGGGGCATTCTTTCCTTCAAAGAACTTCTCCAGATAGAATTTGTTCTTGGCGGTCACTGTCTCCACAATCTTCTCGTCATTGTTGAAACCTTCCACTCCTTTGTCAAACAGACAGTGAAACACAGTCTCTTTTGCCGAGATGCTTGTGTCGCTCTTTTTTGAAGCGATGCCTTGCACCTGAAATGTTGCGACACCGTTGTCAATTTCCATCAGTTCAACGCTTCCTGTGTGCTCAACCTGTGCCAAAGCGGAGACCGCG